>Ga0098044_1001631_pt1 | contig 11679 bp, 9 predicted proteins | sample 10_taG_FD_75053 | JGI IMG/M metagenome (GOLD analysis project Ga0098044, IMG submission 75053) | Marine viral communities from the Subarctic Pacific Ocean - 10_ETSP_OMZ_AT15264 metaG | ecosystem: Environmental > Aquatic > Marine > Oceanic | place: Pacific Ocean | collected 2015-01-16 | reverse complement strand
TGGTCATGCCCATGGCGCCGAAAGTCTGCATCGCCTGATCGACGATCTCCCAGGCCATCTCCGTGCCGAAAACCTTGACCATGGAAACCTCGGTGCGCACGTTCTCGCCGCGATCAAGCTTCCAGGCGGTTTCATAGGTCATCAAACGACAGGCCTTGATGCGCATGGCGGCATCCGCCACCCACCATTGCACGGCCTGACGCCGCGCCAACGGCTCGCCAAAGGTCGTGCGCTGTGGCGCATATTCGCAGATCATATCGAGAGCACGCTGCGCGATGCCGATGCACCACGAGGCCATTTCAAGGCGACGCGTCGAAAGCCTGATCTGCATGGGCGCGAACCCCTGCCCCTCCTTGCCGAGAAGACGCGAGGCGGGCACGCGGCAATCTTCCAGCGCCACTTCATAGGTGAAGGTGCCGCCGATCATCGGGATACGTCGCAGCACCTTGAAGCCGGGATTATCGCCATCGACGAGGAAGGCCGACATGCCACCGCGCGCACCCTTTTCCTTGTCGGTGACTGCCATAAGAATGGTGAAGTCAGCTTCCGCCGCGCGGCTCGTCCATATCTTGCGACCATTGATGACCCAATCATCGCCATCGCGCACGGCGCGCGTGATCATCGAGGCAGGATCGGCACCCGCGCCGGGCTCTGAAATACCGATGGCCGAAATCGTTTCGCCACGCGCATAGGGCTCGAGATATTTGACGCGCTGCTCGTCGTTGACCGTCGCCATCAGCATACGCAGGTTCGGCGAATCCGGCGGCAAGGTGTAGGGCGTGATGGTGCGGCCCATCTCCTCGTTGACACCGATCATGGCGACGGCTGGCAGATCGGCGCCACCCATTTCTTCCGGCGCATCGAGACCCCAGAGACCAAGTTCCTTCGTCTGCGCGTCGATCTTCGCCTTTTCTTCCTTGGTGATGCGCGCGCCTTCGCCCGCCGCGTCGCGCTCGAGAACCTTCGCCTCAAGCGGCATCAACTCGTCGGCAACGAAACGCGCGACGAGGTCTTTCAACATGCGATGTTCTTCGCTGAGTTCGAAATCCATGATGCCCCCCTTACCAGGTGTCGACAAAACTGCGGCGCTTGCCTTCGCCCCATGTCGGTGCAGGCACGGACTTCAACCCGCGCATGATCCAGCGGCGCGTCTCGACGGGATCGATGACGGCGTCGATTTCAAGGAAGGCCGCCATATTGGTCGCCTTGCCGTGCTCATAGGAACGCGCGACCTTTTCGTCGAAGAACTTCTTCTGTTCGACGGGGTCCTTGATGGCTTCCATTTCCTTGCGATAGCCGAGACGCACCGCACCTTCGAGCCCCATGCCGCCGAATTCGCCCGTCGGCCAGGAGACGATGAAGAATGGCGCGTGGAAGCTGCCGCCTGCCATGCCCTGTGCGCCGAGGCCATAGCCCTTGCGCAAGACAACCGTGAACATCGGTACGGTCATGGAACCCGCGGTGACAAACATGCGGCTGACGCGGCGCACGAGGGCGGTCTTTTCCGCATCGGGTCCAACCATGAAGCCCGGCGTGTCGCAGAGCGAGAGGATCGGAATGCCGAAGGCATCGCAAAGCTGCATGAAACGCGAAGCCTTGTCCGCGCCATCGCCGTCGATCGCCCCTGCAAGATGCGTCGGATTGTTGGCGATCAATCCCATCGGACGGCCTTCGATGCGCACAAAGGCCGTAATCATGCCGTGACCGAAATCACGACGCAATTCCAGCACCGAACCTTCGTCGCAGAGCGCTTCAATCACAGTACGGATGTCATAGATGCGCAGGCGGTTTTCCGGGATCAGGTGACGCAGCTTGCGCTGGTCGCCTGCTTTCCACTCAAGAAGAGAGCCCTGGAAATAGGAGAGATATTTCTTCGCCGCCGCGACAGCCTCGATTTCATCTTCGACCAGAATGTCGATGACGCCATTGGGCGCCTGCACGGAAACGGGGCCGACTTCCTCCGGCGTGAAAACGCCGAGCCCGCCGCCCTCGATCATGGCCGGGCCACCCATGCCGATGTTGGAATTCTTCGTTGCGATGATGACATCGGATGAGCCCAACAGCGCGGCATTGCCGGCAAAGCAACGACCGGAGTTGATGCCGACGCGCGGCACCAGACCCGACATGCGCGCATAGTCGAGGAAGCTCGGCGTATCGAGACCGGCAACGCCCAGCGCGTCCGTATCACCCGGACGGCCACCACCACCTTCGGTGAAGAAGACGATGGGGGTCTTCCATTTCTCGGCGAGATGAAAAACGCGATCCTTCTTCTTGTGGTTCATCGCGCCCTGCGTGCCCGCAAAGACGGTATAGTCATAGGAGAGCACCAGCGCGCGCGACTTCTCCTCGTCGAACTGCGAACCATTGATAGAACCGAAACCGGCAATCATGCCGTCCGCCGGGCTCATCTTCATCAGCTCGTCCATCGGGCGGCGGCGACGCTGGGCCGCAAGCATCATCGACCCATATTCGATGAATGAATCCGGGTCGCAGAGATCGGCGATATTCTCGCGCGCGGTGCGCTGGTTCGTCTTGCGACGACGGGCGACCGCGTCGGGACGATATTCGTCAAGCCCTGTGTTGATGCGCGCCAGCACCTCGGCAAGGTCGGGACGCACATAATCGAGATCGACCTCGACTTCAGCCGCCGCCTGGCCTTCACCGACATCCTGCTCCTCGATGAAAACGAGAGGCTGACCCTCGAAGAGAACCTCGCCCGGTGCGGCGGCAACCATGCGCACAATGCCGCTGACATTCGCCATGACGAGATGTTCCATCTTCATGGCTTCGAGCACGGCGATCTGCTGGCCCGCATGCACCGTGTCACCATCGGCGACCTCGATATTGACGACCTTGCCCTGCATGGGCGCACCAACGGGCGAGGAATTAGCCGGGCCCTTGATATGCGTGGTGTCGTCCTTGACCGCACCGTCGGCGCTGCTGGCAAAATATCGATGGGTCTCATCGGCAGGCGCGGCGAAAAGCTCGCCTGCGTGCGTCTCGATGAAGCGCGTTGTGATCTCATTCTTGCCGAAGGCGTCATGCGCGACGAGCGAACGCAGGAAGGAAATATTCGTCGCCACGCCTTCGATGCGGAATTCGCTCAAGGCGCGCGAGGCGCGACGCACCGCATGGGCATAGTCGCCCGACGGCGAATGCACGATGAGCTTGGCGAGCAGCGAGTCGAAACTCGGGCTGGTGCGATAGCCCGCATAGCCGAATGTATCGACGCGGAGACCGGGTCCCGACGGCGGTTCGAAGACGGAAAGCACGCCGCCCGCAGGCTTGGCGTTTCCTTCCGCGTCCATGGTTTCCATGTTGACGCGCAACTGGATGGCAAACCCGCGCGGTGCCGGGATCGCGGCTTGCGTCAGACCGAGCGATGAAAGGCTCGCGCCGCCCGCAATCTGCAATTGCGTCTGCACGAGATCGACGCCGGTGACTTCTTCCGTCACCGTATGCTCGACCTGCAGGCGCGGATTGGCCTCGATGAAGGCAAAGGTCTTCATGTCGTCGGCATCGACGAGGAATTCGAAAGTGCCGAGATTGTCATATTTTGCAGCGCTTGCGAGCTTCACCGCCGCGCTCGTCAGCGCCTCACGCAATGCGGGCGTGAGCGAAGGGCTCGGCGCGATTTCGACAAGCTTCTGGTTGCGCCGCTGGGCGGAACATTCGCGCTCATGGAGATGCAGGATGGCGCCTGTGGCATCGCCGACGATCTGCACTTCGACGTGACGCGCATGTTCGATGAGCTTTTCGATATAGACGTCGCTCGAACCGAAAGCCGCCTTGGCTTCCGACTGGCAACGCGCATAGGCCTCATCGACCTCGGCAGCATTACGCACGGGCCGCATGCCGCGCCCGCCACCACCGGCAACGGCCTTGATCATCATGGACCCATGATCGGCGAAGAACTTGCGCGCCTCGTCAAGCGAGGTCGCGCCTTCAGTGCCCGGCAGGAGCGCCACGCCGGTCTGTTTCGCCAGTGCTTTAGCCTTGATCTTGTCACCGAAAAGCTCAAGCGCCTCGACATTGGGCCCGACAAAAGTGATGCCTGCCGCCGCACAGGCGCGGGCAAAATCGACATTCTCCGAGAGGAAGCCGTAGCCGGGATGGATGGCGTCACATCCGGCTTCCTTTGCCGCGGCAACGATCTGCTTAATATCGAGATAGGCAGCTGCACCATGACCCTTCAGAGCATGGGCGTCGTCGCTGACGCGCGTGTGCAGCGACATGGCGTCGTCTTCGGAATAGACACTGGTAGTCGCAATACCAAGGTCGGCGGCGGCGCGCGCAATACGGATGGCGATTTCGCCTCTATTGGCGATCAGCAAATGGGTGATAGTCATAACGCTCCCGGAAATCGACTTGTTTTGAATTTTTGTTGGCGACAGGTTAGACCGCGCGGGGCGGTGAAGAGAAGGGCCCAAGCGTGAATTGGGCCGATTGGAGCAGAAGTTTGACCTTATCAGGCAGGAAGATCGCGATAATCGGCGGCGGACCGGCAGGCCTCATGGCCGCCGAGGCGCTGGTGTCGCGTGGGGCGCGCCCGCATCTCTTCGATGCCATGCCGTCCCTTGGCCGCAAATTCCTGATGGCGGGCAAAAGCGGACTCAATTTGACCCATTCGGAAGACTATGCCGCCTTCGTCACCCGTTTCGGCGAGGCCAATGCGGCGCTGCGCCCGGCACTCGACGGGCTCACACCCGACGACATCCGCCGCTGGGCCGAAGGGCTCGACATCGAGACATTTACCGGATCGTCAGGCCGCATCTTCCCAACCGACTTCAAGGCCGCGCCGCTGCTGCGCCACTGGTTGAAGCGCTTGCGCGCCAATGGGCTGACGACCCATGTACGCCACCGCTGGCAAGGCTGGACGGATGACGGCGCGCTCAAATTCGAAACGCGCGAGGGCGAGGTCACCTTCAAACCCGATGCGACCGTGCTGGCACTGGGTGGCGCAAGCTGGCCGCAGCTTGGATCGGACGCGGCCTGGACGGACTGGCTTGCCGCGCGCGGCGTCGAGATCGCGCCTTTTCAGCCTGCCAATTGCGGCTTCGACGTCAATTGGACACCTTTCATCAGCGAGCGCTTTCCCGGCGCGCCCGTGAAGTCGGTCACATTGAGTTTTGAAGGCGAAAGCCATCGCGGTGAATTCGTGGTGACGACAAAGGGCGTCGAAGGCAGCGGCATCTATCACCTCTCGGCGGCTCTGCGCGATGCGATTGCACGCGATGGACAGGCAACGCTCATGCTGGACCTGACGCCGGACAGAAGCCTCGACAGGCTGCGTGGCAATCTCTCGCGCCCACGCGATAAATCCTCTTTCGCAAATTTCCTGCGCAAGGTGACAGGACTGGAAGGGATCAAGGCGGCGCTGCTGCGCGAATGCCTGCCGAAGGAAACATTCGACAACATGGAAACGCTGGCGCAAGGCATCAAGGCACTGCCTTTGACGCTGACCGCGCCAAGACCCATCGAGGAAGCGATTTCAAGCGCAGGCGGCATAAGCTTCGAAGCGATTGACGAAACCTTCATGCTGCGCAATCTGCCCGGTGTCTTTTGCGCCGGTGAAATGCTTGACTGGGAAGCGCCGACGGGCGGCTATCTGTTGACCGCCTGTTTCGCGACAGGGAAAGTGGCGGGCGAGGCCACAGCAAAATGGCTGGAGGGACAATGAAACTATCGGAACAGGACATCGCGCGGCACGTCACGGAAATTCGCGAGCAAGGCTACAGCGTCGTGGAAAACGCCATCGAGCCGGAACTTGTCGCCGATCTGAGAGCAGCACTCGATCATCATATCGAGACCACTGGCCACGGTTATTCCAATACGAAGTTCGAAGGCACGCAGACGATCCGCATCTATAATCTGCTCGCCCATGCGCCGATCTTCCAATCCATTCCGATCCATCACAATACGCTGCCCATCGCCGAAGGCGCACTGGACAAGGAGCTGCAGCTCTCATCGCTCTCGGCCATCATCCTCGGCCCCGATCAGGAAGCACAGCCCGTGCATAGCGACACGCAGCAGATCAACCTGCCGCGCCCGCACCCGACGATTTCGCTGAACTGCATGTGGGCGATTACCGATTTTACCGAAGCCAATGGCGCGACGCGCATCGTGCCGGGCAGCCATAAATATGACAGCCACCCGCCCTACGACGCGCCGGTGGAAACTGTCGCCGCAGAAAGGCCCGCCGGCAGCGTCATGTTCTTCGACAGCGCGCTTTGGCATGGCGGCGGGCGGAACACGACGAGCGAACGCCGCTATGGCATTGCCAATTATTATTGTGCGGGCTGGGTGCGCCAGCAGGAAAACCAGCAGCTCGGCATTTCGCCGGAAGTGCTCAAGACCTTTCCACGGCGGCTTCTGGAACTCTGCGGGTTCAGTGTATACAAGGGCCAATACGGACACATCGCCAACCACGACCCGATCGAAATGCTCGGCCACGAACGCCGGGGCCGCATGGTCTGGGAAGCAAGCGACGTCGCAAGAAAGAAACGCCAGGGCTGAAATATACGCCTGCCGACGGGAGACAAACGATGCTGATGGATTTCTTCAAGATGGGCGACGAATGGGAAGCCCTGCGCTGGACCTTCGTGGCGATCTCGCTGCTTGGCGCAAGCGCCTATCAGATGCTCGAAAGCCATCCGGCAGATACGTTGCGCACCGTGCTCAAGACCGCCGCCATCGGCGCGCTGGCGCCGCTGCCGCTGCTGAACCTCTGGGACGGTCCAACCTTCGCGCTTTTCGCCCTCATACTGGCGCTTGGCTTCGGCAGCCTCGGCGATTTCTATCTCTCGCTTAAAGACGACAGCATCTATTTCAAACGCGGGCTCATCGCCTTTCTCATCGGGCACATCTTCTATCTGATCGTGATGGTGCCGCACATCGGCACGCCATCGGCCCTGCAACTCATCGGCATGGTCGCGCTGGTCGTCATTTCCGGCGGCACATGCGTCTGGCTGACGCCGAAACTCGGCGCCTACAAGGTGCCCGTCTGGGTCTATATAACCGTGATCTCGGCCATGGCGCTGGTGGCGCTGACCATGCCAAACCCGCTGACGGGATTGGGCGCCCTGCTCTTCGTCTTTTCGGACGCCATCATCGCAATCAACAAATTCGCACGCCCTGTGCCTGCTCGCGGACCCATCGTCTGGATCACCTATTACGTCGGACAATGGCTGCTCGCCATCACCCTGCTGCTGATGCTGGTGCGCTGACCTAGAGAGAAAGCATGTGGCCTTCCTGAGGATGGACACGGCCATCGAGCATGTCGAGATAGACATGCTCGATATCGGTCGGGCCGCGACCCTGCACGACCCGCATCCAGCTATCGACGGACTTGAGGAACGCCTGCCACTTCACGCCATAGCGCTGCTCGATGCCGCCGGGCCCCCAATCCTCGATGCGCTTGGCGATCTGCGTCGGCGCAAAGAAGAATTCACGCTTCGGTCCGGGCAGTTCCTCGGCAACGCCGCGCACTTCCCAATGGGTGCCGCCGACGACACAGCTGTATTTCATCGCATCGCGAAAATGCTTATGCACATTGGCAATCACCTCAGCGTTGCCTGCCATATCGACGAAGACGACGGGGAGGTCCGCAGGAATGGAGGCGATATCGTCGTAGGTCACGACGCGCGTGTAATAGCCCGTGCTTTCAACAAAAGCCTTGTTGCTCGGCGAGGTAAGGCCGATGACCTCGATGCCGGGGTGCTGCGACAGAAGAAAGGCCGTGCCGAGCGCCGTCTTGCTCGAGGCGCTTGAAAGCACCACCGCCTTCGCACCGAAGAAGTCATTGTCGGCAATGAGATCGTCAATGAAGAAGGCTGTCTTGAAGAGCGGCCCGAGCAGGCACTGCTCGTCCTCGCGCGCCTTGTCGTAGGTCGGGTCATTGGCGACGCGCGTATATTGATTGTAGACGGCAGCAAGATGCGAGCGATGCGGCGAGACTTCGACGAAGCCCTGCGGCTTCACGCGATCGACCTTGAGCACCACATGGCTCGACATGGGCAGATAGCCATAGATACGTTCGCCCACCGCGATGCCATCGCATTTCGACGCCACCACATCGCCAAAACCCCAGACGGGAATGCGGCCATAGCCCTCTGGTGCGGGAAAGAAATCCCAATACTGCATGGCCTCGCCGAAGGCGGCATAGGTAACGTTGTTGGAAGTGAAGGCATATTTATCGACCTTCACCAGTACCTCGCCTTGGGCAAGGTCGGGCAACTTCGTCTCCACCATCTTGTGCGCGCGCAAATCCTTGCGCGAGACGACAAAATCCGTACTCACCTGAGACATGAGTCCCTCCCTCGCTTCGTGACGTTAACGTCGACCGCCGAAATTAACAGACGACCAAAGATTATTGGTCGGCATAGGCGTAGGATCCATTCTTCCATTCGTAGAAGACATAGCCCGGCGCATCCATGTCGCCCTTGGCATCAAAGCCGATGGAGCCCAGCACCGTGTTGAAGTGATCGGTATGGAGCGCCGCTTCGACGGCGGTGGCATCCGTCGTGCCTGCCTTTTCGGCAGCACCCGCCCAGGCCTGGATCGCGGCATAGGTATAGAGCGTATAGGCTTCCGGCTCATAATTCTCGGCACGGAACTCGGCAACGAGCTTGGCATTGGCCGGGTTGAGGCGCGGATCGGGACCGAAGGTCATCAGCGTACCTTCGCCTGCCTTGCCCGTGATCGACCAGAATTCATCCGTCACCAGCGCATCGCCGCCGATGAGGATGGTGGAAAGCCCCTGTTCGCGCATCTGGCGGACGATGAGGCCCGCCTCTGTCTTGTAGCCGCCGAAATAAAGCACATCGGCCTTGGCCTGCTTCAGCTTGGAGATGAGCGGGCTGTAATCCTTTTCACCGGCGGTGATGGATTCATGCAGCACCTCCTCGACACCACCAGCATTGAGCGCCTTGGCGAATTCATCGGCAAGCCCCTGACCATAGGTCGACTTATCGTCGACCACGGCAATGCGCTTGTCGCCGAAATGCTTGATGACATAAGCAGCCGCTGTCGGGCCCTGCGCATCGTCACGACCGCAGACACGGAAGACATTCTTGAGGCCGCGTTCGGTGAATTCAGGATTGGTCGAGGCAGGGGTGATCTGCACGACGTTCGATTCCGCATAAACATCCGAAGCAGGAATAGACGCGCCGGAGCAATAGTGACCGGCGACGAAGACAGCACCCTTGGACACCATGTCGTTGGCGACGCTCACAGCCTGCTTCGGATCGCAGGCGTCATCGCCGATTTCAAGCACAAGCTTCTTGCCAAGCACGCCGCCCGCCGCATTGATATCGGCGACGGCCTTCTTCGCGCCATGAACGAACTGCTCACCAAAAACCGCTTCACTGCCGGAAACGGGCCCCGCAACACCAATGACGATAGTGTCGGAAGCCTTTTTCTCATCCTTCTTGTCGCAACCGACAAGGGCCAAGGACAAGACAGCCATAGCGGCAATGAGCAGACGCTTCATGAGTATCCCCCGAAAAAATAACACTGAGGGCAGCATAGCCTCAAATTGATACGAGCCGGAACCGTCTAATGAGAAGGATTTGCCAATTTGAAGGGAAAGAGGCGCGCTTTCAGCGCTTTGCCCGCCAACTAAAGAAACCGGCGCTTTCATAGGCCCAGGGATATTGCCGAACCATCTGGCTCGCCCGCGTAATACGGAAAGTCAAAAAGGCGATAGCCATGAGAATGAAGGAATCGCAGATAAATCCCGACGGCAGCAAAATATCGCCCTGGAAAAGCGCATAAATGAGAAACCGGTCGGCCAGCCCTAAAAGTAGGCAATAGATGACCAGCTGCCATTGTGGCCGCCAGTTGAGCGCCAGCGCCCTGCCCGTCATCAGCGCACATCCGCCGCCGAGAATGAGCGTGATAAAAAAGGAGACGAGCGGCGTCGTGCCGAAAATCGATTGAAAATCGCTCATTGCGTCGCCCCCGCCTTTGGTCGCGCCCCTTCGAGATAGGCATCGCGCACGGCAGGGTCTTTGAGAAGCTCCGCCCCCGTGCCGCTCAACTCGATCCGCCCATTGACGATGATATGGGCCTGATCGGCGAGTTTGAGCGCCTGAAAGGCATTCTGCTCAACGAGCAGGATGGTCATGGCGTCGCTGGCGTTGATCTCGGCGATATTGGCGAAAAGCTGCTTGGCGACAAGCGGCGCGAGGCCCAGCGACGGCTCATCAAGCAGGAGCAGGCGCGGACGGCTCATCATGGCGCGGGCGATGGCGAGCATCTGCTGTTCGCCACCTGAAAGCGTACCGCCACGCTGGTTGAGCCTTTCCTTGAGACGCGGAAACAAGGTCAGCATGCGCTCAAGGTCTTCATCGAAATATTTAGGGTCGGTGACAATCGCCCCCATCTGGAGATTTTCCAGCACCGTCATGAAACCGAAAATGCGCCGCCCTTCCGGCGAATGGGCAAGCCCCATGCGCGCGATCATATGCGTCGGCAGATTGGTGATGTCCTGTCCATCAAAGATGATCTCGCCTGCGGTCGCCCGAGGTTCGCCGCAGATCGTCATCAAGAGCGTCGTCTTGCCCGCACCATTGGCGCCGATGAGCGACACGACCTGCCCTTCGGGCACATCAAGGTCGATACCGTGCAAAGCCTCGATACGACCGTAACTGGAATGAAGACCGCGAATTTTCAGCATCACACGCTCTCCCCGACGGCAGCGGCGACTTCATCCTCGTCCTCGACGCCGAGATAGGCGCGGATGACATCGGGGTTGTTGCGTATTTCGGCGGGCGTTCCTTCGGCGATCAGACGGCCCTGTTCGAGCACATTGATGCGATCGGAAATCTGCATGACAACGCTCATGTCATGTTCGATCAGGAGAATGCTCATCTCATGTTCGTCGCGAATTTTGATGAGCAATTCATTGAGCGCCAGACTCTCACTGGGATTGAGACCGGCAGCAGGCTCATCAAGACAAAGAAGCTTCGGCCCGGCACACATGGCGCGCGCAATCTCCAATCGACGCTGCGAACCATAGGGCAAGCTGCCGGCGAGCGTATCAGCCTCGTCGGAAAGACCGGTCAACTCCAGCCAGTAACGCGCCAGATCGCGCGCTTCGCGTTCGGCCTTAAGGAAACTCGGCAGACGCAGGAAGCCCGCAATGGAAAACATCGATGCCCGCATCAAAGCAACGTGCTGCGCCACCATGAGGTTTTCCGCGACACTCATGGCCGGAAAGAGACGGATGTTCTGGAAGCTGCGCACGACGCCCGCCTGCGCGATGCGGAACCCGTCCATGCGCTCCAGATAATAGGTCTTGCCGCCCGGATGATTGAACGACATGCGCCCGACGTCAGGCTTGTAAAAACCCGTGATGCAGTTAAACGCCGTCGTCTTGCCTGCGCCATTGGGACCGATGAGCGCCGTGATCTCGCCCTCAGCCGCATTGAACGACAGATCGTCGATGGCAACGAGCCCGCCGAAACGGATCGTCAGATGCTCGACCGACAGGATGGGCTTCGCCGCGCTCATGACTTGCCCTCTTTAACGGGCTCATTGAGAAGCAGCGTCGGATCGCGATGAGCGAGCAATCCCTGCGGACGCCAGACCATGATGAGCACCATGGCCGCACCGAAGGCGACCATGCGGAACTCGGCAAGATCGCGGAACCACTCCGGCAGGCCGACAAGCAGAAGC
>Ga0098044_1001629_pt1 | contig 11695 bp, 8 predicted proteins | sample 10_taG_FD_75053 | JGI IMG/M metagenome (GOLD analysis project Ga0098044, IMG submission 75053) | Marine viral communities from the Subarctic Pacific Ocean - 10_ETSP_OMZ_AT15264 metaG | ecosystem: Environmental > Aquatic > Marine > Oceanic | place: Pacific Ocean | collected 2015-01-16 | reverse complement strand
TGTATCTGTTCTTCTTGAAAATGCATAATGGGAGGCAACAAAGTCAGCTAACACATTTGTACTTTGCCATATACTATCATTATATATTTGTTTATCTATTTGATTAATAGATAAATCGTGCATACCTAATAATTCAACCAATTTCAAAATATTATCATGCGTTGTAAATAATCCTGTAGATTCTAATGGTTCTATAAAACCATAAGATAAACCTATACTTACAACATTTTTAATCCATGATTTTTTTCTACAGCCATGTTTAAATTTAATATGTTTAATATCCCCCGTATAATTTAATTCTGTTCTAAATTCTCTTTCTATGGTTTCTTTGTCAGAAAATTTTGAACTATATACATATCCATTACTTGTTCTATTCCATAAGGGTATTGTCCACATCCAACCCTCTTTCATACCCTTACAATCCGTAACATTACGAATATTTTTTCGTCTATCACTTTCATCTAAATTTGGTGTTTGTGCCACTATTGCGCCGTCATTTACTAAATTTTTAAAATTATAATATGGATTATCAAATTTATCTATAAGAATAGATGAAAATCCTGAACAATCTATAAATAAATCTGCTTTTATTATTTTATCATTAATTTTTATATATTCTATACCTTCATCAAATAATTTTATATCTGTAACTGTCTCCCGAATATGTGTTATATTTTTACAAAATGTATTTTTAAGATAATCACCAAATTTAGTTGCATCTAAATGATATGCTGTATCATTTTTAAAATTAAATCCTTCAATATTTTCATCAGTTTGTTTATTATATTCTGCCAAAAAGGAATTGAAATTAAAATACCTACTAAAATCATTAAATGAAATTTCTTTTTCATATAATATTTTTAAAAAGTAGAACTCTTGTGGTGTTTGAGCGTGAACACGCGAATTAATTAACATATCCAAATATTCTCCGTTATCGGAGACAAAATCAGGTACAGTTAATATCTTACCAAATGGATATTGAAATCGATGTTGTTTCTTATAAAAATCAGTAAATTGTATTGAATTTTTATATGTTGCTTGACAATATGGCATAAAATCACAATCTTTAATATCTAAAAAATTCATAAATCGATTGATATGCCCTAATGTAGATTCACCTACCCCAATGGTAGATATTTTTTCTGATTCTATAAGAGTGATATTTAATTGGGGGAATTTAGTTGTTAATGCCGCAGTTGTCATCCAACCAGAGCTTCCGCCACCTACTATTACAAGGGATTTTATATTCATTTTATAATATATTATAATTAGTTACAAATCGTACACCTGACGATGATCTTTTTGCGGTATGATATCGTAGTCCATTAAAAATTACTGCTCTACCTTTTTTTGATGTTACTCTATTAATTATATTGATATTTTTATCGGTTGTGAGATAATAAGGTGAGCTCCAATAATCAAGTGGTTCTGATTCTTCATTAAAAATTTTATCTGAAAAAAGACTTTCCCCATCATTATCATTAACATAATAGATCAAACCAATATGATATCTTGGTTGATCTACATGTAAAACATCTTCTTTTTCAATAACTCCTGAAGTGGTTAAAACAGTCTACCTAGATCGATATATGAAATTTCTCTGCCTATTTTATTAAATGCTTCGTACATCATAGGAAGAAATAGATAATGTAATCCAGCAAAAGTATTTTCTTCTCGTTTTTTTAACCAAAAATTAAACCCGTAATTTTTGCGGTTCTGACTATTAATTGCATCTTCATGTCCTATATCAGAAGAATAAAAGAAAGGTATTTCTCCTGTTGTAATAATATTTTCTATTAAGTCTGAATATGTTTTTGGGATAAAATCATCAAGTATTATTATATCATCTAAACTAAAGCGTTCTGTTCTTATATTTTCCAGTTTATTCATATTACTACTTTTGAAAAAATGCATTAAATGATATAGCGATTCTAGTATCTGCGGTTACATTTCTAAGAACACCATGCCTTAAATAGCCGGGAAATATTAATATTTTTCCTACTTGTGGTGGGTGGGTCCAAGATTCTAAATCCGAATTCTTAAAGCAAGTTGTCATATTAACTTGCGATGCAGGATTGTAAAACATTATATTACCATCAGAGGTATTTGTTTGGAAATAATAAACTCCAGAGAGGTCTGAATTTCCGTGATCATGTATACTGGCATAGTCATTTAACTCATAGGCGGCCACCCAAGATTCCATTTTATATTCGCGATTACCCTGATAATTTAAGTTATCCAAATATTCATATATGTTTTGCTGTACGAAATTTTTAAAATTAGTTAGATCATATTGTGCAATTACATCAGGTTCCGCATCGGATGGTGCAAAGGACATCTTATGTGTCTTTCCCCACCTAATTATGTAATCATATTTAATATTATTAATAATATTAGATATTTCGGATTGAATATCTTTTAATTCTTGATCTTTAGCAATATTAAAATATAAGGGTGTCGGAAATATTGATTCTATCATTTTGAGTAATTATAATATAAATTATGTATTATCGAGGGTAACATCTTTTTTTACCTTTTTTACATGTTTAAACCATTCGCCATCTGTTGTTATAGAACCTGCGTCTTTTACTTCTTTATATAACATATCCAATTGTTCGCCTATCTCACCATAACCTAATTTTCTAGCAATAGAAAATCTTTCAGCGGGGTTAGTATGAGGTGGAACAATGAGGAATGTTTCTGTTTCAAAACTATATGTCCAGGTGCCTCCGTTCGGTTCATTCGGTTTCTCGTTTTCTATATCTGTACCTGTACAATCTATCCAAACCAAATCAGAATATGTCTCAAATATTTTGTCATCAGGAAGGACTTCACAAACTCTACCGTTTTCTTTTTTATTTACTAATGCTTTCATGATTTTTATCCTTTAACTTGAATAATATTCGTGAACTATTACAACGCCTGTGGAGCCAGCCGAACCAGTACCACTCGAAAAACTACCAGTACCACCTGAGCCTGGACCCACATTATCAGTCCCTTGGGTGGTGGAATTATCACTATGCCGTCTTCCATGCTGTCCACCAAAATAAGAAGGTGATCCGTTGTTCCGTCCTGAACTTCCACTGGGGTCCGTGTGACCCATACCCATTCCTCCATAAAAATTTACGGCGCCGCCTGAACCAACTCCGCCTTCACCACCTTGATGTTGAGAATTTCTGTTTCCACCGTAGCCACCTGAGGCTGATAGATAAGATCCAAATGAAGTTGTTCCTCCGTTACCACCCAGACCATAATATCCAGTGGCACCTCCGCCGCTACCTACGGTGACGGATTCAGAAGATACCCCTGTTACATCAATAGTTTCTTCAGAATATCCTCCTGCTCCTCCAGATTCAGCATAACCGGCACCTCCGCCACCGCCACCACAGAGTTGTACTCGAATTGCTGTACAACCTAAAGGTTTAGTCCATGTTCCGGTACTTCTAAAAACTTGAGTGGTTTTTGGTACTCCTGCTCCAAGTCCTGATCTATAAGTTATTGTCATTATACTTCTCCTACTCTTTCTATTTAAAGGTCTGCCATTGTTTATCCTTTTGGATATTTCGTTTTAATTGCATTAATTGCATCTTCCCATGTAGTCGTACCATCTTCTTTAGTGTTGCAGTCATCTTTTTTGAAAATACACCAGCATGATATTCCTATTAAACTATTCCAGAAAATTTGTATCCAGTTATATAAACATCTACATCTTCTCCATGAGAAGAATGCCGATAATAATAATATGTTTGTGCTTCAATTATTGTAAATTCAAAATTCATAGACTCAGTTACAGGGTTATTATCATGAGTACTATCCAACTCATGTTCACCATATCCCGTAGCAGTTGCGGCAACATAAGCAATTATCCTAGTAGAAGTTGAATATCCTCTGAAATATCCTATAAGAACTTCAGCATTTGGTGGAACAGAATTACTACAACTCTGAGATGTATGACTTGTAGCAGTACCATTTACAGTAGTTCTATGATCCTGTCCAATAGATTTTAGAGTAACAAAATTACCTCTCTGGTAAAACTCTATAAAATCACCTGAATTATTTTTGACTGCACCAACATATTTTTTATATGTATAACTAGAAGAAGGCATTGTTGGTGATGTTGCACTTGCAGACAATAAAGATGATGTTGTAACTCCATTGTATATAACCCATATATGATACCAAACATCTGCTTCTGATCCTGTATCTATTCCATTAACACCTAAAGCAGTAATATCTGCCGTTAAGTTTATTGAACTTAAAACAATTCCCACATTATTAGTGTCAAAAACAGTTAAAAAATCAGCATCAATATCAACTGTTGTTGCACTAACGTATTTAACAACTAAACCTTCGTTTCTGGGTGATTTTAATAAAGTCAATCCAGAACCTCCTGTTACTCCTACAGGTAGAGTCCCTGTTACATTACTCAGGTCTGTAATAGTAGGTGCAGTAATAGCAACTCCAGAATTACTTGTAGTCAGTACATCAGTAGCATCCTCTGTTTGCAGTACCAGCTTGTTGCCTGCTCCTGGAGAAGGTTTAATTATTAAATCTGCCATTTTTGTTCTTCTTTTTTCTTGTTTATATATTTATATATTGTTTTTATCACGTTGTACTCCATCGTTGCTATGGTTTTGGGTATTTGGCTTTAACTGCCTGTCGTTTCTCTTGCAGGGCAGTCAGATCATCATCCAGTATTGCATGGACACATTCTTCTATTGAAGGATACTCTGCTTCCCTATTTCTTGAGTAGGCTTGGGCATCGTATTCTGCTTGAAGACGTATTACTTCAGCATCAATTTCTGCTTGAGTTGGTTGTGTTTGTTCGGTATCAAGCCACTCTAACACATCACCACTAAGTGCCCATAGAGCAGAAGGCTTCAATGATAATATTGCATCTGTTGTTGTTTTTTTGTTAAACATTATTGGCTCCTCTTAAATTTTAATTTCATTATTGTTGGACTTCTAGAATAGTCAGTGTTCCGTTAGTATAGGGATCACCCATTTTTGCTAAATAAAAGGAATTGCTTGATCGTAATTGTGGTTGAAACACAACATTTTGACCAGCAGTTAAACTTAAACCTGTGATAAATTCATTAAAAGAAACTGCGTTAAAAGGGCACCAATCACTTGGAGTTACATTACTTTGCCCAGATCCGTTTTTAATTGCACCTGTGAGTCTATTGTATCCCGTTCCATCAACGACTGTTCTAAATCTGCAATAAACATTGCTTCCTGTGTATCCGCTCGCTGATAGTGCTAGGCTAATATTATCTATTAAGACAAGAAGGGCACATCCAGCATTTGTCACTTGATGAGTTACTGAACTTCCTGCAGTCTGCCATGACATAGAAGTGGTACTATAAGCGGTGCCAAAAGCGTATGAGGATACTTTTAATACAGTACCTGCTGGCATTGTAAATACAGGAACATCTTCAAATGCTGGTGAACTGCCTGCCCCAGTAGAAGTTAAGACTTGACCATCCGCTCCTGGCCCTACTGCAACAGGATCACCAGAAGAATTATACGTTATTATCTGTCCGTCTGTACCACCTGCCATCATTCCAAGAGTGATTGTGTCATTTGCTATTGTAGAAGGAGCCGCTGAAACCCAATTTGATCCATCACTAGTTAAAAGATTACCACTAGTTCCTGCGGGTATTTCGGAAAGTGTTCCTGTAATACCTACAAGGGTTGCCCCAGAATCTTGAGTTGTTAAGACCGGTTGTCCTGCTTGGTCTTGAATTATTATTTTATTTCCTGCACCAACCGTGGGTCTAATTACCAGGTCTACCATTTAAACCTCTTCTAACTTTAATTTGTAGCGTTTTCCGCTATTTTTGTTTATTAAGTACATATTTTCATCTCCCTCTTGAAACACCCATGAACCTTTAGTTCCATCTACTTCGTTGCCAGAAGAGCCAGGTCTATCATTACACATTTTTATATCTGCGACACTAATTTCATTACAATAAATATCACCATCTACATTAAGTTTATACGCTCCCGGACTTGTAGTGCCGATGCCTACGTTGCCACTAGCATTAATGGTCATCCTTTGAGTACCAGCAGTCCAAAAATCTAAGGCATCTACATCAGTAGTCGCCTCTGTTGTTATGTAAGTATCTTCGTCTGTATCTTTAAGGCCGACTCCGCCGACTGACTTCCAATCTGCTCCATTATAACCTTCAAATTGTGGTATTGTTGTATTATATCTAAATGAACCTGTTACTGGAGTTCCTCTTTGAGCAGTTGTACCAGTTGGCATTTTAACTGATGCAGTAGTACCAATTGAAGTAACATTCGGCATCGCGGGATTAGCTAAAGCAAATGAGCTATCAAACATGGCTCCTGGCACAAGCGTTCCTTGACCAGTTATTGTTCTAGAATTACCATCATCAGAAAGGGTAATATCAGTGCCGTCGGCGCAAAGTTTTGCTAAGAAAAGAGTATCGTTTAATGTAAGATCTCCTTCAAGAGTAAAAGCATCTGAAAAAATCATAGTTTCAGCATATGATCCTTTTAGCGCCGTAGTGATTTGATTTTCTAATGCTGATGCAGTTCCGCTACTTACGTCTCCCCATTCGGTTCCATCATATCCTTCAAATCCGGGTGTATCTGTGTTATATCTAAGTCCACCTTGTATAGCAGTATCACGTTGGGCAGTTGTACCAGCAGGAAGAACAAAAGCATCTGTACCAAGAATTGTAACAACACCGGCTTGGTCTACTGTCATTCGTTTAGTACCAGCAGTCCAAAAATCTAAATCATCTGAATCAGTGGTTGCTTCTGCTGTTATGTAAGTATCTTGGTCGACATCAATAATTCCGCCAAGTGATCCCCAATTAGAGCCATCATATCCTTCAAATGTGGCTAATTCAGTACTGTATCTAATACCGCCTTGAATTGCTGTGCCACGTTGTGCAGTTGTACCAGTTGGCATTTTAACTGATGCAGTAGTACCAATTGAAGTAACATTCGGTAATGCGGTTGTTGCATCTGTAAAAATTGCTTGTTCAGAAAAAGCACTTGAAACAAAATTAAGAATTCCGTTTTTAAAATAAAGTATTCCTCCTGTAGTAGGCGCAGTAGGTGAACTCAAACTAGCATAATCTGTTTCTAAATGTATACCTGTTTGGGTAGTTAATACTCCTCCTGCAGGAATATATAAAGGTCTATATGCACCATCTTGTACAATTAAAGGATCTGAAGGATTTGATTCTTGTTGGTTAATATGAAGCAATCCTAATGGAGCATTTGTACCTACACCAACTCGTCCTCCACCATAATAAATTGAACCTGCTACTGTACCTGTTAACCAGCCACCTAAAGTATCTGCTACTATAAATTTTGAAGAAGAATTGTCCCACACTAACGCCCAACCATCTTCTACCCCACCTAAAATACCTGTGTTAACATCTGCCAAACTAGTTAAATTTTCAGATATAAGATCTGTTAAATATCCTGCACTAGCATGGTTGCCCCATCCATATGCAACAACCCCTTGCTGGGCATCTTGCGAAATTTGTGGATCTACTGTTATTGTTCCAGTAGATGTTATTGTGGATCCTCCTCCTTGAAGAAGTAATCCCGTACCTACTGATACTGATGTTAATCCTGTTACCCATTGTAAGGCGCTACCTGTCGTACTTAAATATTGTCCTGCTGTTCCACTATTGCTTATATCTAATTCTGGTAACCCTACATTTTCTGCGGGTAAATTTAACTTACCGCTAGTAGCAGTTAATGTCACATGTTCGCTTGCTAAAATTTGAGCAGGGGTGCCAATAGTTAATTTTTCAAACTCTAAACCATTTGCTGTTGCTGTTAATACAAATGGATTTGCTCCGCCAAATTTAATACTATGAGGAATATATAAAGCACCTGAAATTTCAGATAATGTTATATTTCCTAAGTCTATAGTATTTGCATATAATGTATCCCACACTTTACTAATAGAACCTAAATCGTAAGTAGATGTGGTTGCAGGTAATATATTTTCAGTAATACCTCCTACTGAAACTGACCAAGTAACTTTTTTATTATCTACAGTATTATCAGTTGTTATTGTTACTCCGGGGCCTGCAACTAATTCTAATTCTCTCGATGAATCTATAGAAATAGTAGGTTGACCGGTAACTGATACTGTAGTAAGATAATCTGTAAATCCTACTGTTAATTCTCCAGGATTACCTTCGCTTAAAGTAAAACCAGATGAAACATCAAATTCTATACTAGAAGCATTAGTAAATGTTTGATTATTGTAAATAAAATCTGCAGATGCAGGAGATATCCAAATTAATCCCCCTGATGATCCTAATCCTAATACTTGTCCTGTGGTTCCTCCTCCACTTATGTCCATTTCAGGTACACCAATAGCATTTGGAGATATAGAACTTGCAGTACTAAATGTTGCCCCTAAAAATCTTACTTTTACAAGAGCATTATATGCTGGAGGACTTGTAAATGTAATTTGGGTTCCGGTAACCGAATAAGCATTGTCTGCACCTGGTTCTTGAATTAGTCCATCTATTATCACTAATAATTGATTTGGTGTACTTGCTATTTGAGATAAAGTAAATACGTCTGTGCTTCCGTCGCCATAAAACGTATCTATATAATATGTACTTGATGATAATTTTGCTGGTGTAATACTTCCATCTTGGACTATTGTTTGTACAGTATCCATATTAAGAAAAGTAACAGATACCTCAAGGTTAACTGGTATATTTTCTGGGAATACAAGTTTTGCTGGAGAAGTACCTACAATAGTATATGTTGACGGTGCTTGATATAAACTATCAACATGAACAAGAACATCTACAGGTTGAGTAGGAACTCTTGTTAAATCAAATTCTTTTGTACTTCCATCAGCAGTAAATGTATCAACTGATAAGTTTGCCTGTGTAGTTGAAGCAATAGTAAGTTTACCGGTGCTTGGATCAGTTGTAAGTTGAATACCCGCACCAGATACCATTTCTAGATCACCTGATGTAGGTATTGTTAAATCTGTTTGTCCTAAAACTTTTATAGTATCTAAAAGGGTACCTTCAGTAGGAACAAATTTAGTTAAAACATTATCCCATTTAAGTAAATTACCATCTTGTAATCCTGATTCGTCGATATCACTTAAATCTAATAATGCTCCGCCACCTAAAGATCCCCAAATTGTTTGAGCTGAGTCATTAGGATCTTTAGAATATCCTTCAAATTTACCAGTAGTTGCATTATATCGTATAACACCTTCAGCAGGAGTAGACGGCCGTTCAGCAGTTGAACCTACTGGTATAGTTAATCCTTCTGTTCCAGTAAATGTTGCATTTCCTCGAATATTAGGATTTGTTGCTATTGTTTTACCTGTTACTACTGTTCTACTCATTCATAAATTCCTTATTAATTTGCTACCCAAGAAGCATCGCCACTAAGTACGTTTGATTCGTCGCCTGCGGCCGGTGCTGGTACTATTCCAGCTGTTCCAGCGGTACCTGATGTAGCGGCTCCCATTGGGAATAATGTTGTAATATCTACTACTTTCATTATGCCATGCATATTAGCATGAGCAGTACATTGATATATGTAATTACCACTTATTACTTGTGGTACTGTCCAAAATAATGTACCTGAAATCTTTCCTTGGGCATTAGCACCATACGACCAAGTACCTGAAGTATCAAGGTGTCGTAAACCTACATCATATGCATTAGTTGTGTTTCCTGTAATACCTTCGCCTGCGGAAGTTTTTATAACAAATCCGTGTCCTGAACAGTCTAATGCAAATGCATATGTATGTCCGCCAATAAGATATATAGTTGGACTTACTGCGGCTCCGCCACCTAAATTATTACCTGTTACTGCAATGGTATCTACTGCATGATATGTGTTTGATATTACATAATCATATACTGGAGTTGCTACCCAAAATGTTCTAGCCGCGGCATGTCTTGCTTCATAATCTGCCGCGCCTGCCGCAAAAGTTACAGTATCATTTAGAGAACTTGTGGTAATAGTTATACCTGTACCTTCTACAAAAGTTACGGTATCATCAACTTGATCGGCAGTAAGAGTATTTTGTCCTGATACTGCAATACTTTTATATGTATCTTGTGTCATTGCTGAAGCAGATATTGTTATAACATCATTATTAACATCTGTTGCAATTTGAATATTTGATCCGGGAGCAAGAGTTAATGTATCTGTTGCAGAATCTGCCGCTATAGAATTAGTACCCGTTACTGCAATTGTTGAAAATGCAGTTGTTGCTTGGGCTGAGTTAGTAACTGTAATACTATCTGCTGAATTATCTGTAGATAAAGCAATACCAGTACCAGCAATTAATGTTAATGTATCGCCAGATGAGGACGAATTATCTGCAACAACATCTTGTTGACCTTGTACACTAATCGTACCAAAGGCTGTTGTGGTTGCTCCTCCACCTCCACCGCCTGATGCTGTAGAAGTAATTGTAATACTTTGGGCACCTGCATCAGTTTCTATGTCAATATTTGGACCTGCAATAAAAGTTAATGTATCTTCTAATCCTGCGGCAATAACGGTATCCTCATTCGCAACAGCAATTGATTTAAACACATCAGCAGTTATAGACGAATCAATAGTAAGTTCGTCTCCAACAATACTAGTTGTAACATTCGTTCCACCAGTAATTGTAAATACATCCGTTGAACTATTTGCTGTTGTTGTTCCAGTATCAGCATTTATAGTTTCCCATAAATCTTGTGTGGTTCCGCCACCACCACCACCACCGCCGGTGTTTGTAATTGTAATAGTATTTCCTGATCTTGATGTATCGCAGCCAGTACCACCAGCAATAATAAGTTCGTCTAGAACACTTGTTGCTTCTGCTGATCCTCCCGAATCTGCTGTAATTTTATAATATACGCCCGATGGAACTTCTGTTGATTTTGCAACTCTAAGCCATTCACCACTATTACTAGTTGCGGAAAAGTATAACTCATTACTTGCTACACCGACACAACCAGGATATGTTGCCGCATCAATTGCACTCTCTAATCCACTTTTTAACGAAAAACTATTTTTAAATTTTAAATTATGCGGAATTAAAGCATCACCACCAACAGATAATCCATTTGCTATTGTTGTTGAGGATAAGTTTATTTTTAATACACTAACATTATGATTTTTAAAATCAAATAACGGTCTTGTTCCGATTACATTAGTTGATCCGTATGCATAATCAGTAACATCGCTACCTTGTCTAACAATAAAATCCATCATAGGATAAGTTCCAGTATCTTTTGCTGTAGGAACTTCGCCTATTACACTCATACTAGCAATAGCGGCACTTGATTCAACTCCACCTCTAACACAAGGTGATAATTGAGCAGTAGTTGGAACCGCATTTGACATTTCTACAAAATCATTTGCCGCATCTGCTATCTTACCTCTAAAAAATATTTCTTTATTAATAGACGCAGGATGATCAATTACAATTTCACTTCCATATGTTAGTTGGTCTTGGAATATTGCATCTCCTGCAAATGTTATATCGCCACTTAAAGTAAAATTTCCTGTAGTTTTTACAAAACCTGATTCAATTGAAAATACATTATTGTTTAAATCTAATCCTGTTCCAGCAGTATATGATAAATTTGGAGCATCAATTGTAATTTCATTAGGTGTTTGGGTTATAGTCATTCCTTGACCAGCTCGTATACTT
>Ga0098044_1001628_pt1 | contig 11700 bp, 9 predicted proteins | sample 10_taG_FD_75053 | JGI IMG/M metagenome (GOLD analysis project Ga0098044, IMG submission 75053) | Marine viral communities from the Subarctic Pacific Ocean - 10_ETSP_OMZ_AT15264 metaG | ecosystem: Environmental > Aquatic > Marine > Oceanic | place: Pacific Ocean | collected 2015-01-16 | reverse complement strand
GTTTTCATATATTTCACTATTATTAAAAAGAATAGGTCGATTATCGTATCTTGAAACAGCCATTATCCTGTAACCTCACTTTGGTTTGCCGATGCGATTTGATCAAGTACGGCGTCCTTCTGTGTCTGCTCTCTTGAGCTTTTCGTTGTGCTCCAAGTATTTTTGTGCGCGGTGTCGACTTGATAAGGAAATGAACCATCTCTAAACTTCTTTCCAACAAAGCCAACTTTCTTAGTATGTAGCACTTGGAATGTAATATTAAGTGCTACTGATTTAGGGTACAAAAAAGGCTTTCCCTTGCTGGACACATGATCAAAAAAACCAGCTTCCATATCTGGGGCAAAAGTAATACCTTGTATAAAACCAACAAGGCTTGTAAAACCTTTGCCGTGCTCGCCCTCGGTAGCCAAGTTAACAAAGCCCAAACGCACCAGTGGCGCTGCTTTAATTCCAGAAACACCTAAAGAACCCTTTTCATAAACAGGGTACAACATTTGTATAAAATTTCTGATTTTTACTAAGTTGTTTGCTCCGTCTGCGAACCCCTCTGAAGGTATGCTCCAGCCAATCGTTAAAGTTCTTTGTGTGTTTTGAAATACGGCCAATGGATCCATACGACCATATACGTTCTCTGTTTTCCAGTTTGAGGCAAATGCATCACTAAACGCAGTTAAAAAAGCTAAAAACTTTACCTTGTTCTTTGTGGCAATGTGCTCAAACGTGATTTGATGCCTCTCCATATATGGGGTGATACTTGTGCGCTTGGCTTCTTCTTCATCACTCATCACCGCAACGTTTTTTGAATTTCTAACTGGCATTTATTTCTCCTTAGCTCAAAGAGGGTTGCCATGATCGCCATAGGCCTCCCACTTGTTGTTCTTGCTATTTATTTTTTTTGTTACTTTGTCGCCATCCATATAAATATTGGCGTCTTTATTGAGCAGCGCTTGTAATAATTCGTTCGTTTTGTTTTGTGTTGCTGCTAAAGACTTAAAACCCTTGTCCATTGAGCCGCCAGAGCGGCCGGCAGACACTACATCTCCGGGGCTTAAACCAATCGGGCCGCTTGGTGTCATTATCGCTGTTGCGCCTTTGATAGCCGGGACATCTTCTGCCATGGCCTCGCCCGCAAATTTTCCGCCCACGGCGCCAAGGCCGCCGGCCATCAGCATCATTGGAACCCCAATAGTGGCCCCAACGCCGGTGGCTGTCAATGCGGCACCCGCAAGGCCAAGGCCGATTCCGGCGGCAGCGCCCCATGCGCCGTACTTGCCCTTTCTTCTCTCTTTCTTTGTCTTGCCGGCAAAAGCAGAGTGTAGTGAAGTCCCCAAAGCGCCGGCCATGAGCGCAGCGCCGCCCAAGCTGGCAGTTAATTTGCCAATGCCGGCCATTGTGCCCGACATTCCTCCTCCGCTGAATACGCTGCTTAACGCGTTTCCAAGGCCCATAGTACCGCCAGAAGTAGCCCTCATTTGTAGGTTTAACATAAACAAAGCGCTAGTTATTTTTACAACGCCAGCGGCAAAAAGAACCAAAAGAGCGCCCGGAGGCTTAACAAACATTATAAATGCATCAATCAAATACTTGTTTTCTTTAATAAAGTCTCTGACGCCAAAAATCATCCCCTTCATAGACTCAATAAAATCGCCATTTTCAAAAAATGCATCACGAATGGCCGCACTAAGCGCTTGGAAGACATCTTGAGCCTTTGTTATCATTTCATTCAACTTCTTTTGCCTTTCTTCAGATTTTTTCTGCTGATCGGCCCAGTCTTTAAGAGCTTGTTTGCTACTCATAATCCTTTTTAATTCGACTTTACTCACGCCAATGGTGCTGGCCATATATTTTACCATTGCGGGTGACATATCTTTTAAAGTTTTACCAGATGCACGCAAACCAGACTGTAATTGCTCTATCACCTGTATCGGATCATTGTGTGCTGCCTTCATCATCTTTAATGTATTAAGATACGGGCCGCCGAGGGCAATATTAAATTCTGCAACTTTCGCTGATGCGCCTGCAAAAGTTTCGAAACCTTCTGTAGTCTTCCAAAGTTGACCAATGGAAAGACCCATTGCGTGCGCTCTAGTTGTCATTGTTTCAAAAACTTTTATTGCCTTATCTTTTGTAAAAGCCGCCAGTTGTTCCATTGAGCTTTGCATATCTTGGAAGAACTTATTACCGACCTTCATCTCTTTGCTTAACCCGGCCAAACTTTTTGTATATCTAGCTGCTTCCATAGGTGCCATGCCTAATGTTTTAATTAAGCTCTCTTGACTTTTAACTAAAGTGCCAGTTTCAAATCCCATTTTGCCAAGCGCAGCAGTAGTTTTTGTCATCTCCTTCTGCGCAGCAACACTGGCCATATTAAACTCTGGTATCGTTGAAGCCAACTGTGCTAATGCTGTGCCTGCTTCTTTCTCTGTTACTCCGAACTTGGCCAACTCGCTTCTGCTTTGGATGATCATCTCGCTGTATTTTTCCATATCACCGAATGTGCGATACAGTTCTGCAGGTAATACTAGCGATTCTTTAATTGCGCCTACGATTCCCGGGAAATCAATACCAAAAATACTGCCGCCCTTCATCCCCAAAAGAGACATCTGCATGGCAGATTCAGCTAGTCTAGCAAATGCACCAGCCAAAGCTTCACCAGACTTAATTGATTCTTTAATTCTTGCACCAAAAGCTTTTTGTTGCTCTTTTGTTTTTGTAAGTATTCCAAGAATGCCAACTTGATTTTTTTTCATCAAGCCTAATGCTTCTAGTGTATCTTCAGCAGCCTTAACGCCCTCTTTTTGGTTGTTAACCACTTTCTTTTGAATGCCGAACAAATCATTATTTAATTTTTTCTTTTGCTTTAAAGCATTTATCTCAGCGCTGTTGTCGACTTGGTGGGATTGCGCAATATTTGTAAGTCTTTCAATTTCCTGATCTAGTTGATCATTTATGTTCTGGTGAGTTCTTTCTTGGGCCTCAAGAGTCATCTGAATTTCTCTTGCAGTCTTGCCATAAGTACCTGTAGCATCAGCGAGACGGTCGGCCTCCTTCGTTGCGTCTTGCATGGCCTTCTTGGCTTTGGTACCGAATTCAGTGACAGTGACAGAAGCAGCATTAAGCGAGTTAGTTAAAGCGTCAACTCTATCTTTTACTTGTTGTATTTGTTCGGGTGTTAAGTCTGCCATATTTTAAACCTTATTCTACCGGCCATTTAATTTTTGTTACTTCTTCAAACTCAGAAACAGCCGTTAACAACTCTTTTTTTGAAGAAGTTGCCTCTTCGCTATCTTTGCCGTGCAATTTTGAAGCTTCAATATATTTCTTTGAGTTATTTAGGGCAGTTTTAAAAGCACCTATTTCTTTCTTGGTGCCAGTTATTCTCACTGGGATTGATAACTTATCAATATTTACCCCTATCCCCTTTAGAAATAAACCTACTGCGCCAGTAAATAAATTGTATAAATTTTCATTTAATACTTTCTTTTTTGCAAAACTTAAATCAATTTCAACAATTGGAAGCTTTTCCATTTTGATTTTCTCCTTTGAATAAATAGTGTTTTAGATAAAATAAAGGACGCTCATTGGCGTCCTCTATCTTTTACTTCCTTTATTTGCTTTCTCTATAGCTTCGCTTTCACTTTCTTTTTGTTTTATTAAGCGTTGCACAAACCAAATTCTTATTTTAATTGGCAAATTATATGCCTCAACAAAGCTCCACCCTCCGTGATATTTTAATGTAAAGAACTGTTCATAAACAGACTGAATATAATCATCGGTCAGGCCAAAAAAAGTCCGCTGACAGCGGAACCTCCACAAGCGCTTCGTGATCGCAGTGGGGACATTGAAAATCATGTTTCATATCAATGTTTGGAATTAATTTGCTGTAAATTCTTCGAAAATATCTTCCATCAAGCAATGGCATAACATCAATAAATTTGTTAACATTTGTTGTATCTGAATTTCCATTAACTTCTGATATGCAAGTTCTTAGCTGATCAACTATAGGAGTCTCTGGAAGATTGTTTTTCTTTTTATTTGCCTGTAGTTGTTCAAGTCTCTTCTCGTCTGTGCCCGACAACAACCTAGCTTTAACTACAGCTTTAGTTTTTGGCAGCGTAAATGAAAATGTATCGTCATCATTTTTTGTTACCGCCAACTCTTCCAGTCTATCTTTATTGGGAAACTGTGCCTTTAGGCTATTTAAATCAAAACTTTGCTCGCTATTCTCATAACAAGACGGGCATGTAGCTTGTGTGTCATATATGTTCCCATATCCCGTTGATCTTGCAGCAACAATGATAGCATTTTTGTCACCCAGCAAAAGAGAATTAACATTGATTGCCTTGTTAACCAAAATATTTTTTATTAATCGATCCAAAACAATGCCCTTATTAATAAGGCTGCGATTTGTTAAAGTATCTTCATCCTTTGCAGTCATGTAGCGTATCTCAACGCTCTCTTTGTTGTGCAGGGGGTGCCCTTCGGGATAGAATATTCCCTTGGAGGGCAGATCGACAAATTCTGTTGGAACTGAAAAATCAAACGAGGCGCCCGCTTGTTCAACAACAGGCGCTGGAGAAGAGATATCGGGCATCGAGCCGATACGCTCTTCGTTTCTATTGTGCGTCATTAATTACCTCTTTTATTTTTAACCCGGCGCGACTGTGCTGCCGGCTGGAACATTAAGCTCAGCCCAATCATAACGTATTGTTAGAGCAATGTTAACCATTTCATCTGAGGAATAATCTAAGGTGCCGAAATCAACAGACGTAATAAAAGAATTTGTCAAAGTCCACGTTTCTATATCTTCGCCTTCGGCTCCAAGTTGTACAATCTTAATTTCACCTAGCGCCTCGATCGACTTAAGTTTAGAAACTGTGGTGCGTGTCGCCGGGTCTAAGGGATACTCATAGCCCGCCGCAAAAAGACGTGCCAGCATCGAGTCGGACGCATCAGGCTCTACGGGATCTGCTAAAGTAATATCAATCGTATTCCACGTAACTCTTGCGGGATAATAAAACGTATGATTCAAATATTGATGAGGACTCTCAGAAACAGTAAAGGATGGTTTCTTAACTGATTTTATAATCCAAGTTGGCATACCGCCTAAATATAATACCCATCTATATGACCGTTTAGGTTCTACTCTGGGGTCTGACCAAAATCCTTGTGACATTATCTTCTTTCTCCCTTGTCATTATAAATAGTGCAGGGGTGAAAAATCACCCCCCATCACTAGTCTTCAAATGATGCTCCTGAGTCTGTAATCACAAAATCAATCGCAATAAATTCAATTGTTCTCGTTGGCTTAAGAATAATCTTAGCATACATAATATTTTGATCGATCAAATCAGGAGTCGTAGTTGTTTCATCTAGGATTAACTTGAAATCCTCCAGTCCCAACCTGACCTTCACACTTAACAGCAATGGCTTAACCATTCCCACGAACCTATTCCAAGTTACGCGTGTGTTTGGATCAAACAGAAGTGACTTCGCTGCTCTAGAGATTTCCTTTTTAAGGAAAATCATGAGCCTGCGAACGTTAATTCTGTCAAGCGCAGATGGCGTTGCCTGTAAGGTCTTTTGACCGAAGATGACCAAACCCTCTTGCGGGAACTGTGCAATCGGATTAACCTTGGCGAGGTAGAGATCATCTCTCTCATCCTTTGTCAATCGCGTCTCGACCTGTACAACCGGGATGCCGGCTGCTCCGTCGCTTAAGCCGCCTCTGGTGAAGCCTGCGGGGGCAAACCAAGGTGCTTCCTTCATATCAGTACTAGAGAACACACCCAGAGCAACAACAGAGGGCGGTGCCCACAACGTAGTGGCGTTAATCGAATCTGAAATCTTGACCCAAGGGTAGTAAGCACAACCATAACTCGTATTCAAGTTGCGATTCTGTAGATTATCAACAACCGTATCAAGACTGCCTAATCGACTTGCAAAGCTATCTGCATTTTCAGCCTTCGGCTTAAAGCCGCCCTTGACATCGATAATAGCTAGAGCATCGCCGCGTGCTTCACACACTTCCATCAATTGATTGGTCAACGACTCATTAGTAATGCCGGGCGCGGTGGCTGCATTAATCTCAACCTCATCTGGATCGGCGATTGAATCAATGGCTCTCTTGACCGAGTTAAATGAATAGCTGGTTACATCAGTTGGGGTGCCGGTCCATTGACTATTTCTGAATGGCTCACTTTCTGTAATATCCAAACCATCATCGCCGCCGTACATCGGAACAGTAAACTTATTCCAGCCGGCCCTTAATAGGTCTTTCCATGTGCCATAATCTGATTCTGCTTTTGCCGAATCGCCGGCGCCAGTAGTCGTAAAAGACTTCATGCTTGTTCTATTGTTTACGGCCCAATAACCATGGCTACCACTAATCTTTAGATCATCCAAAGAGAACGTCCATGAATCTTCTAAAAGCCCAGAAGTAATTGAATCTTTGTGATTTACATACTTGATTGTATCAACAAAGCTTGGATCGTGCTGATTCGAATTATACTTGCTATAAGTTGCACCCCAGTAGGCATTCTTTGGGTTGGCCAAAGAACCAGACTTGCTGTCTTCTCTCAAACCCAACTCTGGGAAATACACTGAGGCGGTGAGAGCGCCGTGTCCCAAGTATACAAATACTCTATTCACGCCAGCACCCGGAGCCTCTGCGCCATTTGCAGCATAAGAGTTCATAATCGAAGTCGAACCCTTAACGTATGCGGCGTCTTCAATGTTGCCCGGTGCGTCGGTCTCAGAACCAACCACCAATGGTGACTGCGGATAATGAGCAGCAGCATCCGCTGAGCTACTAACCAAAGAAAATGGAATGACAGTCTTTGGTCCATAACAGCCAAATGGCAAGTATTGTGTGTCTGTGTAGCCACTGTCAACATCACTATCCATTACGACTCTAATAAACTTAGAGCGGGCCGGGTATTCACCCTTGATTGTATATTTTCTGTTGGTATCATCCCAAGTTCGGTACTCAGTGCCAACTTTCTTTGCAACATAGTTATTTGAATTAGGATTCAGGTTGCAAGATGAGAACTTCTCAACAACTTTGGGTGCATTGTCGGAGTCCGTAACAAGCCGTACAGACACTGAAAACGTGCCATATGGATCCGTGTTGTTTGACGAAGGTCTGATGTCTTCAATAGAAATCTTATATTTTCTTTGTGTGGCTTCGCCAGAATCCATTGTCTGGAAGTAAAATAAGTTTTGCATGCTTGAAGCAGCCCAACTACCAGAATTCGTTGATATATCCTGCGAAAATACCCAGCCGGTTGTGCTATCTTTCATGCCGTGTCGATGATCCGCCTGATCGCCAGCCTGACCGGAACCACTGGCGAGAAGGCCGGTGACGAAGCCGACTGTGCTGCCTGTTGTGGAAGTGCTGTATTTCTGAACTTGAGAATCCATCCAGTTGTCAAAAGTTTCACCCAACCAATATGTTTCTGTGCTACTATTAATATCGATATTTGTTTTAACTGGATTGGTGTTAAACACTTTTCTGATGTATTTTTCACTGCTCGGATTAAAGTTAAAACTAGTTTTTAGTTTTAATGCGCCAGTGGCGTCTTTAATCTGACCTACATATTCATAGTTGCTGCCAACATTCTGAATCATGACGCATGTACCGGAAGTTTCTAGCTCGCCAATGACGCCGTTCTTTTGTGAATACGGATTGCGCACTGCGCCCGAAAGCTCAAAACAGCCCTCGTTACAATAAAAGATGGCCGCAAGTGCTCCAGTTTTCGTCGCGGTGTCGGCGCCGTCGTCCAATCCGGGGTCATCGTTTTCAATAATAAACAAACCATATGCACCACCGCCTGAACTTGCGCCGGCGCTAGTCAAAGCAGTGGTCTGCCAACCAGCTTTGCCGGCCGCTGTTGCGCCGCCGTGCTGGGCGCCTAGGAGCCTTACAATCATCGCCGTTGATGAGTTTTTAAGCCAAGCTTGTGCAGCATAGGCCGCATATGTCGGTGACGTATAGTTACCATTTCTCCAAACATCGTCGCTGGAACCGCCAGCGATTGGATTGCCAAAAACTTCAATAAACTCTGAAAATGAAGCTACTGTTATCGGCTTAAGCGCTGGGCCGCGTTCCGTTCTGCCAATAATGGCAGGGCCAACAGGCGCTGCTACGCGAGGTCTTTGTGAATTGTCGATTTCATCGATAAAAACCCCGGGTGAAATAAATTTATATCTGCGATCGATAGATGACATATTTTTGTCTCCTTAGTTTAACTCTTATATAAATAGTATATGAAAAGTCTAAAATTATCCTAGTCGCGATAAAACCTTTCTTTGTTGGACTTATTAGAAATCTGCTCTACTTCGTCTCCCAAGATAGTTCTTTCTCTTGCCAATCTAAACCTTGCTTGGGTTTCCCTGATAACAACCTTTGGAGTTATTTGATTTTTATCCTCTCCAATGATGTAGCCTAGAACTTTCATTTCTACTTTTGTTTGATATGTTCTTTCATCAGCATTCAATGAAGAGACATTATTTTCTATAGAAAAGTCTGGCTGAACGAACACCTCGTATTTATGGCCATTTTTTCTTAACATAAAAGAATTAATGCCGCCCAAGCGAGACATGAACGGTGAAACCATTTCATTCATTTGTTGTTGATATTCACTTCTTAAGTTTATAGAATAAGTTATATTTAAATAAACTGGATATGGTATTGATAATATTTCATAAACTGCAGTTTGTTCTTTTCCACGCTGTCTGGAGTTTTCTTGGCCATGGCCAACTGCCGGATCTGAGGTCGATGTGTGTGCGCCGACTCGCCTCTTTGAGTCGGAGTTCAAAAAATTACTTGTCTTCTCTTGTTGTATTCTTCTAGAAATTTGAAGTGCGCCGCCTCTATAGTCGCGATTGGCAAAAATATTAACACCCAAAACACCCTTATTTGCCAGATCTTTGACCATTCCAGTTCTTTCAATAGTTATAATTGGCATGACCAGCGTGCCATCGTCGTCGCGCTCGTCTTTATTTCGTTTAGATTGAAACGCGCGCTCGGCACTTGCCCAAATCGCTGGTACTTTTTTCCAACCCTCGTTGGTTGTGGTGTGTATATTTAACTCTTCGTTTATCCACTCATAAAGAGCCGAATCAACAGTTTCCAAGTTAGAGGGCATTAATACTTTTTCTTTTTTACTTGGCATTAAATAAACCCTTCCTCGCTTTAATACATTTGGCTTCTATTTCAAACCTGTGTTCTTGCTGACCGAAAAGCTGACGGGGTTCGTTTAAAGAAACGATCTCATAAAAGATAGTACCATATAAAACAAAGTCGCCCTCTCTCACAAACAGGTCTTGATCGGCAGTTAATCTTTTTTTATGAAACTTAACTGTAATCGACGGCCGGCGATCAATCCCGTAATTCGTTATTGTTGTCTCAAACCCTTCCCAAGTAACCAGTGAATATATTCTAACAGGTGGCAAAAATGTTTTTTCGATCGCCTCTCCGTATAAAGGGTGGAAATTCGTGTGTTCCAAGCTTATGGGGTAATAAGCAATTTGTTGACCAATGACCTTTTCTATTAATTCATCGTTTACTTGTTTGACAAAATCCCTTTCCTTTTTCCCAAAAAATAAAGGCGGCGGCGGTGCTGCGGGTTGTGACCATTTATTTTCCGTCATTCATCATTACCCCATAAATATTGGCACAGGAACATTCTTAAACAAATCTGTAGCATGCTGTACCTTGGCTGAATCTCTTTCTATCAACTTGTCGTAAGTTAATTCATCGAGCATCGTTTTTAACTCTTCTCTTAATTTGTCTTGTTCGTCTTTCGCCTGACCAAGCAAATCAGCGGAGTTTAAGCTTACAGATTCGCCGGGTATTGGAATCGAACCACCAAACTTTCCGCGGACTTGTCCTAGAACTTCTTTACACAACGCTAAAGAGTATCTTCGAATCCATTGTTTACCCATGCTATTTATATTTTTATAAGGAATATTGGCGTATGGCAGCGTGTTCATATTATTAACGCCATCGACACCAGTATCATGAGCTTTGCTGGTGGTCGTTTCCTCCTCATAAGCATTCGTTGGTATTGTAAATGTTACCCACACCTTCGAAGGTGAGAGAACAGAATCTGGCTTGGGGAATAGCCTTAATTTGTTATTAATAATCTCATATGAATAATGAGAAATCCTAGTTCTTAAACTATCTTCAAAATTCATAGCTTGAAGTTTGTTTTGCCACACTGGAATTACTTCAAAAGTGCTGTCATCGGAATATTGGCCATATGTATTCAAGTTGCCAACAACGTTTAAACCGCCATAATATCCAAAAAACCTCCACATTGATCTTGGAGCAACATAGAAGATTCGTTTAACCCTAATACGCTTAGAACCAACCTTATTATAATAATGGAACCCAGTATTGTCCGCATCTATAGAGGCGCTATAAATTATATCTTGAAGGTCATAGTCTTGTACATCATCTATAATACTTACTGAAGCTGAATATTCCTGTGTGTAGCCTCCGACATCTGCTTTTTCTGCAATTCCTTGTGCTACTCGTTTTGTATATTCCAATCTAAATTTTGGATATTTTAAGGACACTTCACTGTCGCCATCTGTTCTTTGGCCATCGTGGTTAAAAGTTCCCGTTGTATTTCCTAGCAAATCACCCAAAGAGTTTCTTGCTTGATGTACATTGATCATATATGAATATTCTAAAAGAGATTCTTCATATGAAGCATAAACAGTGTTGGCTGTTAACTCGACATCTACAACGTCGCCGCCTAGTTTTTTATATACAAACCCAACTTGATCAGCAGCGCCAGATAAAAAGTTAGCATCGCCGGTGTACAAACTTAAACCAAAAACTAATCCACCAGATACATCGCCCGGTGTGCCGGCACTGGGTAAAACTTGTGTACTGGTCGTGCTAACGGGGCTTAAAGTCGGTTTTGCCATATCTTTATGTCTCCTCCATATAAATAGTTATCCACATTGCTAATTCCGTATTCAAATAAAAGAAAACCCCCCTAGTCTAAACTAGGAGGGCTTCTTTTAGCTTATGCTAATGGTATATTAACCAAGTAGGTCAGTTACAACAACCAAACCATACATATCAGGTCGAACCATTTTCTTCGCATACCGAGTCATCACACCCTTGCGTGGCGTGAAGTCTTCGGGCTGGAAGATCGTGGGAGTGACCTGTAGTGGCACGTAAGGTGCGTATACATAGCCGCTTTCAAGGAAACTAGAGCCCTTGCGACCAACAAGCATGAGGTTACGCGGGAAGTAAGGATCGACATAAATGTCCCATTTCTTACTAACGTTACCTACCTTGATGGCACCAGCGGATCCACCCTTAACCTCGTCAACGACGACGCTAGCGCGGAAACCAGCGGTAAACTCAAGGATATTGGCAACTTCCGGGCTTGTGACCACGAAGTTTGCCCCACCACGGAGAGTCTTGCGATGGATGTGTGCAGAGACCTCATTGACCGTTTCGATCAAAGTCTCATACCACTCGCTAACGTTACCAGTGAAGTCTGGCGGATTGGTACCTGCTGAAAGATCAGCACCGGTGGTACGCTTAACGAACTTACCGGGTGAGCGCGACCAATAAAGAGTCTTACCGGTTGCACCCTTAACGAGGTCGCCAAGAATCTCACGATCGATTTCAAGAGCAATTTGCTCTGAAAGAATCGAGGTCAACTCAACTTC
>Ga0098044_1001625_pt1 | contig 11713 bp, 10 predicted proteins | sample 10_taG_FD_75053 | JGI IMG/M metagenome (GOLD analysis project Ga0098044, IMG submission 75053) | Marine viral communities from the Subarctic Pacific Ocean - 10_ETSP_OMZ_AT15264 metaG | ecosystem: Environmental > Aquatic > Marine > Oceanic | place: Pacific Ocean | collected 2015-01-16 | reverse complement strand
GGAGTAGTTCATTCTACGCAGTCGGGGTTCGCGGAGTGGACGGATAATATCGATCTCATTGCTGTCAATCCAAGGGGGGCGTTGGACTGGCTTGAATGGCATCGTGATCAGCAGATACCAACTCCCCCTGCGGCGTGGGATAGCGCGTTTGCATCAGAAACGGAACATGAGCCGGTGGAGTTGAGTAACGAAGGACGAATGTTTATAGAGGAAATAGAAGGTCTACGGGGAGGACAACTTGATGGCGCTGCTGAAAGTGCGTTGCATGATAGCAGGTGGCTAGCAAGGAGGATTGAAAACGGTATTAGGTCTTTGGATAAGATCGTTACATACGTGGCAGAACACCCGGAAGTGGGTATTCCTCAACCCCCGTCGCCTGAAGAACGAGCGCGTCAGGTTGGGGAGATGGGTACTACTCCGGATAGTCCCGGATCTGAACCCGGATTTGATGCACACCGTAATGTTCCCGAAGGCGAAGATTTTCCTTGGGACGATCTGTTTCGTGGGCGTCTGGGAGAGTCGGATGAACCTATCATGGATCCGGTGTCGGCAGCAAATTGGGATTCGGCTGTGGTATTACCTACTGGGGCTGAAACACCTGCTCAGTGGTGGAGTCGTCTTAATGGACTAGAACAACGTTTTGTTATGAATGAACTGGATCCGTTCGGGCAGCCTGCCAGTGAGGGTTTCGCTTCACATGGGGTAGGAACTGGAATGCGGCCAGAACCTACTCCGGGGGGCGGCTATTTCGTCGGTGGCGAGAGACAAACTGAACCATTTTGGGATCCCATTTCGATGCGTGGGGTTTCACGGAGCGGGCGAACTGGGCCTCCGCGTGGAACTCCCAATTCAGAGGGTGTCGATTATAACGACGTTATTATGCAAGAATACCGATGGCTTGTGAGGGCCGATAGCCCCACTGGGGCTGTAGTTCGGGGAACTTTTGAAGCCCCATATCCTGAAGAAATAGAACGTTATATACGTGGTGGGACTGATCCTGATCCGGTTAGGATCGATGATATACCCGATACCCGTTCCAGTTTTGGCGAAAGACGACAGTCTAGTCAAGGACCGGGATCACAGTATCTGTGGAGTGGTAATACTTTCGGATCGTTTGGTCCGAGCGGTGCAGGAAATAGTGTTTCAGACTTGCATGTTGCACAGATTCTTGGCAATCAATCCCTTGCTAGTATTGAAGGTGATGCTTTAGCCCCAATTGGGCAACTTGCTTATCACGAACTTGCGTATCGTGGTTACGATGTGAAAAGTCTTGGGGTTGAAGGTACGTTTAGTGAACGTGACGTATTCGATTTGATTGGTGTCGATATTGACGATATTGCCGATATCCCGCGTCTAGTTGAGGAAAGCAGGACGATAGCACAGGGTATTGCTGATTCAGCAACGCGCGGTATGGCTGAGGCGGAACGCTGGGATATGCTTGAAAGCATGTCGCAGCATATGCAGGATCCCAGCACTGTGGGAGATGCTCAGATACAAGATTTCTATAATAGGATTGGGATTGCCGGATCTGAACCCGGACCTGATGCACACCGCAATTATCCCGTCGGCGATGATCCGGACGTTCCTTATTATTCTGATCCGACTGATGTTTATGGAGGACCGCTTGATCCAAGTATGCCCGGATCAGAGTTGATTGGTCTAGAGCAGGCTCGTGATCTTCAAGTCCATACAATTATTTCTGGTGGACAAGTCGGAGCAGATCAAGCCGGATGGGAAGTCGCCGCCGATCTTGGCTTTGAAACCGGTGGGCATATGCCAAGCCTATTTAGAACACACTTCGGTGATGATCCGGACGTTGGCGCACTTTATGGCGCTACTGAACATATATCTCGTAGATGGGAACCACGTACCCGAGAGAATGTTGCGAATTCTGATGCGACTATTATCTTCACTAGAAATCTTCCAGATGAAGGCGTTTGGTTCGAAGGTCCGGGATTGCTCGAACCTCTACCACGTAGAATTTATTCGATGATTGCTGGGAATTCTCGCGGTTCTCGTCTGACGATAGACATGGCACGGGGCGAGGCAGCGGCGAGGGGCGTCTCACCGATAGAGGGAGGTCGTCCATTTATTGTTGTGAGTGGAGATAGCATCGAAATTCGTCATACGATTCGTGAATTCCTACTTGCATATAATGTTGAGATACTTAATGTGGCTGGCCCAAGAGGCATGAGTAGAACCAGTTCAACTGATGAAGTTGCATTGGAAGAATCACAACAATATCAACAAACTATTCGTGAATTCCTTAACAGGGTGTTCACGGGAGAGTAGGATAGACTCATGCAAGCACTTTGGCGACCATTCTCAGACCGACTCAACGAACTATTCTCTGCTGCCCCCAAGCCCCCAACCCTCACTGCGGGCTTTATGAGCAACACCGAATATCAAGAGTTGTATCATCAGGTAAAACGTATGAATCCTAAGGCAGCGGAACGTCTTGGCCTTCCCGGCGAGTCACCGTTTTTGCGTGGCCGTGCAGCAGTTCTTGAATATCCTGATGCGGAGACTGAGGAGTGGGTTAAGACCAACGCACCTAGATATGGGGTTCTTATTGATTCAGAGTTTTCTTGGTTGGCTCGCCCGACGGGTGATAGGTTTAAGGGCGCAGGAGCGAATCGTCTTGCGTCTGGTTCTGATTTGTTGGAGGCTGCGATGGGTTCGATGTTTTATGAGAATGGAGTGAACGATGGTTCAGCGATCACGCCTAGCGAATAGTACTCCCGTTACGACTTCCGTAGATCTTCCTAACTTTGAAGGCGATCAGTATTCCGATCCGCCTTCTTCCGCAGATCTTCCTAACTTTGAAGGCGATCAGTATCCCGATCCGCCCTCCGGGACCGATCCGCCCTCCGCGAGACGGGGTTCCTTTTCTTATGGTGATTTATTGTGGCTTACAGAAATCCCTGCCCTCGAAGGATTCATTGCAACGTGGGAGAAGAAACTTGCAGATCTTGAGGGAGGCTTCGTAGAACCAGACGCGGGTAGGTACGGCACTTTCGTAGATGACTTCATAAGAGATCTTCATAAACAGGATTGGTGGACAAGCCATACCGACCAGTGGCGTGCTGCTGAGAAACTGAAGCATACGGATCGGGCGACATACGATCAAACGTTGATGGTTAATCGTCAAGACGCAGACATTATTGCGAGACAACTAGGATTTCGTTTGACTGGTGAACAGTTGGATCGTCTTGCTAATGAGATGCTGGTTAAAGATTGGCAGGCTGGTCAACTGGCAGACATCGAACGATCTATTCTCAATACTGTTTACTTTGATGCAGAAGAACCAGCGCCAGTTTATGCAGGTACAGTCAAGACGACACATGATTCGTTGGAAGCGTATGCGTCAGAGTGGCTGGTATCGATGAATGATAAAAGATTGTGGGAATTTGCTTTTGATGTGAAGAAGGAAGGAAAAACGTGGGAGCAGGCAACACAGTTGATTGCAGATACGGCGAAGGTTCAGTATGATTGGTTGGATCCGTCGCTTATTGATCGTTTGTATACGTCGGGGATGACTATTTCGGATCATTTGGAGCCGGTGAAGCAGACTGTGGCAAAGATATGGGAGATGGATTCAGAGGAGTTGTCGTTGTCGGATGATTGGTTTCAGGATTCGTTGGTGGTTGGTGATGATAAGACGACACGGTTTGTGAATTCGCGGGAGGCGAGGATGTTGGCGTATAAGGATCCTCGGTATAAGAAGACGGATGATTTTCGTGGCAAGATGAATAACTTTACTTCTGCTATGTCTGAGTTCTTTGGGGTGCGGTCATGGCGATAGGTTGGGACGAAGGCGATCAGTATCCCGATCCGCCCGAAGAGAAGACATCTCCGCCTTCTTTAGGGTTCGATATTGTTGGTTACGCCCGGTCGATACTTAACGATGATCCTCGCTTTTCAGGGTTGAGTCAGGAGCGCAAGGATGCGATTATCGATGTTGCTGTCCAGCATGGGCGTGTTGACTTTAAGCAGTATCTAAACGAGGTCGATGAGTTTCTTGGGACGTTGAAGCCTCCTGCTGACGAGCCTCCCGCTGACGAGCCTCCCGCTGACGAGCCTCCCGCTGACGAGCCTGACGAGACGATAGTTGAACCAGAAACAGACTTGGACGAATTGGATGAAGTTGAAGAGTTCGTTGAAGGGTTTGAAGCAGATCCCATTATCGATACAGACCCCAATGAGATACCCGGCACAGGCGAGGGAGAAGGGGTAGGCGAACAGTTTGAGATACCCGGCACAGGCGAGGGAGAAGAGGTAGGCGAACAGTTTACCCAAGCAGATATCGATGCAGCCACAGCAGCAGGAGCAGCGTCTGTTACTCAGAACTTTACCCAAGCAGACATCGATGCAGCCACAGCAACAGGAGAGGCAATAGGATACGAGACAGCATACGCAGAGCAGGCTGACGCTGATCCCGCGTTCAGCAAAGAAGAGTTCGCTGCATTGATGAGCGAAATCGGTGTCACCACAGAACAGGCTAATCAAACATGGGATTTGTTTAGTGACCGATTCACTGACCCAACCTATGATCTTCCGCAGGCACTAATAGAAATCTACGATACACAATTATTTGAAGAACGATTCCCCGGAATACACAACTTGAGGGCGGAGGATCCGGAGGGAGTGCGTGGTATCCCTTCGCCTCAATACTATCTTGCGGAAGAGCGGGCGGTAAAGGATTTGCTAGCCGCTAAGGGCTTAGAAGACGGCATTGTTTTCGATCAGTTGATGACGAAACTGATTGTGAATCGGGTATCTTCCGGTGAGGTTGAGCAACGCCTCAATACAGCAGAAGAGATGATGTACTCTGTGCCAATAGAAGTAAAGGATAAATTCATTGAGTGGTATGGACCGAATCGTGCTGATCCGAATCTGATGTTGGCGTTCATCGATCCGGAAGATGAGTGGGGTGGATCGTGGGTTGATACCAAGTCTGATATTGCTGCTGCTAAGTTGGGTGGCTGGTCACAGATTTTGTTGAGTCTTGATACTGGAATTTCTCAAGCGTCTGCTGAGTCTATTGCACAGATGGGGTATTCTCAGGGTCAGGCTTGGGATCGGTTCCATCAGTTGAAAGAGGAAGAAGGTTTGTTTACTGAGAAGATAGGTGAAGAGGATTTGACTTTGTTGGAGCATGGGGTTGAGGCAAAGTTTGGTGCTGACGTATCTGATAAGTCGGCGCGGGAGATTGATATTATGTTGAAGCAGCGTAAGGGTCAGCGGTTGGCTGCGTTTCGTGGCGGCGGAGGTGCTATGGTTACACAGACGGGTACGGGGCTGGGGGTAGCAAGGTAATGCCGAAGTATCAGACAGCAGGTTCGAAAGGAAAGGCTAAGAAGGTGGCGTATCAGAAGGTTTCTCGAAAGAAAAAGAGGAAGTAATGTTTACCAGAGATCTACTAGAACGGGTAGTAGCAACGTTTCTTCAAGCGTTCCTCGCTATCTATATTGTTGGCTCAACCGACACGCTCAAAACCGCAGGCATTGCGGGAGCGACGGCTGTGCTTAGTCTCGTCAAGGGCGTGGTTGCTACACGCTTTGGTGACGGGTCCGCTTCTGCTGCCTCGTAATGGAATGGGCAGGGCCAATTGGCGCTATAGGTGCTGCTCTAATAAGCGGCGTCTTTGCTGTATTGATCACCCGCCTCCGACGAGAAAGCACTGATCAGCACGCTGCCAACCAAGCCAAGTTGGAAGCAATTGGCGACGATGTGGGTGAAGTCAAGACAGATGTACGAGAAGTACGTTCTTCACAAATTCGCCATTTAGAGTGGCATGCAGAGAAATAGTATGATAGAGTTATTACTGGATCGCCGTGAGCCCCCGATGGGCCGGTGGCTGTGAGCCCCTTGGGCCGGTCAGTATCCATCCATTAGGACTTCGCACGCTCCTGATGAGTAACATAGTGGCAGACAGACCCGGAACGTGACGACCGGGAAATTCTGTTTAGTCATCCACCCGTATAGTACCTCCACTATGCGCGATTCGGTAAAGGAGAGACACCATGGTTGAAAATCAGGAATCCAGTATCAAGGATCTGCGAGAGGCAGCGACCCGAGGTCGTCAAGCATCACAGGAACTTGAGTCGGTGAAGCGCGAGATGGCGTTTCTAAAGGCTGGTGTAGATACAGAGTCGAAAGCAGGACAACTTCTGTTCAAGGCTTACGATGGAGATTTGGAAACAGATCTGATTCGTACCGAGGCAGAAGAACTTGGAATTCTCAAAGGCGCAGTAGCGTCAACGGGAGTCTCTGAGGCTGATGAGGCTGCTGACCGTCAGGTTGGTCGCCAACGTCAGGATCTGGTTTCGGATAGCGTTCCACCTGATGAGCAGACAGAGAGTCCATACGACGCAGGCCACCGTGAATTCCAAGAGATGATCAATGCGGGTCGTCCGAAGGAAGATTCCGCAGCACGATTCATCAATACGGTTTTAGAGGCGGCAGGCGGGGCAAACCCTGATCGAAGGGTTATCTCTGAACGCTGATGCCTACATATGTTTACGAGTGTTCTGAGTGTTGCCACCGTTATGAGCGGCGGCATTCGGTAAACGACGAACCGGATACGTGTTGCCCTGAATGCGAAGAGGTTGCTGTAAAGCGAATTCTTCAGGCAGCAAATATTGCGCCTTCGTCTATGCCGTCACGGATGAACAAGGTTCCACCTCCTAAGGCCGATCCGGCTTGGGAACGAGGGATCGCTGGTGAACATAGGCGAGATGGATCGTTTGTTCCGTATCTGGATTCCAACGGCAACCGTATTGGTGTCAAAAAATTTGCCGATAATCGCTCCAAGTATGAGAGACTATTACGGGAAAGAGAACAGAAGAAGACTTCTGTTTGATCCCCATTTACTCATCTAGGAGAAAGACATTATGACTATTGTAGGATTTTCAAGTGCGGCACCCGGCGCGACCTCATATGATTTGGCCGTCGGTGTTAAGATCAATATGGACGAACTCATTTATATGATTTCGCCTATTGATTCACCACTGATCAACGGCATTGGTACTGACGGGCGACAGTTGCTTGCCAGTTCCCCTGTCGATCAGACCACTTTCAAGTGGATGGACGAGGAACTTTTGCTTCCCCGTGCACAGACCACAGATACAGGAGCCGCAGGAGCAGGCACTACGACTATCACAGTCTCAGCCGCCGACTCTTACAAGTTCCAATTAGACGATCTTCTCACCATTGGTGAGGAGGGCGGTATCGCTAACGGTGCTGTGAAAAGGGTTACCAATATTAACACCACTACAGGTGTTATTACTGTAGTTGATTGGCAGAACGGGTCAGTTTGGCCCGCCACAACGTCCCATGCCACAACGGGTCAGGACACAGTTATTTGTGTCGGCTCTGCATTGCCTGAAGGTTCAGATCCGGGTGATTTCCGGGCGGCTGACCGGACGATCCGCGAAAACTATACGCAGATCTTTGGACCCACAAAGGTTCAGATGTCTCGTACAGAGCAGCAGATCACCCGGTATGGCGTGAGCGATGAGTTTGCAAAGCAGTTGTATGGTCGTTCCGTTGAGAACGTCATCACCCGTGAGCAGGCGTACCTTTATGGCAAGCCTTACGATGATACTTCAAACAAGCGCCGGTCAACCGGTGGCTTGATGAACTTCATCACCACCAATACGGATGCGACCAACACTAGTTTGGACGTAGCCGAGTTGCAGACGTTGATGCAGAAATGCTATAACGCAGGCGGTGTTCCCGATCTTCTGATCGCTAACCCGGCTACGTTCGCAGATCTGAACGCCGTCGAATCTAGCAGCCGGGTACGTACTGTCATTGATGATCCGCGCCGTGGCCGTGTGCCTGTTACCTCTGTGTTCCATGAGTTTGGTGAGACACAGATGGTACGGAACCGTTGGTGCCATTCTGAGACTGCTTTTGTAGTCAAAAAGGACAATGTCCAGCGTCGGGTCATGCAGCCCCTCATAGTTGAGGCGCTTGCTAAGACAGGTGACTCCGATTCGGTCATGCTTCTGTGTGAGGAAGGGCTTCAGGTGAAGGGTGAGTCTCATATGGCGAGGTTCACTAACCTGACTGATTACACGGATACACCGTAGTAGTTGCGTAAGGTAGGGGGGCGGGGTATTCCCCCGTCCCCTTTCCTTGCTGTATAGTAAGAGCATGAGCCGCACGTACCTGTTTGATGGAGGGCTAGATGCCTACCTTGGGTGACCTTGTTGTTAAAACGAAACGGTTGTTACATAGCAACACACGCACTGAATTAGATAAACTCAATGGTGCCGCTGGAACGAGTGGAACTATCACCGTTGAACATCAGGCTCCGGGTATCAGAGCAGGTTCGTATCTATCAATTGGTAGCCCAACGCAGGGCTATGAAACTATATATGTTTACTCTCGGTCGGGTGCAACTGTTACAGTTGAGCGTGGGATGGATGGGTCGTCTGCATTTAACTTTGCTGACGACACATTAGTTGAGGTAGAGCCACGGTTTACTGGGCATCAGATCGTTGAGGCTGTTAAGGATGCGATCCATGCGTTACCTGAGAACCTGTTCGCTGTCGATACTGATAGCGCATCGTTCGCTGCAACAGATGACAGGTCGGTATCAATCACACTCTCCAATGGATTCACTCGGATCTTGAATGCTGTTCGTACTGCTAGGGATAGCGAAGATAGGAAACTGAGCGTCAATGTTAGTGTCCGCGAATACGGTGGTAGTTATTATCTGATTCTTCAGGAGTTTATAGAGAAGGCAATCACTGTCGAATACACCTACGCCCACCCGTTCGTAACCGGGACGCTAAATATCGGTACTGATATTGTATCGACAGTCAAGATGGATACGTCGATGCTTGACATCCCCTGCCTAGCAGCAGCATCGGCACTGATGATGGCCGACGAATCTCTACGCTCCGACACACACGCTATGGGTGCGTCAAGAGACGAGGGAGTGGTTGCTTCCGGCGACAGGATCCGACAGTCGATGGTGCTTCGTCAAAGATACGAGCAGCGTGTGTCTGAAGAAGCCCGCAGGTTGATGGCTAAGTGGGGCATTAGGGATCAGAGCGCCACTCCGTCTATATTCCCGACAGCCTGATGGCTGTTCGAGACTCGCTGCCGGTTACGATTGGGGCACGTAAGTATAACGTTGACCTTGCAGGTCTGGCGAGATCTACTATTGATCCGATTAGGCAGGGGTTTGATACGCAGGGTACGCCGGGTGAGCAGTCGTTGAATCAGGCTGGTGTGTGGAAGCGGTCGCGGAACAATTGGGATTTGGGTGCGGGTCAGCGTGAGGCTGACACTGATGAGGCTAACAATCGTAGGTTTTATACATCGACGGGTGTTGATGTATGGACCCGTAACGAAGTGACATTGTTGAAGACAACTGCACGAACTCTGAGTTCCGGTACGACTAAACTTTTCTTGACTACTGCCACAGTTGGCAGCACCCATTATGTTTATACTCTTGCTGATAACGATGTGTGGTATTCAACAAATAATGGTGGTACGTGGACAGAGATTAACGAACCTGCTGGTGCTGGTGTGATAGACGTTCTTGCTAGTGATGGTGCGAATATCTATGTTGCGTCATCTGTCGGATCCGGTGAGGTTCAAAGGATCAATGGAGCGACTGTTCCTACTAGCACAGCGAACACGGACTATTGGGTAATAGATGATGTGGATGGTTTGTGGGTAGCGAACGGTTATCTGATCGCATCTGTTGGCCCTCGTTTAACTGTATTGGCACCGGGATCTGCTCCATCAACTACCCATGATATTGCAGGGGCTTCATTCAGTCAGATAGATACTTGGAAATCTGTTGTCAGTACCCCTGCTGGTATCTATGCAGCAGGCACCAAGGGTAACACTTCCCGAATCTTCTATATTGGGATCAACGACTCTACTATTTCTGCGGATCTTCTACCTCCTATTATCGCAGCGGAACTACCACAAGGTGAGACAATCAACGTTCTCTCCTATTACGGTGGCCTTCTTTGCATCGGAACCAGCAAGGGTATCCGGCTCGGGATGATTAGCGGAAACGGATACGTTACCTATGGGCCACGTATCGATATCAAAGACCACGACGGAAACTTTGTAGGGACTTCGTGCTTTGAACCACAAGGGGAATTCATTTGGTTTGGATGGACTGACTATGCTGCTACTACGACAGGGCTAGGCAGGTTGGCTTTATCAGAGTTTACTTCGTCGCTTGTTCCAGCATATGCAAGTGATCTAATGACAACAGCAACAGTGCAGGGGGCTGTTCAAGGGGTTGTGGTTACTAACGACAACCGTTTGGTGTTCTCGGTTAGCGGCAATGGGGTGTGGCAGGAACACGCATCTGACTATGTGGCGACAGGTAACGTCGATTCGGGTCGGGTTAGGTGGGGAACAACTGAGAAGAAGGCTATCGTTTCCGGTGACCTACACCATAGCGAACTGGCAGCAAGTGAGACAGTTGCACTTACAATTATCTCTGACGATGAAAGCACAACACAGAAAGTGGCAACATCTGGTGATGTAGGTGCTTCAGGGGTTGGGATATTCGGGGTTACTACACCCGTGAGTGGTGAATATGTTTCGGCTTTTGTAGAACTGACTGGTCCCGGTGGAACAACTCCGATCTTGAGACGTTGGACGGTTCGCGCAATCCCAATGCCATTCGTTTCAGAAGTAATCAAAGTACCTATCATGCTGTCAACCTACACAGACTGGGACAACCGGCACGTATACCACGACACTTACGACGACTACGCCTACCTTAAAGGACTGATGGAAGGGCGGACTTTGGTTGATTTCAAAATAGGGGAAGAGCCTACGTTGACGACGTATGTGGCAGGTGTGTCATACGATGAGGGGAGTTTAACAGAGTGGACTGATGATCGTCAGTGGTTTGAAGGGATCTTGACGGTTCAGTTGGTGACGGTGCAGACATGACCGAACCAATCATGGAGCCTCCGTTTTCGTTGCCTAGTGTTGTGCATCCTCAACAGGTGCTGGATGTCGGTTCGTTTAGGAAGTCAGCCAACTTTGTGAAGGGGAGTGCTGGTTGGAAGTTGGATGGTGACGGCAAAGTCCATATTTACGGATTGGAGGCGTCGCTTGTTATTAATGATACGTCTGATACGTCTTGTTTTGTTGCGTTGTTTGAGGCTGCGACGGGGAATCTGGCACCGAAGACTGATGCCGGGGTAACATACAATGCGGGTACGGGTCTTCTGACCGCAACCGGGTTCTCTGGGACTTCGGCCACGATCACTGGTGATCTGACGGTTGATACGACCACATTGAAAGTTGATTCAGGCAACAACCGCGTCGGTATCGGCACCGCCAGCCCTGATCAGGCGCTCGAAGTCGAAGGCGCTTTCGGCGGTTACGGCATCCACATCGACTCGTCTACAGGTGCAGGTATTGAGATCGACCGTGGTGCTTCAACGAATGCTCACTCGGTCCTATTCCAGACGGCGGGTACCGACGACTGGGCGATCACCAACTACAACGACGGCGACGCGCTGTGCATCAAGGACGGCGGCTACAACGGCACGGAAGTCGCACGGTTCACGCCGACGGAACTGGTCTTGACGGGTGAGATTGACGGCCCCTCTGACTTCACCGTGTCCAACGGGCAGGGTGAGGCGATCAAGTTCCGACAGAGCGCCAATGACGTTGGCCTTTTGACGGTAGGCGTAGAGAGGGTCACCAT
>Ga0098044_1001623_pt1 | contig 11719 bp, 11 predicted proteins | sample 10_taG_FD_75053 | JGI IMG/M metagenome (GOLD analysis project Ga0098044, IMG submission 75053) | Marine viral communities from the Subarctic Pacific Ocean - 10_ETSP_OMZ_AT15264 metaG | ecosystem: Environmental > Aquatic > Marine > Oceanic | place: Pacific Ocean | collected 2015-01-16 | reverse complement strand
TTTATACGATGGACCAAACAATCCCTCAAGGACCCATTTATGAGTCTGTGTTCCATCAAGTGTTCCTGTAAATCCAAAACGGTATTTTGCATCTGCAAGTTTTGACATTATAGATATTAATGATTTTGATTTAAACTGGTGTGCTTCGTCTCCGATAACTACATTAAATCGTTCAAAGTATTTACGGGGAAGTTTGTAGATAGACTGCCAGGTAGTGATAATAACTTGAGAATCCGTTTCTCTCTCCTTCCCCGCATAGATCTTGTGACAATATGAACCTACATCCCAACCATAGTCTGCAAAATCTTTATACATCTGCTCTACTAGCGAAGTCGTCGGAACGACTATCAGAATATTTTGTTTCTTCTCAACGTAATATCTCACAAGAGAATATATCATCAGAGACTTTCCAGAAGCAGTTGGGGATATCAACAACTTTCTATTATGTTTTAAGGCGTCGTATACTCCCTCAACTTGGTAATCTCTCGGAGAATACTTGCAAATAGCATTCATATAATCTTTTACACCTTCCTTTGAAATAAAGTCATTCGTCTCAAAAGGAAGACCATAATACTTATTATCTACAAACTCATAAGTATATCCGTGGTCATCACAAAACTTTGTGACCTTATCTAACAACCCAACATAAATCTCTCCAGTTTGGGTATTAAATAATCTTATCTTTCCGTCCCAGTATTTACTACGATATGAGGACATAAACTTTGCACCAGGAACCTCAAAGGTAAACTGGTCTGATAATTCATAGTATATGTGAGGTTCTGCCCTAACCTGTAAATATACTTCATTCTTTTTTGTTATAATCAAATGAGACATAACTCATAGGTTCACCTACAAGTATTTAGTTCATACTATCAAACTGATGTTCTAAGATAAGTCTATAAAAATTATCTCTCATAGTGTCCTTCTTCTTCTTGGTGCATTAGTTGAATCCTGATTGGAATTTGTGCCAGTCTATTGAGTTTTTAATTTGGAAAGTTCTATTCGAAACTGTCTTTATAATCTCTTCTAAGAACTTAAGCATTACATCATAATAACGAACTTTCAAATCAATAGTATTTAACTTCTCATCGGCATCCATATACCTCTGTAATGCTTCTTTATCTCTAACCTTATAGGGAAATGGTTCTTCGGCATAAACCTCTGCTGTTGCCTTTCCTGTGTAGTAGTTATATCTTTCTAACTTCACACGATTATAAGTTCCTCTTGCCTTTTCTCTTAAAAGAGTGATGGTATTGTATAAGGTATAATATTTCGAATGAAGTTGTGGAATTTTTAATGATTCATCATGTAGGTTATCAGGGTCGATTTGAGAATCTTTTTCCCACATTTCCTGTATATCTTCCAAATTCATAATATAAAGGCAGATAGAGATTACAATTCTACTATATCATAGATTGTGTATTTAAAAACAACTTCAGCAGTAAAATAATTAATATCAGTATCTGAAGCTTCAAATTCTAATGATGAGAGAGAAACTGGAAATAAATCGTTAAAAACAATTCTGCAAACACTATTATAATTACTATTTAAAATATTTAATGTTCCATCACTAAATTGTTTTAAAGGATCTTCAACACCAGTATCATCAACAACTAAATTTTTAAAATCGTCATGTGTATCTGAAAATCCTAATCCAGTTATCCATCGATGAATTAAAATATAATTTTCTAAACTTTCGTCAACTAAAAATCTAAGTGAAAAATCACCATATTGAACTTGATCTCCAGGAACTTCTATTGCCTTAAATCTTGTCTGTTGTATAGTAGTTCCCAAAGAAATGTCAGGTATTCTTAAGGCATTGGAAAAAAATGAAACTTTCTTATATTTTTCCAAAATAAATTGGAAACCTATAGGTGATAAGAAATTTCTATTTTGTATTTGACCATCAAAAACACTTGCCATTGTTTTTATTTTTATTTAGATAAAAAAAGAGGGTCCGAAGACCCTCTGTAAGAAATATGTGAACCGTGGATCACATAAGGTTTTCAACACGTACTCTTCTGTAGTAGCAGTTGCTATTAACAGTGAGAGCACCAGCGCCAACAGTTTCGCCCTGTGCGAAGGGGTTAGCAACAAGACCATAACGGGTCTTGAATCCAATTTTAGGCTGGAAGGTGTTCTCTCCAACTGCACGAACCATCTGAAGAGGAACGTAAGGGCAGTAGAACAGACCTGCGTCATAAGGTGAAGAACCTTTATAACCTGCAACGTAGTACTGACCACCAGAAGCGCCAGGATTAGAACCACCAGAATAAGGATCGATGTATACACGATACTTACCTTGAAGTACACCTGCGAAGGTGTTACCAGTGTCATCAACGTTCAGGTTTGCATTGAGTGCAGGGGTGTAATCAAGTACACCAGCCATGGTCAGTGCGGAAGCAACGTCTGCGGAACACAGAATCATGTTGCCCTTCCCTCTACGAGTTTCAGTTGCGATTGCGTTAGCATCGCGCTCGATTTGGAAGATAAGACCCTTGAACTTCTCAACAGACCAACGACCGTTACTATCAACATCGAGGTCAAAACGACCAGCGTTGGCAACGTTTGCTTGTGCACCAGACTTAGCAGTCTTGTAAACGGTTCTGATGACTTCGCGGTTGATCTCGGCAAGAATCTCAGTCGAGAGAATATTTGCGAGTTCAGCCTCAGCATTAAGACCGTGAATTGCTCTCAAATCCTGAGCAAGCTCAAGACTGTATTCTGCTTTCAGAGCACGGCTTTTTGCTGTAACGGCAATTTTCTCAATTGAGAAAGCCATCTGGTTGAAATGCTCTGATTCACCTAATGATTCAGCATCATCAGTTCTCATACCCTGTCCAGCGGCATATGCTGCCTGTGTTGCGGGATCATCGGGGCTGAGAAGACCTGGATTACTTCCAGACTGTGCAGTGGTACCTAAACCAACTGCGGCATCAGTCATCCCATTAGTGTTATCAAATCCGCTATCTTGTCCAGAGAATGCTGTATCTGCTTCGTTGTAGAATGCTTCGTCAGTAGATCCAGGTGTACCATACTTGGAGCGCATCGCGAAGATGAGTCCAGTGGGACCATTCATTGGTTGAACACCAGCAAGGTCATATGCGACCAAGTTAGGCATAGAACGGCGGATAAGGCTGATCAATACGGGATCAAAACCAGCAACTGGAGATGAAGCACCTGCAGAGAAACCTGCATTTGCTCCTGAGCCAGTGCTCATGTTTGGTGATTCGCTAAGAAACTCACGTTCTTCGCGGAGTGATTTTTCTTGGTTCTCTAACAGGATTGCGGTAACAGCTCTGCGATGGGAATCTTGGATAGAATCCATACCATCATAGTCAAGGACTGGTGCCCACTTTTCCTGCAGAGCTTCTGAATTGAAACTTTGCATTTGATTTAATCTCTTTTAGATTTGTTAGTTTGAATATTTATAATTTAAAATTCACCTTTTAGCCGATCTTGAGAGTGTATTAAGATACGCCCCCATTGCACTACCAACTACTGGTTGTGCTTCTTGGATTTCGGTACTTTCTGAGAGATTCTCAGAATCATCTTTTTGAGTATTAGCATTTCTTGTAGGGAAATAAGACTCCCTTAAGGTTGCTAATTTCTCACGATATTTTTCTTCACTTTCAAACTCAACACTTTCTGCAAGAGAAGCAAGCTTATCTTTCTGAGAGAGTGCTAGACCTTCAGTAACGTCTGCAAAAATTACATCTGCAACCGATTCTGATAATCTTTGATTTAGAGCAATATTCGACTTAATCTGCTCGTTGAGTTTATCTTCCATTTCATCAAGTTTTTCTACCATACTATTAAGTACATCATATTTTTCTTCAGGAATAGATACATAATGTTCTTCAAAAAGACTTCTTATTCCTGTAAGGAATGATTCGGTCATTTCAGTTTTGAGACCGTTTTCAACAGAAATTTGATTTTCTGTTATCCACTCTTGAGCAACATACTCAAGATATGAATCTACACGCTCTACAAGTTCAGTTTTAATAGTTACAACTTCTTCTACAAGTGCTTCTTCGTAAGAAGATTTTAATTCTTCTTTAATTTCAGAAACCTTAGATCTAATGGCAGCTTCAAAAATTGTACGTGCCTTTTCTTGAAACTCTTCAGAAAGTTCTTCACCTTCTAAAAGAGCAGTAACATCTTCTTCAACATCGATGTTGAGTTCAACTGTTTCTTCCGCTTCGGAAACTACTTCTTCTTCAGAATCAACAGTCTCTTCTTCAGAAACTACATTATCCTCTTCAGCAGTTTCTTCTTCAGCAACGATCTCTTGGTCATCTTTGACCTCAATTTCTTCTTCTTCCTTTGCCACTGCTGGCATTGGATCTGCTGCCTTTGCGCCCTTATTGACCACATTTTTTACTTGTGCCAACGTTGCGGAAGGATCTTTTAACTTTGCGGAATCATCGTCTGTACGATAATTTTCTGGAGTAGGACCGCCTAGATCTTCCACAGAACCTAATTGAGTTCCTGGATCTGCCATTGTAGGCATTGGATCTGCAGGCTTAGCCCCTTTGGTTACTACGTTTTCCATTTCTTGTAAATTGCTACCAACGGACATTTGATTAAAATATAATTGTATTAATCTATATTTATTTATAAATTAAGATATTTAATGTATTTAGAGATTATTTAGAAACTCTTGGAATAAATCAATCTTGTGCTCTTCAAGTCTTCTTTGATCGACAAGAGTGTTAATTCTCTTCTGAGTTCTTTCTGCGAGTTGTTCGCGAAGAATTCCTCCTTCCCAAACCCATTCCTTTCCTTCCATGATTCCTGAAACAAAAGCATCGGGTGCAGAAGGATCTGCAACAATATCAGCAGCAGTTGCTAATATGAAGTCTTCACCAACAACTTTACAACCTTCACTTGTTGTTTTTAATGATCCAACACCACGAGAAGAAACTCCAAGACAAACACCTTCACCCAGAAGTGAAGATGCAATTTTACCCATAGGGGTGTTTAGAATTTGTGCTTTTCCTTTAAAATTATTTCCCTCTCTAACAAGGGATGTAATTTTATGTGAAACACGGTCAAGATTGACGGTAGGACCATCTGGATGACCGAGTTCTCCAAGAGCACGACCTTTTTGAACAAATGATTCATTGTAGCGATCTACTTCGCGACGGAGAGTATCCATAGGATACATTCTACCATTTCGATTTTTAATTTCGCCTTGAAGGAATACACCTTCAATATATAATTTTTTATTAGTTCCCTTACCTTCACTAATAATCTGTACGTTTGAAATTTCTTCTGTGATTAGTTTCATTTTCCTTAGTTTGTGAATGCTATCTTAGAAGCAAAAACTGTACCAGCACTAACTGGTCCACCCGCTGCTAATTCAAGTACAAGATTTGCTCCAATTTCTTTCTCAACAGAAAGTCTTTCTCCTCCTGCAATATGAATTTCATAAGATACAGTTCCTGCAACAATTACTTTTATTGGAGCAGTATTTGTATTGATAATTGATACCAATCTTGCTGACTCAACAACTGCAGATGGTGAACTAAGATCTTTACCAAGACTTATTGGTTTTATAGTCATTCTTCCGATTCCTCTTTGGTATCTGTTTCATCAAACATGGACGCACCTATTGTTGGACGAATTGCTTCAATACGTTCTGCTGCTTTTGTATAAAGAGCATCTTTGATTTTATCTGTAATATCAGAAGCAGAAGCATCAGAACCAATCAAATCTACAATATTTTCCATAAAGTTAATATATATTATTTAAATATTTATATTTCTGCTTTTTTAGTGTCTTTTTGGTAATTTGCATCCACATCTTGTGATTGTGTTTCTAAATCTGGTTCCATTGGAATACCACCCATCATTCCTTGTTCACCTTCTTGTGGCAATGGTTCTCCAGTTATAGGATCAACAGTACTCGGATCTGGAATCACTCCATCTTTAATTTCTTTTTCAATTTGATTATCAATTTCCTTTATTTCTACATCAGTTTGGCGAAGTATTTTTCTTCTGACATAATCGACAGAATAATATTTACCAATATATGGTTCAATAGTTGCCAATGTACCAAGTCTTTCATTCATCAATTCAGATTCTTTAAGTTCTGAAAACTGATTATCATAAAGAAAATCGTATTGGATATGATCACTAACTTTATCCCAGTCTTCTATTGAAACAATATTTTTAAGAATTAGTTGAGTACGGAGCATATCCGTAAACAAATTAGCAAAACGTTTGCGTAATCTTCCAACAAATTTTGTAAACTTTAATTCATCTCTCAATATTTCTGAAGAACGACCAAGATTAAATCCACCATCGGCAGCAATTCTTGATTCTGGAACTCCAAGAGAACGGTATAGTTTTTTCTGGAAATATTCTATATCGGAAAGTTCACCAAGGTTTTGTCCGCCTGGAAGAGTTGTAATTTCTGTTCCTCTACCACCTTCTCTTCTTGGAAGCCAAAAGTCTTCCAACATACTCATATGCTTACGATCATCACGAATTTCTCCATTTTTGGAATCATAAACGAGTTTATTTCTGTATCTACCCATTACATCGCGTAGATATTGTTCTGCCTTTACTTTTGGAAGATTACCAACATCAATATAAAAAATGCGTCGTTCTGGTGCTCTTGATAAACGATAGATAACTAAAGCATCCTCAATCATTCTAAGTTGATTGATTGACTTAATTGCTTTATGTAAATATGAAAGTATAGTTCCTTTATTTCTATCAACTAAACCAGAAGTACAGTAAGTAATACTATCTTTTGCAATTTTAACACCTTTATTTCCAGAAATAGATGATCCAGGAGTTGATGCTCCAGGGTATGTAGATTGGGCAGTATAAAGATAATATTCTTCTATTTCTGGATTTATATCATATTTTTCATCTGTTCTATTATTTGGTACTAAAGGATTCTTAGATTTCTCATGCTTCTTTTGCTTTCTGATATGGCGCATTTTCATGGGATCAATATATCTTATCTCCTGAATCCCATCAGTTACATTCTTGGGGTCGATAACTTTTAAGTAATACAGTCTTCCATCAACATACCAATTTCTAAATATTTCGTGACATTTTTTATCAAAATCCATCAATTCTTTGATGTATTTAAATTCTTCTCTAATTCTATCCTTTACCTTATCGCTAGCATTTATATTTGAAAGTTCAATCTCTACAGGAGAGTCGTATAAATCACTAACAATTGCTTCATTGACAACATCTTCAATCGCACCATCTGCTTCAGGATGAAGCGCCATTTCTCTGTATCTTTTTATTAAATCAGACTCTGTTCTATATACACCTTCAATATCTAAGTACTGACCATAAAATCCACTGCTCACATAATTATCAACCCCATCCTCATTTGTCTTGGGGACGGGGGAAATAATTTTGGATTTATCTTTCTGATCCTCAATAGAAAAACCAAATAGTTTTGGCATAGTATAAAATTAAAATGAACTAGTTAGTAGTTATTTATTCATCTAACTAGTTCATGGATCAACTGATCTCTGGTTTGGTGCTATCAGAACTATCTGCTTCAGCTTCCCAATATTGAACTTGGAATTCTACAGTATATTCTTCAATAGTATCTGTTGAATCCATAGAAAGGTCAATTTGACCAACATTGGTTGGGAAAATACCTTCAAATTTGTATTTTCTCATTGCCGCACCAGATCTATCTAACTGAGTGACAGTTGCTGATTTTTGATATGTATTTGGATCAACTTCTCCAGTAGCATCACCAATTTTGCTGATACCATTCATCCACTGTTCAAATGCAGTTCTGATTTTAAAATCTACATCATTTAAAACTGTAATAGTCCAAGTATCAAAAGTTCTCTCTCCAGCAACTTTAAGTGTTCTTCCTCTAAAAGGAATTTCAACTGGACTAATATTGGAAGCTGGGAGTTGTGCAGACTTAACCATGAATGTTAAGAGACTCTCATTTCCAGTACTAGTGGTTGGAGAATCAATTGATTGAGTATTATTTCCAGTTACCAATGATTCAGGGAATGTAATACTAATCTCAAATAGATTAGGTCTTGCGCCACCACCAATGAGTGCTGCCTTAAAATTGTCTAACGTTTTTAATGCCATTAATCGTTCCTCGTTTTAATTATTTTGAATAGGTTAATAAAGTAAAATTAAATATTACCAACAACTTCATTAAACTCAATGCCACTCCTTGTTGCAACGAATGTTAATCCAATAAAGTTAATTGAACGAGATGGTTTAATGTAGATGTCTGCAACAAATTCGTTATTATCGATAATTGCAGCAGTGTTATTTGTACTATCACAAATAACTCTATAATCTTGAATTCCTCTTTGTGCCTGAATGTTTCTGAGGAAAGGATCAACAACATTTACAAAATTGGATCTTGTTATATCATCATTGAATTCAAATAATTGATCATCAGCAGCTGCTCTAATTGCATCTTCAACATAGATGAACAATCTGCGAACGTTAATGCGATCAAATGCAGATGCCTTAGAAAGACCTGTTTTATCACCAAACAGAATAATTCCAGATCCTGGTGAGAAAATTACTGGATTTATTCTTGCAGAATAAAGGCGATCTCTTTCAGTCTTAGAAGGATTATATGCAAGTTTTACTGCATTTAATATGGAACCTCTAGAAGTTCCTGCAGGAGAAACCCATGCAGCATTTGTTACATCATTTCTTGCACAAATTCCAGCAATATCACCATTTAATGGTACATATCTGAAAGTTTTTGCAAATCTGTCATACATGTACTTATATCCACTATCAAAAACTCCATAAGATGATGAAGGAATTGAAGAATAGAAAGCAACGACGTTGTCCGTCATTTTTGCGGAACTTAGTGGTGTATAATCCTTACTGCCTGAATTTTTTAGAACAGAACCTTTATCTGGACTAATAAAAGCAACAGAATCTTGTCTCTGTTCAGCAACTGAAATCAATTTTGAAGCAAGCGATTGTGCTTCTTCTTTTGTATGTGCTGCGGAACCCATAAGTAAGAAATCTACATTATAGATTTCCGTATTTGTTAATAAATCATAACCAGAAACTAAACCAGATATACTTCCTTTAAGTGCTCCAGCCTTTCCTAGATCGTACTTACCATCATAATTTAAACCATCACCTAATTTGAAAGTCGTATTTCCAAGCATTCTATAAAGTTTTCCATCAACTACAGGAGAATTCCAAGCAGTACCATCTTCGACACTATTATTTTCAGCGAGACCGATACTAGTAGTAGATGTTGGACCAACCCATCCTGCAGAGGCACCATCACTCATTGATGCTACACCTCTTGGTTCTGCACCAGTAAAGACGTATTCGGAATTTTCTGAAATATACTTATTCCAATAAGAAGAACTACCTGCAGCATAAATCGCATCAGATGCTTTGGAAAGAGAAACATGCTTCTCTAGAATAGTATTTCTATTTCCAGTGATTGAACCAGTTCCATCAATTACTACAACATGAACCTCATCAAATCTTGCTCCACGATCAGATGCAAATCTGGATGTTCCTGGTCTTGGTGCTAATGTATTCCAAGAAATTGTAGTATTTCCTAAAGTAATTGATTGAGCATCAAACCAATCACTTTGTGAAGTATACGTTGTTGTTGCTACACCAGCATTTGAGTTATTGAGTACTACAATAGATCCACTATCTTTAAATCTATATACACCGCTTGGTTCGTAATCGGTAACTACTGCAGTTCCACCATCAGCAATGTAGTCTAATACTTTAACATCTAATGTTTCAGTACCAATTGATGTAACAACACCTCTTAGTACTCCATCAAGTTCAGATGTAGTTCCAGATCCAACTGCAACAACACCACTGAGGCTCATTGTTACACCAAAACCAACTTCAACGCTGGTAGTGCTAATTCCACCAATAATTTGATCTGCACGACCGTCGATAATAGCAACATTCGTGCCATTTGCCCAAGATCCTGGGTTTTGAGCAGATGCAATTTGAGACATTGCAGTTTCATTATATCCTTTATTGATATAATCTTGTTGACTATTAATTTTTGCTGATGTTCCAATACCAACAGTTGCATTACTCAAATCATCACCATCAGATCTAATGACCATCAATCTTCCACCATATGCTAGATATGATGAACCTGTAAACCACGATTCGTAATGACCGTCTACCTGTCTTGGTTGTCCGTAATAAGACAGCAACTCCTGTTCATTATCAATAATGAACCCTTCTTCAACTGGACCTTTTTCAAAAGGTGAAACAATTGCTGCTACTGCGTCTGAAGTTGGATCTACTCTACCAATGGTAACATCAACTTCTTTTAAAACAACTCCAGGAGATGCTAAATTTAACGGCATCTTCTTGACTCCTATCAGATTTATTCTAAAATTATTTATTAAAATATGTAGTTCTGATGGGGAAACATTACGCGAACACTATCACCAGTCTGGATAGTCTTGTATCATATATTTTTCATATTTTTTATCACACAATTCTTTTGCTTTTCTATTCCTAGCTCTATTTTTTCTCACTCTTTGGACTGTACATTCCTTACATTCATATGAATATGAAGATGGTAAAGATTTCCTATCTTTATAAGATAAGTAAAAATCATCCAATAGATTTTTTCTTTTACCACAAACTCTGCAGGTTCTTTCGTGAAACAATAAGTGTTCCAAATTAACTTGATCTACAAAATTATCTTCGTCAAGATTCATTAGTAATAATCCCACATGTAACTTCTATCACCATATTCATCAGCATACCAAGTATCACCATCTTTATCGGTAAATGAAGTCATATCATTAATACCATCTTGTATAAATCCAAACGGTGCCATATCAGCCTCTATTTGATCTTCCTGTTCTTCATATATTCTTTTACGGATATCATCATCAGTCATTTCTTTAAAATATGGTTGAGCAACTAACCATGCAAAAATAACTAAGCACATCATAAGATCATCATTACACCCCTCTTCAGCCATAAAAGAGTTACTTTTATGGATAAAAGTAGTCATTTCACTAATTATGTCATAATCATTTGTTAATAATTTATCATCTTCAATTAAAGTTCTCAAATTTGAACAACCCAATTTTTTGACAGCAGCAGTCATTCTAATTCCTAGATATGACTTTTTACCACTAAATCCAGTACCAACAATTTGTCCTGCTCTACCTCTTTGTGAACACATTAAAATATTTTCATATTCTAAATCATAGTGTAAAATACTTGCTATTTGATCTCCAATATCGTTAATTTCAACTAATATCCAAGCACTATTGTATGCCTTTGCTACAGGTTCTATAACACTTGGAAACATCATTGGTTTTATTTCATTATTTCTATACTTTGCAACAACTTTATATGGAAATGATGTAATATCAAATACTACAAATGCAGAATAATCTCCACCAACACCACGAGCAACATCAACAGTAATCATATAAGTATGCTCTTCTTTTGGATGTAGATAAATATCTAATCCTTTATTTTGTTTAATTGGATCTTCATATACAAGTGTTTTTAATTTTGTCGGATTAATAAGAGTATTAACAGATCCTAGAAATTCACATTCAAACTCAATTTTAAATTGCTGTTCGGATGTGTTAGCAATAGTTTGTTCTTTCCATTCAGCATCTCTACCAGGAACTTCACTCCAATGTACGTCAGTTGGTATATATTCATTTTTACCTTTTTCAGCCTCACGCCACATACGATAAAAATGATTC
>Ga0098044_1001622_pt1 | contig 11723 bp, 13 predicted proteins | sample 10_taG_FD_75053 | JGI IMG/M metagenome (GOLD analysis project Ga0098044, IMG submission 75053) | Marine viral communities from the Subarctic Pacific Ocean - 10_ETSP_OMZ_AT15264 metaG | ecosystem: Environmental > Aquatic > Marine > Oceanic | place: Pacific Ocean | collected 2015-01-16 | reverse complement strand
CTCGCAGAAGGGCGTCGGTGTTTATCGCAATGTTGCTGGGGGCGTTGAATATAACCCGGTCACTGTTGGTCGTCAGATGGTGCCTTTTGAATCATCGGGTGCCAAGCGGTATATCTCTAGACATGCTAAAGAGGGTTTAGGCGCGCAACAGGCAGTTCGCGGTCTTTTGGATATGCAGGAAGGCTCTTCCTGGGGTAAGGTAATTACGCATTCCTCTGGGCCGTTTACAGCGTTCAATTTAAATGTTGCCAAGTCTCCGACCAAGTCGCAAATGAAACGCGCTTTGGAGATTTCCCAAAAGCATAATATAGAAGTTATTGCCAACAAAGATGGTGGGCTGGCGTTTGCTATGATGCACAATGATGATCTTTGGAAGTCTTCACCGAGTCTTTATAAAAAAACGCCAACCGGGCGTGTCAGTAAGCGCCTTGATGAAAAAGCAGTCGCCAGACATCTAAATAAGTTACTAAAGGGTGATCTGGGCAATGAATTAAGCGCGGTATTCAAGGGTGCCGAATTTGAGCGTGGTATCTGGAGCGGCGGCTATATTGATCTAAGCGAGGAGCTTGCCCTTAAAAGTGCTGGAAAAGGACTTGGCACAAAAGCGGTTTTAGACCAGTTGGGCAGTTTGAGAAAAAATGCGCCAGGGTTTTATGAGAATCTAGTAAATAGTAAAGGTGTGCAGATCAAAGCTCAAAAAAACCTAGCGCGTTATCAGAAGTGGCTTGGCAAACTCGGTGATAAACAGCGTGATGATTATGTCAAGCTGCTGGAGATTGTAGGCAAAGACAAGCTGAAGGGTTTAGTCAATTACGTTAAGAAGTACGGCGCGGCTGGCCTTCCGGCAATTGCCGCCGTCGCAATTTCTTCAAGTCTTCGGGATGTACGTTCCGGTAGAAAGTCGGGTCTAGGGGAAGATCGTACCTAAAATACAATTGAGTATAAGAACCATTGTTTAGTTTGATTCGTATATCACAGCCTGGAACGGTTGTATCGTGAGGGTCTTTCCACCCGGCACGGCGAAGTGCTTCAAATGTTGCTCTGGGACTAACAAAAGCCATAAGGGATTCCTCTCTTTAGTGCTTTAGCCGGGGTGGCTGGGCGCACAAGCTGAAAATCAAATGCCCGAACTGAGATTTTAACAAATCATTATATAAATTTCAAGGGGTCGAGACAAGGATTCGACAATCGCTTAAACCGCGCAAGCGAAGCGGTTGGACTCCGGGGCAGAACCGGGCGGCTTCACCAAAATTAACAAGATGGTAAAAATGAACGATTCTGATTTTCACTCACTTGTTCGCAATGAGATCGAACAAGCGGTAAATTTTCACGACAGTGAATATGCCGCAGACCGCATTGAGGCGTTGGATTATTATTTGGGCAATCCGTTGGGCAACGAGATCGACGGGCGTTCAAAGCTGGTGCAAACAGAAGTCAGCGACGTAATTGAGTCGATCAAACCGTCGCTGCTGAAAATATTCACGGCGACGGATGACTTTGTCAAATTTGAGCCGCGTGGGCCGGAGGATGTAGAGGCCGCAAAACAGGCGACTGAATATGTCAACTATATTCTGAATGCCGACAATGAGGGTTTCACGATTCTGGCGAACTGGTTTACCGATGCTCTGCTTTTCAAAATGGGCGTGGTCAAACACGTCTTCGATGAGAGCAAAGCGGTTGCCGAAGATGTTTATGAAGGTTTGACCGGAGATGAACTGACGCTGCTGTTGTCCGATGATGAAGTCGATGTTGTCGAACAAGAGGAAGTTGAATATGGCGAAGAAGTTATCTCGCAGGACGGCTCGATTACGCCGCCGCCAATTGTCTACAACGTCCGCGTCCGCAAAACTCATCGAGACGGTCGAATCAGAATCGAAAACGTCCCGCCGGAAGAATTTCTCTTCAACCAAAAAGCCAAGAGCCTAGATGATTGTCGGTTTGTTGCACACCGCACAACGATGACGGTCAGCGATCTGGTTTCTCTGGGCTATGACCGAAATGTTGTTGAAAGCCATGTCGGCGCGTCTGAACTCGACATGCTCAACGAAAAGCAACAGCGTTTTGAGACTTTGGAGAGCAGCGCCGAGAATACAACCAGTGATATTAGTCAGCGTGATGTGCTGGTAACAGAGGCTTATATTAAGGCCGATTATGATGATGACGGCATATCCGAAATCCGCCGCGTTGTCGCTTTAGGCTCAAGCTATGAGGTCGTCGATAACGAGTCGTACCACATGATGCCGTTTTCTGTGATCTCTCCGATCTTGATGCCGCACCGCATGGTCGGGCGATCCATCGCCGAAATGTTGATTGATCTGCAACAGTCGAAAACTGCAATTGTTCGGCAGCTTCACGACAATATCTATTTTCAGAATAATGCCAGGGTTGGGGCAGTCGAGGGTCAGGTTAATCTCGATGATTTGATGTCCAATCGTCCAGGCGGAATTGTTCGCATGAGAGCGCCGGGAATGGTTCAGCCACTGGTGCCGCCGCCGGTTGCCGACTCTGCATTTCCGTTACTGGCCTACATGGATCAAGTGCGCGAGATGCGTACCGGCATTTCGAAGGCTTCGCTTGGCCTCGATCCAGACGCGCTACAATCCGCGACCGCTTCTGCCGTCAGCGCGACAGTAAGCGCAGCGCAAAGCAAGATTGAAATGATTGCGCGGACGTTTGCGGAGACGGGCGTTAAGCGTTTGATGAAATGCATCTTGCAGCTAGTGCAAAAGCATCAACAACAGCCGCGAATTATCAGACTGCGAAACAAGTTCGTAACGATGGACCCGGCTGCCTGGGAAAATGAATTTGACATCATCGTCAATGTTGGCCTGGGCAATAGCGATCAGGCGCAACGCGCAGCCGCGCTTGCACAGATTGCGTCGAAACAAGAACAGATTTTATTGCAAATGGGCATTGATAATCCTCTCTGTTCGCTGGCTCAATATCGCAACACCCTGGTCAAGATGCTGGAGTCGTCTGGGTTTAAAAACGGCGGTGATTTCTTCCTCGACCCGGCCAACCTACCGCCAGACGTGCAGCAACGATTCCAACAGAAGATGGCGCAAGCCGGTCAGGGTGACAACGCTGTCGAGCGCATGAAGGTCGAAGCTGAGATTGCTCTGGCTAGAGAAAAAATGATGGCTGAGCTTCAATTGAAGCGCGAGGAGTTGGAAATGAAAATGGCAATCCGCAAGCAGGAAATGGAATTTGAGGCGCAGCTTAGAGGTCTTGAAGCGGCCACCGGCGCAAATATCAGCACCAACATTCCGAGGGTATGATGTACGATTTAGAGGACGAAGTTGCAAAGGGTAACAAAGCCGCCGAGGTTGTGCGGAATGAAGAATTTCAAAACGCCTTTGAGGCGTTGGAAGAATATTATTTAGAGCAATGGAAGCGCTCCGAGCCGGAAGACGTGGCATTACGCGAGCGCTTATACATTGCCGCTGGCACACTGCACCACATCAGGTTGCATCTAGAATCTTTGATGATGACGGGCAAGATGGCTAGCGAACAAATTGAAGCGGGGAGCGCTAAAATCCCGCTGCACTGATCTTGTCCATCGGACATGATGACCAAGCCCATTCGGGCAGTCTAATATAGTGGAGAATTATTATGGAAGAAGCAGCCCCTGACACAGGGACTTCTCGCTTGTCAACTGCTGATGCGGTTGATGTCCTTCTTTCAGCAACAGCACCGGAAACGGAAAAAGCTGACGCTGGCGAAGAGAAACAGACTCAAGAACAATTGGTTGAAAATGAACCCATTGTTGAAGAGTCTGACGCCGAAGCCGATGAGGTGGAGGTCGAAACCGTTGACGCTGACGACGAGGCAGAGGAAATCGATGACGATGAATCCGAAGCCGATGTCGAGGAAGAAACGGAAGACGTAGTCCAAGACGACGCAGAACAAACCTACGCGGTTCGCGTGGGCGAGGAAGAGTTCGACGTTCCATTATCGGAATTGACAAACTCGTATATGCGGCAGTCAGACTACACACGGAAGACACAGCAAGTCGCCGAGGCGCGTAAAACAGCCGAAGCGGAACTGGAAGCCGTGCAAGGCGAGCGCTTGCGCTACGCCGACCAGCTGAATGCTTTGGGTCAAGCCCTCAGTCAACAGGAACCGACTCAAGAATTTTGGGATGAATTATATACTTCCGATCCTTTAGAATACACCCGCCAGCGTGATCTGGCGCGGGATAGGAAGGAAGCCGTCGAGCAAGTTCAGGCTGAACAGGTAAGAGTTCAGCAAGAGCAAATGGCTCAAACTCAAGTCGCCGCGCAAAAGCGGTTGGCGGAAGAGCAAGAGCGATTGACGGAATTGATTCCAGAATGGATCGATCAAACATTAGCACAGACGGAAAAATCAGCGGTTGTGACATACGCGCAGCGAAAAGGTTACACACCTGACGAATTGCAAAACGTCTCTGACTCCCGTGCGGTTATGATGATCCGAAAGGCGATGCTCTATGACGAGCTTATGGATGGAAAGCCAGCCGCTCAGAAAAAGACTCGCAAGGCTCCTAAGATGACCAAGAGTGGTCAGCCGAAAAGCAATCGACAATCCAATCAACGGCGAAAGCAAAAAGCTCTCGCTAATGTCAGCAACAAGAAGGGACGGGCGGCGATGGACGCTGCCGTGGACTTTCTGTTAACTTAATAGGAGACTAACATGGCAACCTGGGCAACCAGTACAGCCATTGGAGAACGGGAAGATTTGGTTGATGTAATCACCAGAATTGATCCCGACGATACGCCGATATTTTCCAATGCCAAATTGACGACCACAAAAGGCGTATTTCACGAGTGGCAAGTACAAGAACTGACCGCTGCCGTTGACACGAATTATGTTAACGAGGGAGCGGACTGGTCCTATGTTAATCCGAGCGCAACTACACGTCTCGGAAATTACCACCAAATAAGCGCACAAGCCGCCCAAGTCAGTAAGACGTTGGAGGTTGTCGATAAAGCGGGTCGCGATAAGGAAGCGGCTTATGTCAAAATTTTAAAAGGCATTAACTACGAGTTCAGTGCCGCCGCTTAGTAATAAGCGGGCAATAACTGGGTGAATTGCTGGGAAGTCTGGCAACAGATAATCAGCAGCGAAGCCTCGCAAGAGGAACGTCCAACGACTATTCCGAAAGGAAGTAGGAACCAAGTGGTTCCGAAGCGCCCAGCCCCTTAAAAAAGGGTGATGAGATAGTCTCATCTGCACAGGTTGAAAAGCAATGTGCAGCAGCCGGAAGGCGGGTTAAGATTAACGATCTTAATTGAAGGTAAATGTGAACAACGCCGCGATATCGATAAAGCGCTTTTCAAAAATGAGGCACGGTCAAGTTCCGATCCTCGCAAATGCGGCAAATTTCTGTCGTACATCACCAACGTAGTAGTCGAATCAGGTTCGTCTGCCGCAACTGGTGATGGTTCTGATGCCGCTACAATGTCGGGTACAGATGACGCTTTGGCGTTAGCCGACGTTGATAGTGCAATGAAAGATGCGTATAGCGATGGCGGAAGTCCCGACATGCTTGTCGTGTCACCCGCCAATAAGGTTGCGTTTAGTGACCTGTCCAGCGGAAGCATTGTGACAAACCAATTGCATATGACGGCGAGTGCGCCGAAAGATGCGATCATAATTGGTTCAGTTTCGATGTATCTTACGGATTTCGGCACACTAAACGTCGTTATTGACCGGCAAGCTACCAACACGGAAATCTTGCTGCTCGATTCTGACCACTATTCAATCGGTCATTTACCTGGCCGCATGTTCAGTGTCAACGACGTAGCACCAACAGGAGATCGCGAACAGTTCGCGATTGTTTCAGAGTGGACATTGATAGTCGATGCGCCCAAATCGCATGCCGCGATTTTCGATCTGAATACTTCCTGATCTTAAAACATAAGCGCGGGGAGGGCTTCGGCTCTCCCCAAACTTTTCGAGGTTAAAATGAAATTACCGCTTTCCCAAGCACCCGGCAAAAAGACCTACATGCAGACCGATGGCGACGATATTCACGTTGTCACAGAGCAACAAGTCGATCCAATCATTGCGGCCAACAAGCGCATGGCTAACGATTGGCGCTACGGCAGTCTAATCGGCAACACTCAGCGTCATCAGCAGAAGGTCGCAGAAATTCCCGGCAATCTCTATCACCAACTCGTTGAAAAATTGGGAGAGCCGAAACACAATTTGACGGCTTGGAAAAAATGGTTGAACGATCCAGAAAACCGTCATTTCCGGTCAATAGGCGGTACGGTCTAACATGGCTATAACGACTTACACAGAATTAAAGACGGCAGTCGATAACTGGCTCGCCAGGACAGATTTGTCTGGGCGCAGCCCGGAGTTCATCACGCTGGCCGAGGCACGGATGAATCGCGAGTTAGAAACGCGCAGTCAGGAAAAACGAACCACCGCAACATTGGTTGCCAGTGACGCATACGTTTCATTGCCTACTGATCTGAGACGAATCAGAGAGGTGCGGCTGAACACATCACCGATTACCGTTTTGAATTATCATTCTCCCCATGCCATCGACCGCGAGTATCCAAGCGCCGGCACAGGCAAGCCGGTCGCGTACTCGATCATCGGCACTGAAATTTATTTCCGCCCGACGCCGGATTCCGGCTACACGGCGGAAATCATGTATGTCGCTGACATCGACGCCCTTGGCGATGCCACTGCAACGAACAACATCCTGGCGAGACATCCCGACGCTTATTTGCATGGCGCACTCGCCGAAGCGTTTGGCTATCTGATGGATGACCAACGCCGGGGCTTCCATGATGCACATTTCGGTCAAGCAATTGCGGCGATAAAAACAGATGAAGACAAGGCCAAATACGGCAGCGGTGCCTTAACCTATTCCACTGATTACGGAGAAGTTCGATGAGCGCAATGAGCGATTATCTTGAAAATGAAATCCTTGACCACGTCCTGGGTACAGGATCATACACGATGCCATCGACAATATATGTCGGTCTTTCCACCGGCAGTTTTGGTGATGACGATAGCGGCACCGAATTGAGTGGTAGTGGCTATACGCGACAGTCAATTACATTTGCCGCCGCGTCGTCCGCAAGCGCCGCGTCAAGCGCGACGGTGACGTTCCCAACCGCAACCGGCTCCTGGGGATCAGTCAGTCATTATGGAATTTATGATGCGTCAACCAGCGGGAATCTTTTAATCCACGGCGCATTCTCGGCGGCTAAAACCATCGGAAGCGGTGACGTGCTTAGAATTAATTCCGGCGATCTGACTGTCACGGCAGCCTAGTCATGGCCGAAATTGTCGGCCCAACTTTAGAACAGCTTGACGGCTGGTCAACGTCCATCGATGCGCTGGTCACATCACTTGACAGTTCCGATTGGAACACGGCGGCTCTGAGAGAAGTAGCCAATTATCGTTCAAGCCCAACGCTTGAGCAGCTCGACGCATATTCAAGCAGCATCGACGCAATCGTCACGTCGCTGGATAGTCTGACCAGCTTCGGAACAGCCGAAGTTATCACCATCACGGCGGCAGCAACGGCTGGCCTTACGGCGGCGGCAAGCGCAGCGCCCGGTATTGCGATTACCGAATCGGCAACGGCAACGCGCATCCAGGCAGTTAGCGATAGTGTCGCAATTGCCATCACTGAATCGGCGACTGCAACACACATCCAGCCGGTAAGTGCCAGTGCGGCAATTGCCATCACGGCTAGTGCGCCGACGCTGGTCATGGTCAGCGACATTGACGGCGGCACAATATCGGGTTGGTTTACAACAACCGGCACGGCGACTTTGGTCGCGCAGCCGACCGGGACTCCGGGGATAGCTATGACAACAACTGCAACCGATGAAAAACTCGGCGAGACTTGGACACAAGTCAGCGCGGGCGGTGAGACTTGGGCCTCGATATCCGCTGGCGGCGAGACTTGGACACAGGTCAGCGCGGGCGGCGAAACTTGGAGATCAGCAGCGTGATTGAATTTGGAGAATGGCTACCTGATCAACCAGGTTTGAACAACACCGGAGCGACCGAAGCAAAAAACGTGATTCCTGCTCTACGCGGATACCGCTGTTTCCGTGGTTTAAATGCGTTATCCGGCGCAGCGACAAACAAGATTTTGGGGATGTATGCGGGCAAGGCCGACGATGGCAGCACGACGTTATACGCTGGCGACAGCGGTAAACTTTACAAAATGTCCGCTGCCGACAGTTCTCTGACTGACATCAAAAAATCCGGTGGCTATACCACAACGAGCGGTAATTTTTGGCGGTTTGCTCAATTCGGTGAGACGCTGATTGCGGTTAATTTTGATGATGCGCCACAGGCTATCACGGTGGCTGCGGGAGGTGTTTTTGCTGATCTGGGCGGTTCGCCGCCGAAGGGCAAATTTATTGCGGTCGTGCGCGATCAGGTGATGATTGCAAATGTCGATGACGGCGTTGACGGCGAAAAGCCTTATCGTGTCTGGTGGTCTGCCATCAACTCGGCAACCGGCTGGACGAGCGGAACCAATCTATCCGACTATCAAGATGTTGTCGATGTTGGTGATTGCACCGGGATGGTCGGCGGCGAACACGGGATAATTCTATTTTCAAAGGCCATTGTCCGTGCGACATTTGTCGGCGCACCGTTGATCTACCAATTTGACAAATTAACAAATGATCGTGGTTGCTCAGTTCCTGGCAGCGTTGCGTCCGTTGGGCCGTCGCTGGTTTTCTTTTTATCCGACGACGGATTTTATATGCTGCGCGGTTCTGAAATTGTGCCGATTGGCGCACAGAAAATAAATCATTGGTTTCTTGACCGATTCAAATCCGCTAATCGCGCAAATGTTGTTTCAGCCGTTGACCCGATTCATCAAAACGTGATTTGGGCGTATCCGAGCCTGAACAGCAGCGACGGTGAGAATGATGAAATCATCATATATAATTACCATTTGAATCGATGGTCTTACGCCGAACAGGCAACAACAGCCATTGCCCAGCTTTTCACAGGTGGCTATACGCTGGAGGAATTGGACAACATATCCAGCAGCATCGACGCGCTGCCAGCGTCTCTGGACGATGGGCTTTATCAAGGCGGCACATTTTTCTTCGCCGGGGCCAAAGATAAAAAAGTTTCATCCTTTGCCGGGAGCGCTCTGGCCGCGACCATTGAAACCGGGGAATTTAGCGTCTCACCTGGGAAGCATTCTTTGGTGAATAACGTGCTGCCATATGTTTCTGCCGATGCTGGTCAATCGCCATCAATCACGGCAGCGGTTGGATCGCGGTCATTGCAGACCGCTGTTCCAACGTTCACCGATGCCTCTGCGATCAACGCGGCTGGCTATTGCCCAGTGCGTTCCAGCGGCGCTTACCACCGCATCAGGGTTGCCATTGCCGACGACGCTTTCGACACGGCGCAGGGCGTTGATGTTGACGTACAACAAATTGGGCTGCGATGACAACCACATCATTTCGAGCGCTGACACCATTTTCAAATCAGCGTGAAACAAGCGAAGTTGTCAATAGCATTTTGGGCGGAAAACTGAATGCTGTCGCGTCCGTTACAATTACAAATTCAGCAACGACAACCGCTGTGACCGATTACCGTGTTGGTGCGGAAAGTGTGATTTTATTTATGCCGACAACGGCAGCCGGTGCAACCGAGTTGGCAAGCGGCAGCATGTATGTCAGCGCCCGATCAAAAAATAGTTTCACCATCACGCATACCAACGACACGACCACAAGATCGTTTGATTATGTTGTCATCGGCTGAACTAAAAGAGGATTTTGTTGCCGCCGCTCCGCATCTGGCAAATGCACTGGAGCGGGCTGGAAATACGCATCATCTCAACGATGTTTACGGGATGCTATTGAGCGGCGAAGCGGCGCTTTTTGTTGGCGATAGGAGCGCAGTGGTAACGCAGGAAATTGAAATACCGGCTGGACGGCAATTGCACTTTTGGCTGGCAGGGGGCGATCTGGACGAACTGGTCAGGATTGAGGCTGCCGTTGAGACTGCTGCACGGGAAAAGGGAATACATAGATTTTCAATCGTTGGCCGAAGGGGCTGGCGAAAAAAACTCCCAGGATATCGGGAGTCGGGAGTTATTTTCACGAAAGAGGACAAACAATGAGTTTTCTTGGAGACATTTTCGGCGGTAAGCCGGAACAGGTGGCTGTTCAAACAATCAGCAACAACCCGCCAGCATACGCGCAGCCGTCGTTGACAAACATCATGTCGCGGGCTGAGGAGTTGTATAACACGCCGCGTCAATATTACACCGGCCAGGGATATGTGGACTTTGCACCAGCCACCCTAGAGGCGCTGAATCGCGGCGAGGCCAGGGCAATGGCCGGTTCCCCGTTGTTGACCAACGCCCAGAATTTCGCAAATACCGCGATGGGTGGCGGTTTCCTAAATCCCGCCGCCGACATGCTACAGTCAACTGCGGCTGGCGACTATTTAGCAGCGGGAAATCCGTATCTGACTGCTGCGTTGCAGCCCGCGATGAATCAAATTCAGGGCCAGTTTTCACAGGCTGGCAGAATGGGAAGCGGCGCAAATATGTCCGCAATGACAACCGCGCTGGCACCTGTTTACGCTGCGAATTATGCGACGGAACGTCAGAACCAATTGGCCGCGCAACAGGCAATCGGCGGGTTGGCCCAGCAAGACTTTGCCAATCGCTGGTCTGCCGCGCAAGCTGCGCCCGCATTGGCGGCGGCGGATTACGATGACATTTCACGCTTGGCAACCTTTGGTCAGGCGAGAGAACAAAAAACGGCTGAACAACTCGCCGACGATATGGCCAGATTTAATTTTGAACAGAATGAACCGCTGGAACGCCTTGCCAATTTTGTAAGTTTGATTCGTGGCGGCACACTCGGCAGCACATCCAGCCAGCCGATATATGCCAATACGACTCAGGGGGCGATTGGCAATCTGGCCTTGTTGGCTGGCGCTGGCAAGATGGCGGGTGACGCCGGGATGTTCGAGTTCCTGGGGAGCCTGGTTTAATGGCCGATATTTATTCCCGCATGGCTAAACTGGGGCTGCTGAATTCCGGTGACAGAAAAGACGCCGCATTGATGGGGCTGCTCCAACTTGGTGGGCAGCTTGCCAACCGTGGCGCTCCGCGTCTTAGCCCAACGCCGCCGCCGATTGATCTCGGTGCGGCGATGAAAACATACCAGCAAGGCATGACGAATGCGATGACCCGCAATATGATGACGCGGAAGCTGGGGCAAGAAGAAGAAAGACGGGCAATATTTACTGACCCTAGCACTTATAAGGGATTTCCAAACGCATCCCCCGCGTTGATGCGTCTTGCACAGAGAATGGGTAAAGCGGGTGCCCCTTCGGCTGGTCCTATATTGCTCAAAGCTCTTGAACAAAAGCCACAAGATATTAAAAAAATCGGTGACAACAAATATGCAATTTGGAATCCTAATAAAGGCACATACAAAGTCATTGGTGATAACAAAAGCTCAATGTTTAGAGGGACCGGCAAATGGGGTCAATCAGCGCGAATATTATTAGACTTAACCGAAAAGATTACCAACAAAACAGCAGACCCACAAGAAGAGCGGGCATATTCAATCGCTTACCAAACACTTGGTAAGGACAGTGAAGAGCGCCGCTTTGGCCCTCAAGGTCAGACAATCATAGTTAAAGTCCCTGGGTTAGACCTATCTGGTTTTCCAAAACCAAAATCTCCAACCGTCAAACCAACGGATGGACAACCG
>Ga0098044_1001616_pt1 | contig 11741 bp, 24 predicted proteins | sample 10_taG_FD_75053 | JGI IMG/M metagenome (GOLD analysis project Ga0098044, IMG submission 75053) | Marine viral communities from the Subarctic Pacific Ocean - 10_ETSP_OMZ_AT15264 metaG | ecosystem: Environmental > Aquatic > Marine > Oceanic | place: Pacific Ocean | collected 2015-01-16 | reverse complement strand
TAGAGTGTATTGGAGGGTATAGTGATGGCAAAAAGGCGACTGTACCCATAAGGGATTTTGGAGTGTTGAAAGGAGTGGCAGGAGAATTTAAATACATCCGTATGAACAAACAGCTAAAGATTCTTGAAGAATACGATGGTGTTTGGGAGTGGGATGGAAGGAAAGTAGTTGGAATAGAAGAAATGAGAGACAGGTAGACCTACTCTACCAGCAGGACAATACAGCCTACATTGGAATCTTGTTATATATAAAAGGGTTCCTTATGAGATAAAGAAAGGTTGTATTATGGAAATTATAGGATTGATATTTATATTGTTTTTTGGAAATATGATTTGGAGGATGATGAATGGTGCAGGATTAGATTAAATATTTATTACTATTTATTTATTCCCCTTTTCGCCCCCTTTTACCCCACTTCTACCCCTTTTTTAGTTATCTATATATAAGCCTTATAGGAGAGAGATATAGGTCTTTATGTATAAATACTCTTAATTATTGGTTGTGCCACTTTTTTATTTATTTGTCAAATATATAATTTTAAATCTATTGATATACTTTATCTCTTGTTATATGGAGATATATAGATAGTAAAGAAGTATTACTACTAATTATTATTAAATTTTTTTATTTAAAGTCAATACAAATTTTCACAGGTTGTACGAAATAGAGCCAAATATAACTAAATATAGAGCGGCGAATAAATATAACTAATTATTAATTTTTGTAGGTTTTTTGAAATGTCCCTAAATATTAGTTGACTTAAAATAAATATATGGTATTATATAAAGTATAGAGACAGGTTCGGGGATGTGCCTTCTCTTGTAGTCATAACAATAATCTCTCTCGCAGTTTGTCGGATTCCTGCGAGGGAGGTTTTTTGTGGTTTTTTTAAATTAATCCGAAATATAAATAATCCTCTTCCAAGCAAACAAAGCCGCGAATAAATATTAATAAATTTTCGCCAGCTTTTGAAGTTTTTCGTAATACATCGCAATATAGACTTTACTGTAAGGGGCATTGAATTTAAGAAAGTAATTATTTTAATGAATAAATATTAATAATTTTTCGGCCCTATTTTTTTAGCTTTGTTTGTAATATATAATTGTGTTTAGAGTTATTTGAATGTAATAGAATATAGTAATAAATTTTAATAATTTTTAAGATTGACATTAATTAAAAAACCCTTATACTGGAGGTAACATGAGCAAAAAAATGGCAAAGTTATATGAGAAAGCGTGGAACAAGACTGTAGAAGAGCTTTCTGAATGGCAAAAGAATATTATAATTAATAAATTTCCTTATGATGATCCCTCAGACAAGAGAGTTTCAGATGAGGTTGCACATAAAGCAGCACTCCTAGCAGAGCAATGGGAGAAAGAATCGAAGGGTAAAACAACTACTCCCTCTCCCTCCTAAAGAAAGTTATATTCTTATGTCGAATAATTTATTAAAAAACTTCTTGACTTTATTGAAAAAAGTGGTATATTAGTAGTATGGCAAGAGGAAAAACAAAAGGAGCAGGGAGTTTCCTGCAAGTGAATTTGCGAGAGTTGAATCGCGTGTTAAAAGAAGATGCTATTGTTGTTGTCTCTCGTCGGTATGCGGAGACTCTAAACCTTGAGGTTGAACAATTTCAAGCAACTACAAGAAACATTAAAGCCAAAGAACCTATTGACTTTAAGAGTGAGGAACTTGAGCCTGTTCAAGTCGAAGAAGAAAACTGGTAAACCTACATATATTATGACAAAGACAAAACCTACAAAGTCAGACCGTTTCACTGGTCTAATCGGTCAAACTAAAGCCAAGAGGAAACTGAGCTTTCATCTTGATAACTTTGACGCAACCAACATACTACCACACATGATGTTTATTGCACCCAAGGGGTGTGGTAAGACCATGCTCGCTAAAGCAGTAGGACGCAACCTCTATTCTGCTGAATCCACCACAAAGACGACCACTGATAGCTTTGGCGACAGGCATACTGTCGAGGTTCCTGCTGGTGAAGCACCCAAGCGTTTTTTGGAGATTAACTGCTCAAGCATTAAGTCTGTACCACAATTCGTGGAAGGTTTGCTCATGGAACGCATTATGAACAAGGAAGTAACGGTCTTGTTTGACGAAGCGAGCGAACTCCCCAAGGATGTAACGATGTTCTTGCTGACAGCATTGAATCCTACTTCTAATCATTTTAACACTATGACGTATGATGAACATACGTTTGACTTTAACTTTCGTAGGCAGACGTTTATGTTTGCTACTACTGAAGCGCATAAGATTTTTCATGCTCTTATTGATCGTTGTGATCGTATCGACATGGAGGAGTATACGTTGAGCGAGCTTGGAAAGATTGTCCAGTTGAATTTGGATAACGAGAGTTTCAAGGCAGATTCAGATGTGCTTGAGGAGATTGCTAGTGTCTTACGAGGAAACGCTAGAGCAGCACAAAAGATGGCAAACGACATGAAGAATTATCTCTCACGCGCAAAGAAGAAGAACTTTGATGCGGGTGATTGGGCAAAGCTGAAACACGCTTTAGGTATCATGCCTCTTGGTTTGAATGACATTGAGATTCAGATTATGAAAGCATTGCGTGAGCGTAAGAGTTGCAGTCTTACTAACCTTGCTGCCAAGATTGGCCTGACGACAGAATGTATTCGTCGGGACTTTGAGATGTATTTGCAGAAGCAAAACCTTATGAACATCGCTACAGGTGGGCGTTCTCTTTCGGTAGAGGGAATCAAGTACCTAAAGCAAAACAACATTAAATAGGAGTATATCATGGGATTAGATCAATATGTATATGTGAGCAAGGACGGCAGTATGGGCGACGATAGCAGAGATGTTTTCTACTGGCGTAAACACAATAGGCTACAAGGCTGGATGGAACAGTTGTATAGAGCCAGAGGTGGTGAGAAAGAATTTAATTGTGTTGATGTTGAGTTGACATCGAAAGATATTGAATTACTTGAAGTAACTATAAATAATAAAATGCTACCAGAGACAGGTGGATTCTTTTTTGGTAATGATTCTTATTCTGATTATGAAGGTGAATACGGATATAAAGATGATGATCTTAAGTTTATTGTCCTAGCTAAAGAAGAATTAAATAAAGGAAATAAATTGTTTTATAGTTGTTGGTGGTAGATAATAATTTTAATAGCGGGGTAATGCCCTGATGCTGCCCCAGTTAGCCATTAGCTGACAGGCAAAGGCGCAATCTCCGGTACTCGCTATTAACACTTTAATAAATAAATAACATGAAAGAAACACCTAGTATAGCCAGAGATTGTTTGCTTGTTAAAAAAATTGATATAGATAATTCTAGTAAGCAAGCGCAAGAAGAAATAACACACTACATGAGAACACAGTTTCCTGCGCTGGGTCTTGATGTAGCAAAGGACTTGAGCCAGATGGTTGCAAATAACTTCAATAAGCTAAAATAATAGGATAGAAATAAATAGACCAAATAATAAGCCTTCTCTAAATAAAGAGGAGGTTTTTTTTGTGAGTAAGTTGTTGTATTTTATGCTTGTAAGTTGGTAAAAAACGCGCAGCACGCCAGACGCCAACTTACTTAAAAAAGTTATTAACAAGCCTTGACAAAGTGACATTCTTATGGTATGTTACAGTATGACATTCAAAGAAAAGTCGATGACTGCAACAAAGAAAATGCAAAAAAGTGACATTCAACCCTTGACTTTTCTGAAAATTGTGGTATATTATAAGTAACAAAGCGAAAGAAACTAACCCTTAACAAAAGAGAAAATTATGTCCATAGCAGCTAAACAATCCATTAACGCCGACTTTGACTTCACCGTAAAACAGGTTCCTGTTCCTCATCCAGTGAAAGGTGGCAAGTCTGGTTATTTTATGAACATTCGTGAGGATAACGACGACATCCTTGGTTGGACTTCTGAGCGTTACGGTATCGTGAATCACCGTGACGTTCTTGGTCGTGCTGATGAAGCGTTTGAGTCTCGCGGTATCGACGTTACTCGCAAGGTTGTTGTCACTGAGGGTGGCGCGAAGATGCGAGCGCAGTATGATCTCAGTGGTGACTTGTTCAAGGCAGAAGTTCCTGCTGTCGGTGATGTCATGGCTTATCGCCTTACTGCACAAAATTCATTTGACCGTACTCTGCGCGTTTCTTTTGCGTTGGGTTTGGTTCGTTTGATTTGCACCAACGGCATGACTACCACTGAAAAAGAAGTGGATATGGTTAAGAAGCATAGCAAGCAACTGAACATTGCTGACCTCGTTACTGACACCGCGCTAGATGCCGCGCTCGCCAAGCTCAAGGATAGCGTAACAGTGTATGGTCGGCTTGCACAGGTTGATTTGACAGAGGAGCAGGGCTTGAACATCCTCAAGACTCTCACTCAAGGCAAGGTTCTCTCTGAGAAACTACGCGAGGAAATCGCCAAGATTTGGACGAACCCCACGCATGAGGAGGATAAGGCTCGCAACCTTTACAACCTTAACAACGCCGTGACGCAACACCTCACGCATGAGGTTGCTGACACTCGTTTCGAGTATGCTAACCGTACTACGACCAATGTGCTAAAACGTTTTGACCTTGCGGCTCGCAATCCTAATCGCTTGAAAAAGCTTTGGACTCCTGCGAAGGAGAAGAACGTAATTGTCACCGTGACCGAATAGAGCCAAATAACCTACAACACGCCCCGCGCAAGCGGGGTTTTTTTTGACTATGTGAGTAAGTTTTGCTTGTAAGTTGTGGGCTGGCGTGCAGCAGCGCGGATGCCAACTTACTCAAGAAAGTTACTAACAAAGTGTCCACAAGGGGTTGACAGATGAGTGTTTCTGTGTTATATTATAAGTATGAAACGCGTAAAAGCTAGAGTGAACAAAGATGGCTTGATGGGCAGCGCGTCCCGTATCCACCGTCCAAAGAAGGGTAAAGGATCTTTCCGTCGCAAAAAGAAACACCCTTGACAAACACCCTTTTCTATGGTATATTATAGTATGTCAAACGAAGAAATGAACAAAGCCTTCGAGGATTTTCACAAGATGAATATTAACAAGACTGTATCTCAGAGTTGGGAACGTCAAGTAGATATGAATGGCGACGTTTATATCCGTGAAGATGAAGATTATTTAGACAGAGACTAATTATGAAACTTATATATCAACCACTCGGAACTGCTTCGCTTGTCGGTATTGAATCAGACAATCCACAAGAAATCGAAGAACAGTATTACTCTTTCTGGAACCACCAAGCTACAAGTGGCAAACTGCATTGGATGTGTGACACGTTTGCATATATTACTACCAGTGACGAAAAGCTGGAAAAGTATTTTCTAAACTCCTCTTTGCATCTTATATTGAACAAGTTTCCTGACGCATACAAAGGGTTTGAAGGCGGGGCAATGACACACGCAAAGTCATTGGCAAAACGTAGGTTTGAAGAATTGAGAGAAAACCATGAACCTTTTCATTCAACCAATCCTATTGTGTACGATTATTCGATAGGCCGCACGGAAGCAAGAGAAAATCCCGCAAGTGTTAAACCGTTCGACGAGGAAGAATGGAAGCAAAACAGCAAAGTAAAAAGCCGACTTGAGGCTTGACAAACAGCACATTACGTGCTATATTATATTATGACAGAAAACCTACTAAAGTTTGGCGAACCTAATTCCAAACTCAAGAAACTAGCAAAGAAGCTCAAACTAAAGCTCAAAACCTTTTCCCTACCTAGTGGCTGGACGTGTCCCGGTGCGAAAGATTGTAAGTCTCGCGCAGATCGTAAAACGGGCAAGATTAAAGACGGTAAGCATTGTCAATTCCGTTGTTTTCAAGCTAGTGCCGAAGCTGTGTATCCATCGTTGCGCAAAATGGTGTGGCATAACATGGATCTACTTGACGCTATTAACAAGGATCATAAGAACTGTGGTTTTGATTATAAGTGGGAAGCAATGGCGGATCTCATTGAACGTAGTTTACCTAAAGCGGATATTTACCGTGTTCACGTTGGTGGTGATTTCTTTAATCGTCATTATCTTATTGCGTGGATGCAAGTGGCAAAGCGTTTTCCTGAACGTATCTTTTATGCTTATACAAAAAGTCTCCATTTGTTTTACAGCAATGATGGATTGAGGCCAGTTTGGACGGTTCCTAGCAACATGAGGTTTACCGCATCACGCGGTGGTTTTTATGATTGGCTTATCACAGAGCATGGCCTTAAATGTGCGGAGGTTGTTTTCAGCGAAGAAGAAGCTGACGCGCAAGAGTTAGAGATTGACCACGACGATGAACACGCAGCATTTGGCAAAGAGTCGTTTGCCTTGTTGCTTCATGGCGTACAGCCAAAGGGTAGCGCAGCAAGCCAAGCGTTGTCAGAGATTAAACGTAGTGTAAAAAGAGCAGTATAACCAAAGGACTATTATGGAAATCATAACTATTGTTATTCTAACGTCAGTTATAGTATTAGGCGTAAACATGTGGAGAGCATTATGAAAGAAGAATATAACAATGTTAATCTATTCGAGGTTTACGGAAAGACTATCGAGATGGATTATGACAAAGGCGTAATAACTTTTCCAGAAGATTGCACGGAAGCAGAAATAGGACAAATAGCCGTCTATCTTCATCACGAAGGGTTTTTAGGGTCTGCGTTAAACGGTATTAAACAGTAACAATTAAATATCGTCGCTCGTTGTGGTGTCAAGGGAGATCCTTGATCAGACGGTTTCCGTTCATGAATCAGAGAGCGGCGATGTTAGTAAGTCTTGCTTGTAAGTTGTGGGCGGCGCGGCAGCAGCGCGGATGCCAACTTACTTTGTCGATCATTTTTGGCAATTTTTGATCGTCAAATTATTTTGTCGATCATTAGTGAGCGGCAAAAAGTTATTCACAACGCCTTGACAAAAGGGGTTTTCGGTGTTATATTATAGGTATGATGAACGAAAACTGGACACCGGAAGATATGTACTGTGGCGACGAGTACGTTGGCCCTAGTAAGTACGAGCGCGTGGTCAAGACGTGCCGTATGTGTGGCCTTGAGATGGACATGAGTTCAGACCACGGTGTGTGTGACTCTTGCGCTTCCGCTATGGAGCGTGGCGCAGAGTGGTAATTTATGGTGACGAAATTGGTGAGGCCGCCTACTACGCCGTCTCAGCCTGACGCAGGAAAGCCACCGCTGGAGATGCATTGAAGGTGGATGGTGATACGATACTGGTCGGGTAGGGTTCGAATCCCTACGTCACTACCAATTTCGTGGTGCTGGATTATAGGCCACGAGCGTAATTAGTGCGCCTCAACCGGGAGCTAACACGTAATCCGTTAGCATGGCAATGAGGGAAGCCATTGGCGCAGCTAAAGACCTCACCCACCCTGCAATCACGCAGGGTGGTAACTTGGCACGCAACGTGCAGCAGCGCGGATGCCAACTTACTTTGTCGATCATTTTTGGCAATTTTTGATCGTCAAATTATTTTGTCGATCATTAGTGAGCGGCAAAAAGTTATTCACAATGCTTGACAAGAGGGGCTTTTTGTGGTATATTATACTAATGATTAAGAACGGTAAAAAGCAGAACGTAGTTCCCACCACCTCAGAACAGAACATGGCAGCCGCCAAGGTATGCGAAACCTACAATGAGGCTGTGAGCCTGTTTCGGGCGTTGCAACACGCTAACAACATGGGGACGCATGGCGACCACTTCGATCAGCTAGAAGAACACTTCATCGCCAAGCAGGGTTTGGGTAATTACATACGGAACGGGTTGACCGTAGCGCAAGCATCTGACAAGGAAGCTGGTGACCCAGTGCCATATTGCACATGGAAGTAAAAAACTACTTGACAAACCCCCTTTTCTGTGTTATATTATACTAATGAAAAACGAAAACCGAAAACCACTTATTATGCCAAACGGCTTAGTAGTAGAAAGCGTACGAGGAAACGGTGCGTGGATGCGTGACGAAATCGCTATTATGGAAGGTCGCAAGTCTTTCACTCCTGACAAGACTACAGCAAAAGGCCCAGTAAACCTTGGCCCTGACGGCAACAGCGTACTTCCAAAGAACCGCCTTTAGAAAGTTATTATGAACGAGATGGATCAACACAAAGAGAATTTGGCGATGACACTGTTTGGGCGTAGTCGCGCCCTTGCCCTTGCGGGTAATCAGTGTGTAAAGTGTGGGGCTACTCAGTTAGAGTTTCGGGACGTTATCTCTGAAAGGGAATATAAAATCTCGGCTCTTTGCCAAAATTGTCAGGACTTGTTTTTTGAAGATCAATCCTCCTCTGGAGAAGTATTATGAAACACGTTAGAGTCTTATACCACGACGACCCAAAACCGAAAGTGTTTTCTGGTCGCAACGATTGGAAGTTTGGATATGATGATTGTTACGATGATGCAGACATCCTTGGTTTTGTTTGGGAGTCGTGGAACAGGGGATCAGGACACGAATCAGAGCAATTCTTAAAGCTGGGTGTTCGTTCCATGATGGTGGGTGATTATGTTTGTATTAATGGTGTGTGGCATGAATGCTTGGATTTTGGCTGGCGCATCAATGTGCCTTGGGAAGAGGTGATGGGTGACATCCCTAAAGAAGATTTTACTGACGTAACAAAAAAGACAGTCGAGAACGCTTTAGTTAATCAACTGTTCGGTGACCCAAAAAATAACTGATATGAAAAAGAAACTAACATACATACTGTTTATGCAGAACATTGCAGGAGCAAGAAACGTCAGTGACGCAACACGCCTTGAAGCATTATTCAAAGATGTCGCTTGTATTGTTGCTGGCGAAGAACCGACTAACTCACATGAAGTAGTAAAGAAAACCCGTCTGCCTGACAGATGCTAATTTTATTATGAAAACTAAAACCTACAAAACATATCAAGCGCGTAACGCCGTTAAAGCGGCGCAAGTAACCAACCACATCATTGCTGCTAAGAAGCTAGGCATAAGTTATGCTGAAGCTAAGGCTGAGTCTTATCGACTTTATAACATCAAAGCAGCGTTGCCCATCCTTAAGAAGTCATTTTCATCTTGACTTTATTAAAAGAAGGCGTATACTTATTAGTATATGAAAACCCTCATTTATAAAAATCTTAAAGGGCAAAAGCACCTCTATCTAATTGATGACCCAACTCCAGACGAAGTATTTGGCAACAAAAGCGAACGCGTGGAAGAAAAGGGTTTCAAGGCTAGATGCGTTAATCGAAACAACGAATGGCGTTCATTTAGATATGACGGTGTGATTGCTATGAGTTAAAAGTAACTATGAAAAATCTTTGGATGATAGCTTTAATTCTTATTGTCATTGTTTGCGCTTCTGCGATTGCATAAACCAAAGGTGTGGCGAGGTTTTTTCTGTTTTTCTCCTCGTCACGCCTTCTTAGTAAGTTTTGCTTGTAAGTTGTGGTTGGGCGTGCAGCACGTCGGATGCCAACTTACTTTAAGAAAGTTATTCACAACCCTTGACAAACCCCTGTTTCGGTGGTATATTATAGTAATGAAACCGAGAAACATCATCCCCAACGAAGGCGGCGACTCTTTCACCGTTCACCAGCACATCATCCTAAAAAACTTTTGGGAGTATTATCTTGGAGAGACTAAAGACGGAGTAGCCTTTGGTTATGTGATGGGCTTTGAGAATGAATGGGGCAGCGTTTATATGTCAGAGATTGAGCCTTACGTTATCAGTGCTACCACTGGCTCAGGGCTTAATGAGATTATGCCACCAGAGGGCTACTACTGGGAAGACGAAAAAGAAATTGCACTTTCGGGCTTGACAAAGTAACATTCTTGTGTTATATTATAGTATGAAAACAAAGAACATAACTTTCATTCCACCAATCGACAGCAAGCAACATGGCTGGCTGTTCGTAGGCGGAAAGATTAACGTCATTACTGACATTCACAACTTTGACGATTTCGGAGTTGATCAAGACACTCTTACTCTTGAGGATGGTAGAGAGTTCGTTACTCAAGACAATGGCAATACATTTGAAGAGAATTAAGATTATGACAAACATAGAAGAAAAAATAACAGCAGAAGCAATGGAGCGAGCGCACAAAGGCGATCAAACCAATGAAGAGATCATGAAGTGGGCTAACAACCAATTAACCCTTGTTACCCTATGGCAGAGGACAGGCGTAAAGCCTGATGGCTTAGAGCTAGGAAGCATATGATAATTGAAATTATAACCATTATTGGAGCGGTGTTTTTTTACGTTGGTGTCACTGGCTGGCTTGTGGTCTTGGCTGGACGATCAAATTAAAACAGAGGAAACATATGATTGAGCCAGTTGAAGCAATTTTCGTTGAAGTCTGTGAGACACCAGAAAAAGTAGATGAATCACGCACTAAGCTAGATGATAAGGTAAAAGTTATTAAAAACGCTGTGAACGAATTTAGTATGCCCCAAGGCCCAGCGTTTATAAACGGTCAATGGTATTTATAAGAGTGTAATTATTAAAGATGGAACAAAATACACCAGCACCAGATTTTGCAATTTTTCAAAATTCAGAAACCAGACTTTCAGCCATATGGGTAAAAGAAATTGGGAAGTGGAAGAGATGCTCTGAGAAAGATTATGCTCCATTACAAATTATGGCTAATATGTTAAGGCACTCGCCTAACCCATCGGAGACGCTAACACAGATAGCGAAAGTGGTTGCGGAATTGAATTGTGAGTAAGTTTCGCTTGCAAGTTGTGGCCGACGCGGGAGCAGCGCGGATGCCAACTTACTCAAGAAAGTTATTCACAATCGTACCGCCAGCTATAGACAAAGTGACGTTCTTGTGGTATATTATAGTATGATTAGCAAAGAACTACACACATACGAACTTTGGTTCCTCGGTGACATAGTAGGTAAGCCGCAAGCAAAGAACCGCACGACCCTTAACGCCCTGTTGAAAGAGGCGCATCAGATGCTTACCGATGCGGCCACCGTTAGTGGTGTTGTTGGTGAGGCAGAGATTGTTTATCGTTGGGCTGGCCAAAACGAACCCAAGTATGAAACGGTGTGGAGCGTGAGCCTTGACGAATTCAAGAAAGGATTGAGAATAATCCCATTTTACTCAAGGAAGGTGGAGGATTAATTATGAAAGGCTACGTTCAAGTATATCGCAACCTCAACAAGAAGCTGGGCAACGAAGGTAACTGCGTTTATAGTGTGCGTGGTAGCGATGGGTTAGTTAAGAAGCACACCTGTCACATCACACTTCACGATGTTACCTTTCGTGTGGGAGAAAAAGGCAAGCAACGAGTGCGTGATGAAAAGCGTAAGAATGTTCATGCATACATTCAAGGGAGAGAATGTTACAACAAGCTTGAAGACTTTGATTATCGCTACACGGACGACAAGCTCATCACTGTCTACTACAACCCGTATAAATGTGATTCTTTTATCCGTACAGACACGGGAGAGAAAATTACCAAGGCGAAAGTCGTAGTGATCGGGTGTGGCGAGAAGGGAAAAGAAGTAAGAGCGTTATTATGAGGTAACTTGGCATGCAACCTGCCGCACGCGCGATGCCAACTTACTTTAAGAAAGTTATTCACGATGCTTGACAAACCCCTGTTTCGGTGTTATATTATACCCAATGATAACAATCGAAATCAAGCCGAATCAATTTTCTTCTCGTCGCACCTGTAACCGCATCCGTGAGCATGGGCCAGAGTTTGATTGGCCAGAGAATGTTAGTGGTGCCAGTGGCAAAGGCTTTGAGTGGCTACTGCGTTGCGCCTTTGATGGTGAGTTTTGT
>Ga0098044_1001605_pt1 | contig 11785 bp, 22 predicted proteins | sample 10_taG_FD_75053 | JGI IMG/M metagenome (GOLD analysis project Ga0098044, IMG submission 75053) | Marine viral communities from the Subarctic Pacific Ocean - 10_ETSP_OMZ_AT15264 metaG | ecosystem: Environmental > Aquatic > Marine > Oceanic | place: Pacific Ocean | collected 2015-01-16 | reverse complement strand
GCCCTCCATCGTCACCGTGGAAAAGTCCCCGCTGACGCGCCACACGGTCATTGTCTTTTCAGTCATCGTAAGTCACCAGAGGCAGGGCGAACTCGGCCAGCGGCAGGGCAGAGCGCCCGTGCTGTCCGAACGGCTCAAGGGCCGCTTCGCCAAATTCGCTGGCCGGAATTACGTCGAAGTGCTTAGCGATGAACGTCAGGATGGCGGCACCTTCAGGGGTCGGCTCGCCGGTATCATATTCTAGCTTCATGGTTTCGCTCCTATGGAATTAACGCCCCGCATCTGGGGCCACTGTTTTTACCATTACTACTGCCGAAGGCCCGCGCCCCGAAGGGCAGCGGGCCTGGTCGGCCTGGCGGGGTCGCCTACCAGGCGTTGGGGAGCGTTTTGGCGAACGTGCGGGCGACGTAGTGGGCGGCGGTCCAGGTGCAGTGCTCGTCGGTCACGTTGGCGGACTTCACGTCCTGGCCGTCGATGGTGAAGATGTAGTGGATAGGCCCGTTGGTGACGACGATCTGGTCGCCGTCGTCAAAGCCCTTCAGGCCGTAGCTGCTGCAGAAGGCGCGGCTGATTTTCTCGGCGGCGGCGGTGGCTTTCATCTCGGCGGTGGTCATCATGTTCTTGCTCCTGGTGGGTTGCGTCGTTTCGATGACTAGAGTGTCTCACGATCAGTGACTGATGTCAACGGAAAAAGATCAGCGACTGACGAAGTTTTTCTGTTGACATCAGCAACTGATTGGGGTTACGGTTCGGCTTCCTTGGAGGTTGAACCTATGAAACTACTGCCACACCAGATCGAAGACGCCGCCTTTCTCGCCGCCCGCAAGTTCGCCGGAAACTTTTCCGGCATGGGCAGCGGCAAGACCCTGACCGGAGCCGAAGCCTGCCGCCTTGTCATGGATGAAGACGACAAGGCCATCGTCGTCGGCCCTCCCATCAGCCTGACCATGTGGGCTGAGAACTTGGAAGAGCATACCAGCCGCATCGCCCAGGTCGTCAAGACCAGCAAGATGAAGTTGGACCCCTCGGCCACCTTCTACGTTCTGTCCTACCAGATAGCCGTCAGCCGCGTAGCCGAACTCAAGCGGCTCGGGGCCAAGGTATTGATCTGCGACGAAAGCCATGCGCTAAAATCCGTGGGCGCGAAGCGGACCAAGATGCTGCTTGGCCGGAAAAATCACACGGACGGCAAGGGGCTGGTGGACTGCGTCGATCACGCTTGGATGCTGACAGGCACCCCACAGACCCGGTGGAACGATGACCTGTACAGCTTTTTGGTCAGAGCGAACCCGCAGGCGCTGAAGGAGAAGGCGGGTGGCTGCGGCCTCGACCGCTTCATGCTGCGCTACTGCATCACGCAGCGCAAAACATTCAGCGCGAGGCAGCGTGTCCCCACCACCGTCGTTGTCGGCAACCGCAATACTGACGAATTGAGGGAGATGATGTATGGCGGCGACAACCCCGTCGCCGTGCGCCGCGAACTGAAGGAAGTTTGGGCGCAGATGCCGCCGCTGACCGTCAGCCACCTGACCGTCAGGCTCGACACGGACGCCCAGTTGAAGGCGGACCTGAAGGCGCTGGAGAAGCGCACGATGGCCGACATCCAGCAAGCCGTCGCCCGCAAGGACGAAAACCTCGCCGCCATGCGCCGCCGCCTTGGTGCCGCCAAAGTCAAGTTCGCGGCAGAGGAAATTATTGACCGGCTCCAGGCTGGCACCGGCCCGTACTTCGTCGGTGTGTGGCACCGGGATGTCATCGATGGACTGATGCAGGCTCTGAGCGGCTACCGCGTCGCCGTTATCGACGGGCGCACCAAAGGCAAAGACAGGGACGAAGCGCAGGACAAGTTCAACAGCGGCAAGCTGGACATCCTGATTGGACAAATCGCCGCCTGTGGAACCAGCTTGAACCTCCAGGGCGGCGGTCACAAAATCATAGAAATCGAGCAGGATTGGTCGCCGTCCATCATGGATCAATTCCGCGCAAGATTGCTGCGCCTCGGCCAGCAAGCCGACCACGTCCACGTTGACGTGTTCCAGAGCGATACCAAGCTGGACAGGGCTGTGTCCCGCGTCAGCGCAACCAAGGCCCGCGAGCATGAGCGGGTGAACCGACAGGAGACAAGCCAGTGACCCCAGAGGAAAAGAGAGAACTGCGGCGCGAACGCATCAAGCTGGGCGTTCGCCCGCTGGTGCGGTTGATCGAAAGCGTCGAACTGAAAATCCGTAAGGCGACGCATGAGCGCAACGCCGCAGAGCGGGCCGAAGCCATCGCGTCCAACCAGCGCAATCGGGCTGAGAAGGACGCCCTGCGAATGAAGAACAACACCGTGCGGCTGTTGCAGAAGGCCGCAGGGCTGCGTGGCCTGCCAGCCAAGGAACTGCAAGCCGTCATGTCCAGGGCTATGGGACACGCCTCTAGAGGGGACTGGGCCGAAGCTGAACGCGCCATCACCACCCCCTACAGGGAGGGTGAGTGTCCCAAGTGCGGCATCAACCTGTACAGCCCTGAAGGCAAGCCAGACCCCAGCACCCTGCCGTGTCCTATCGGCGGCTGTGCGTTCACCCATCCCCGCGACCGCTCCCCAGAATGGAACAGGGAGCGCCCCACGTCGCTGACTATCGGTGACAGCGACATAATCCTGAAAGGAGTAACCAGATGACCCAGGTAGATTTCTGCCGCAGCCTTGTCGCTTCGGAGAGGCTGGCAAAGCGCATCAATAAGTTCTGGGAAGCGAAGGGACACAAGACCGCCGCCTTCGCCTGCATGGACCCCGCAGCAAAAGGCCCGCGCAATCGCGAGGTTATAATTCGGGGCGTCCAACTGAACAAATACGGCTGGCCCAGGTCATGAGGCGTCACCCCTTCGTCCACATGAAGGCGGCAATGCGTATCTTGAGCCGCAAGCAGCGCGAAGCTGCCCGCCGTCTTCATGTGGCGCATATGTGGGCCGAACGCATCAGGATGGAGCCGTATACTAACATGGCTCGCTCGGCCCTTTACGAACAGCGCGTCAGACGCTATAAGTCACTGATTGGAGGTTGAACCCATGCAGACAGACATCAAAAGCCTAATCATGGCCGGGGCGCAGATCGCGGACGACGAACGCAAGGCGGCGTTTGGCTTCGACCGCTCCAAATACTTCAACAGTTCAGAGAGCGGGTCATGCCTGCGCCGGGTCTGGTATGACAAGCACCAGCCGGAACACGGCGAGCCGCAGAGTTGGGGCTACGCTCGCCGGGGCGTGTCCGCAGAGGGCTACGTCGTAGACATGCTGCGCCGCGCCAACGTCCCCCTGATTATGGCCGGGGACGACCAAGAGAGCGTCCAGGACGACGAACTGATGCTGTCGGCCACGGGTGACGGGGTGCTGGAGTACCCACGCGAATGGGAGCCGATTGAGGTTAAGAGCATCGACCCCAGGACGAACAAAGGACGGCTCCCGAAGGGTGACCATATCGACCAGTTCAGGATTGCGATGGCACTCCTGAAGCGGCACAGGCTCCCCAAGGGTATCCAGATCAAGACCGGCTGGCTCATCTACATCGACGCCAGCAACTACGACGACCTGATCGTGGTGCCTGTCGCGCCAGACGACAGCATCCTGGAACGCATGGCCCGCCGTGGGGCCAGGGCGCTGCGGGCCAAGAGCGCCGACGCCCTGGAGCGCGAGGGCCGCGCCAACGGCGGGGATGAGTGCCGCAAGCGCTGCCCCTACCGCCAGCACTGCGGCGTCGATGTCGAGGCGGACGCGGCCCCCAAGAGGGCCAACCGGGGCAGCAATCTCGACGCGGACGCCCAGGTCTATCTCGACCTGAAAGACAAGATTGACGCCGCGAAGGAGGCGCAGGACACTGTCAGGGAAAGCATCAAACGCGAACTCAAAAAACGCAAAACCAATTCGACCGTGGTGGGCGACATCAGGGTCGAGTTGAAGGAGACGGCTGGCCGCACCTCGCTGGATAAAAAAGCGGCCAAAGCGGCAGGCATCGACCTGTCACCGTATGAGAAAACAGGCGACCCCGGCGAGCGCCTGACACTTGAACTGGTGACCTAGATCACCGCAACGTAGGAAGTAGAACCATGACGAAATCGACCTCACTATCGGCGTATATCGGCGGCGGCTCCCTCGCGGACATCGACCGTGCCGCGTTCCAGAAGGGGCTATCCGAAGGCGTCAACGCCGAAGGCACCTCGGCCCCCGGCGAAGACGGCAAGCTGTTCTTGAACTTTTCGGGCAAGCGCGGTGTGTACGCCCTCGGACAAGACAAGAGCGACGTGGGCACGGACGTTGTCTGCTTGGTGTCCGCCCTGTCGTTCTTCCAGGGCTGGACGTGCTGGAAGGCCGGGAAGGTGGTGGGCCGTGAATACTGGGCCAGCCACCGGACGCGAGACGCGGAGGTGGCCCGCGAAGACCTCGAAGACCACGGCCCCTATAAGGGCGACAGCGACGGCTGGGTGTATACTCGCGGGTTCACCTGTATGCCGCTGACCACCCCGGCCCCCAAGCCGGATAAGCAGGAGCAATGGGAATTCTCCAGCACCAGCAAGTCGGGCCGCAACGCCGTCCGTGGCCTGATGGAGAAGGTCCAGGGCAGGCTGGACGAAGGTACTGACGCGCTCCAGCCCATCATCCGCTTCGACCGTGAGGAGTTTGTGGCGCAGGACCACAAGAACTTCGCGCCGAAATTCCCCATCGACCTCTGGCCCAGCGACAAGGTGCTGGTAGCGTACTTCAAGGACAAGCTGTCGCTGGACGACCTCTTGGCCGGGGCCGAAAAACCCGCCAAGAAAAAGAAGGCGGCATAACCACAACGAAAACGGGGCCACCCGGCGACCAATCCGCCAGTGGCCCCGTTCATCGTGTGCTGGCGCGCACGAACAGGAGGTTGAAGCCTGTGACCCCAGTTACCCCAAAATATCAGTTTGTGTCAACCCTGAAGGGGCTGAAGCAAGCCCTGGCAATGTGTCACGGTGATACATCGCTGGACTTCGAAACCACGGCCCTGCGGCCATCAGAGGGGCGGGTGCGGCTGGTTAGCCTGCACGGCGAGGCGGTCAGCGCCCTTGTGGACTTCGACGGCATCCGGGGCGGCTTCCGCCGCGTGGCGAAGCTGTTCGACCGGCCCGGTGTGCGCTGGATCGTCTTCAACTCCGTTTTCGAGATGAGTTGGTTCCTGGACGCCGGGGTGCAGCCCGCCATGATGGACGTGGGCTTGATGCGGAAGGCCGTCCTGGGCGGCGGCAACGCCAGCCTGAAGGGTCTACTCGCCGCTGACCTCGGTCTGGACGTATCCAAGGAAGAACAAGCCTCAGACTGGAGCGCAGCCAAGCTGACGCAGAGCCAGCTAGATTACGCCTACATGGACGCCCACCTCACGCATCAGCTTTACAACCACTGGGCCGGGCGCATGGACAAGGACCACTGGCTGGCCGCTGACATGCTGCAATCGATGGTGCCAGCGGTGATCGAAATGCAGGACGCCGGGCTGCGGCTAAACCAGCGCCAGCACCGCAAGCTGGTCGCTGACTGGGTCGCGGCCAAGGATAAGCTGGAAGAGCGGGTGCGGGCGGCGGTGTCGCCGGATGAGGTTCCGAACGTCCAGAGCGCCCCGCAGTGGTCCGACTTCCTGGGGTCAGTGATGCCGCAGGGCTGGCTGGATGCGTGGCCGAAGACGCCCAAGACCGGACAGCTATCGACCAAGCGGAAAGACCTCCAGATGATGTCGGCCCACGCTCCAGAGGGTAGCCCGCTGCGGCTGTTGCTGGTCGATCTGGCTGGCTTCAAGACCATGCAGAAATACGTTTCCAGCTTCGGAGATAAGTTGATCGACTTCGCCAAGGCTGACGGAGACAGCCGCATCCGCGCCACCTTCCGCATCGCCCAAGCCAAGACTGGCCGCTTTTCGAGCGCCAAGCCAAATATTCAACAGGTGCCGCGTGACCACGACCTGCTTGGTGTCGCCACAAGCGTCCGCCGCTCGTTTATCGCGCCGCGAGGCAAGCTGCTTGTGAGTTTGGATTTTTCCGGCATCGAATTACGCGCCTTGGCTCTCATCAGCGGTGACGCGCAGTTGCTGGCCGATACCGTCCACGGAGATGTCCACTCGGAAGTCGCCGCCGTGATCGCGGGCCGGAAGATCGACAAAAAGACGAAGGGGGGCAAGGAAGTCAGGACAGCGGCCAAAGCTGTCTCGTTTGGCATCATCTTCGGTTCGGGCGCGACCGGACTGGCCGGAACTATGGGGTGCAGCGTAGGCGTTGCCCAGCGCTACATCGATTTCTGGGCAGAGCGCTACGAACTCGCCTTCGGCTACCGCCACCTGATGCAAGACGAAAACAGCGCCACCAACTTCATCCGCGTCATCGACGGCGGCACCATATACGGCGGGCCGAAGGCCAGCCTGCCGCAGCTTGCCAACTGGCCGGTGCAGCGGGCTGCGGGTACAGCCATGTTCCACTCCATCGCCCGGCACAAGACTACCCTGGACGCGGAGCGGGCCGCAGGGCGGCAGAGCGGTACGCTGATGCTGGCGACCATCCACGATGCTTTGATAGACGAAGCTGACAGGGCCGACGCCCCGGCGGCTCTGGAGATGATGCGGGCCGACATGGTGGCGGGTTACCTCGACGCCTTCGGCCCTGATGCCCCGACAGAAAATCTGGTCGAGGGCGGCATAGGACCAAACTGGCAAGCACTCGCATAGGAGCGGAGATATGAAAACCAACTACTTGGTAGATCAGCGGGCGGGCATCCTCGACAACGACTTGGCTGAGATGGAGCTAGAATACTGCAAGCACCTACCGTGGCTCCAGGGCTTGCTGGAGGAAGTCCAGGCGCTGCGGCGCACTGCCTCAAGCGCCGACAATCCCACGGCCAGGGAGACATATCTAGAGGGCGTCCTGGATAGGGTGGGCGCTAAATACGATGACGCTTGACATCAGTGACTGATCGTGATCTAAACGGGGTGGGCGCTCCCGCCCCAGGAGGTTGACCATGACATCCCACGCTGGTTTCGAAACTGCCGCCGCCGCCCTCACATTCATCCTGGCCGGAAAGGCTACGGTCACGCTGACCTCTGCCGCCAGCGGCAAGCACTTCACCTTCAAGGTCACCAAGTCTAAGGATGGCGGCGCGTACTTCGTCGGCACCCTGTCTGGCCCAGACAACAACGCCGACTATCAGTATGTCGGCTTCATCCCCAATAGGGGGACCGCGCCCCACCTGACGGCGGGCAACAAAGGGAAGCCAGACGCCCCCAGCTTCAAGGCGTTCGCTTGGGCGCTGAAGCACCTTGTCGCGGGTAACCTGCCGGATCAACTCACCATCCAGCATGAGGGCCGGTGCTGCGCCTGTAACCGGATGCTGACGCACCCCGACAGCATTGCCAGCGGCATTGGCCCCGACTGCGCCGGTAAACTGGCGGCGTGACCGAATTGCCAGCCCCGCCCCTCCCTGCGGGCTGGCATTAACTGGGGCCGGTGGCGGCGTGTTACGACCGTGCCGCGACCGCCACCGGCTCGCTTTTTTGGAGGTAACAATGGCCCAAGACCCTACCATCCCCGGTGCGCCGCCCCCCGGTCACTACTGGAGACGTGGTGAGTACGATGAGGGACCGTGGGTGCTGGCACCGATTGGAGATAAGTACATGCGCCGAACCCGCAGCCACCATGAGGCCACCCTGCACAACTACTATGCTCAACGGTACGGCCCCGCCAAGGTCACCACGTCGCCCTTGTGCGTCGAGTGTCAGGCGCTTCTGGACGCAGACGGCAACTGCCATGAATGCGGCGAGCGCGACCCCCACGGCATCGACCAACACGCGCCGGGTGCCAAGCTGGACGCGAGCAAGAACCGGCTGGGGTTGGTCATAGGCGGCTTCAGCCGCGCCCTGGAAGCTGTGGGCGAGGTGGGGACACTGGGTGCCGCCAAATATTCGGACAGGGGTTGGGAGCGCGTCCCTAGCGGCGCAGACCGCTACACGGACGCCCTCCTGCGCCACCTGATGGCCGAATTTCAGGGCGAGGAGCGTGACGCTGGCCTCGGCACCCTACACGCGGCGCAGGCCGCGTGGAACGCCTTGGCCCGGCTTGAACTCATACTGAGGAGCAATGAAAATGACTAGGACAGAGAGGCAGGCCCGCAAGGCAAAATGCAAAATCCAGGCCCGCTACCACGAAGCCAAAAAGGCGGCGGGCTACAGGCGCATGACCGTGATGGTTCCGCCGTGGGGCGTCGAGGACTTCGTTTCCGCCCGCGCCCGGCTGAAGAGAAAGTGGGCCAAGCACGATGCGTGACACGGCAGGACGGGTGAAGCGGCTGCACATTATTGCTTCGGCTAGAAAAATTGATGAGCCGGAATTAGCGGAGGATATAGCAGACGCCGCCGACGCGCTGGCACGACTGAAGCGCAGCCGGGACGGATGGCGTGTTGACTGTGAAACCGCAATGCAGAATGTCGCGCGCGCCAAGGCCCAGCGCGACCGGGCGGTGGAGGCTTTGCAGAGGCTCACGGACGTTGCAGATGAAGGCAACTGCGGCGGGCCGATGGTCAGCATTACAGTCCACTACGAGGACGGCGACGAAGACGGTTATGGCTTTGAACCAATGCTAGATGCCAAGGCACTGCTGCGTGAACTCGGGGAGGGCGAGTGATGATCGAAGCAACGGCGAATAGTGTCGGGCGGCGAGTGTATCATGAGCCAGACAATAACGCCCCCTTGTGGCGGGGCAAAATAACTCAAGTTGATGATCGCGGGATACAAGTGCTGTGGGATGGGATTGATCAAACCCGCTTTGCTGCCGCATATGATCTTTGGTGGGAGGATGCTGGATCGTGACTGACCTAAAACACCGCCTCGAAACCGCCGACCCCAGCACCGACGATCTTCGGGCGTTCAGCGATGAAGTGCTGTTGGTGATGGGGTGGCAGACCTACCTTGATGATACTGTGCATTGGCGGAAATGGGCTGATCCACAAGGTAACGACTGGTCATTCAAAGACGAACCCCACCCAGCCGCAAGCGTGGACGACGCGCTGGCGCTGTTGCCGGGAGGGTGGTGCATGACACTAAATATCCCCGACAAGAATGATCCAGTTATAGGCATCCTTCCTAGAGTTGTCATGTGGCAACCATTCAGGTCGATAGCGCGGGTCAAAGGGTATGCCCCAACCCTAGCCCTCGCAATATGCGCGGCGCTGGTGGAACTAGCCTCGCCGTCTTAAATATCGATTTTCCTCGCGAAGTTCATCCACATCCCGCCGCAGCCATTCCAACGTCGTCTGCACTTGCTGGGTGGCAACGTCCAGGCTATCAAGCCGCTTCCATTGCGCTTCAAGCTGCGCCGCGTGTTTCGATATTTCCTGGGTGTTAGATCGGGCGCTGAATTTGACGGCAAACCACGCCCCCGCTGCGGTTACAAGCCCACCGCCGACCACCAGAAGCGTTTGCAGCCCCGATAGGTCCATGCGGTCACTTGCAGTTTGCCTTTCGGGCTTCGTTGTGGCCCGCGACCTGCACCTTTTCGGAACGGGTCAGGCGGTCAGCCCAATCAGGGTCAAGCTGCATCTGCCGCGTCCAGGCGCACTCGCTACCCGTCGTCCCCCATAGACCGGCGCAGCCGCTCATCAAGGTCAGCATCGTCAAGATTGCGAAGGTCCGCATCTATCTTGTTCCTCATTTCCGACTGGTCTAGTTGCTGCCTCGCCACCCGGCCCCGGTAGGCCGAAACCGCCGCCCAGCCGATAAGTAGCGGCTTAAGCAACGCCTTCAGCCCGCCCAGGACCAGGGACGCGAAGAAACTAGGCATCGTCGGCGTTCTTGTTCTTGCCGAAATTGCCAGCCAGAATGTTCAGCCACTTGAGGCAGAACCCGACCACCTTGTCGTCCGACTTGGTGGGCGTCAGAATGGTCACCGCGTTGGCGGCGGTCACAAGACCGGTGATGGCGACAAGCCATGCCGGGAAACTGTCAGCAAAACCCAGAACGCTGTTCAACGCATCCATTGTCTTACCCTTCGGTTGTTACAAGTGCTTCGGTATAACACGCAAACAGCCGCCGCATCCAGCCGCGTCCATAGTGCTGGAACGTGTCAAGATTGCCGTAACCCACCGCCCGCTCTGCGGCGATATTCACCAGCGCCTTAGCAGGTCCGGCACTGTAAGCGGCGGCGATGGTCCTGGGGCCAATAAACCCGTCAGCCTTGGCTCCCACGCTCCGTTGTAGCGCCCTGGCGGCGGTTCCCGGCCCTTGATTGACCGCAGCGTCAAACACCATCAGAGCCAAGCTTGGCGGCAGTTCGTCGCCCCTGATGGCATCCCAAAAATATTCTTTATACAACGCCATTGCCCCTTCAATCGTAATATCAGCGGCAAAACGGGCATCGCCTATGCCGTCAAGAAACCGTTGGGAAATCCCAAAATTTGTTGCCCCGCCCGGATCATTCGGGTCTTCCACGAAGCCGCCTTCGTGGTGCAGGACGAAAGCTACTGCATCATCAAACATCACCGCTTCGCCTGTAATTCCATTTCGCGCACTCGGTTTTCAAGCCGGGTTATTCGGGAGCCATGTTCAACCCCCTGTTTGCCGGTGAACCGGTCGACCATCTTCGTTCCCATCGAAGATTTCATGTCGTCAATGACGCCGCTAAGGCTGTGGATTTTCTGCTCGACCAATTGGATTTTGCCCGCTATTTCAACGTCACGAAGTTGGGCCTGATTGACGGTGTAGAGCGTCCAACCCGAAAGGGGGATAAGAACCAGCAACGCTATTGTCCGTGCGTGTTCCTCAAGGCTTGCCCGTTCGCGCCTGCCGTCAACCATTAGATTTTTTCCCCTTTAATGCGCGGCGTCATCTGTTCAAAATGTTTCCCGGTGGCAATAACGCATGACGCTTGCGGCTTGCTGATAACAATGCTCCAAGTGCCTTTTTTCGATGCGTAGATTTCCAAGACGGTCGCGTCGTCAGCAATCCCCCGCCCGATTACCGCCTCTTGATATTTGCCGGTCAGGCTCGCCACGATATTCGCTCTGGGGCCGCATAGCATAGCATGGGCAAATGCTTCCTTAGCGCCCCACCATAGCAATGCGGCCAGAGCAAGCAGGATGAAGATAGCGAACGGGCGCATCGTCTAGCGGGCGGCTTCGTCTACGTCACGAGCTGCCCGGTTCTTGTAGCCAGGCGCCGCCGCCGCCGATGCAACCAAACCATCATCATCCGCAGGCATCGACGTAACCGTAGGGTCAGCTTTGAGCCGCTGCACTTCAGCGACCGCCATACGTTTGGCACAGTTGTTAATCTTGCCTTGAAACGGACCAGCGAATATCCAGCCAACGATATCGGACGGATCATCCATGTCACCAGTATCACGAAGGTCGTTTTCCAATGCCTTCAGTGGATTGCCGGTGACGGACTTTGTGAACGTCTGCCCCTTGTACTCGACGGTGATCTTGAGGGTCATGTTTCTGTCCTTTAACCTGCTAGACAAATTCCAAGATGGATGTTCTGGTTGCCGCCATCGACAACTTTTGTCCCGTTTGTAACACGGACTGTAAACGTGAGCGTGTCCGCCGCATCCATATCTACCGTGGCAGCACCTGAATAGTAGTAGGACACGCCAGCCTGATCTCCCGCAGCCCACGGATTTAAGCGTGATATTTGGTAGGTCCGATTGCTGGTGGGAATGGTACTAATCAGCCTTGTGTGACCAGACGTAAGTCCGGTGAGTACCATCGTAACACTGACCGTGTATGTACCAGTTACTGGGGCGGTGAAGGTTGACGTGC
>Ga0098044_1001602_pt1 | contig 11789 bp, 7 predicted proteins | sample 10_taG_FD_75053 | JGI IMG/M metagenome (GOLD analysis project Ga0098044, IMG submission 75053) | Marine viral communities from the Subarctic Pacific Ocean - 10_ETSP_OMZ_AT15264 metaG | ecosystem: Environmental > Aquatic > Marine > Oceanic | place: Pacific Ocean | collected 2015-01-16 | reverse complement strand
GCATGTTCGGTGAGATCGCGACCGGTCATGATGGTGGAGCTGAGACCTGCGAGCGAGAGAAGCTGGGCGCCGGTGAGGCCGGCAACGATAGGCCCGGCACAACCGGTAAGTCCCAGAAGAGCGATAAGAACGACAAACCGTCGCCCGATCAGATTAGAAAAATGCCCCGACATGGTTACGCCCTCGAACCAACACAACCGCCCCCGCGGTATCCAACAGACCTTATAGATTTGGCCTGTCCCAAAGTGGGAGCGTGACTCCTCCCAGACCCTGGGTCAATCAGGAGTGCAATTCTTGGTTAACGCTAAGAGAGTGTTGATTGCGAATTTGGCGGATTCGCGCTATTACGCGGCCATAATTCTCATTGGAGCGCGAGCGCGTCCACCCCGGTCGCACGGTGCCCCCCATCACTGACAAAGGCTTCTCACATGGCGCGCAAGAAAATTGCACTCATCGGCGGCGGACAGATCGGCGGCACGCTCGCTCTTCTCGCCGGTCTGAAAGAACTTGGCGACGTTGTCGTCTTCGATATTGCTGAAGGCCTGCCGCAGGGCAAGGCGCTCGATCTGGCTCAGGCTTCGCCGGTTGAGGGTTACAATTCCGCGCTTTCCGGCGCCAATGACTACAAGGGCATCAAGGGCGCCGACGTCGTCATCGTGACGGCCGGTGTGCCGCGCAAGCCCGGCATGAGCCGCGACGATCTGCTCGGCATTAACCTCAAGGTGATGTCGCAGGTCGGTCAGGGCATTGCGAAATACGCGCCGAATGCTTTCGTCATCTGCATCACCAACCCGCTCGACGCGATGGTCTGGGCGCTGCGCCAGTTCTCCGGCCTGCCGCACCACAAGGTCGTCGGCATGGCGGGCGTGCTCGATAGCGCGCGCTTCCGTTTGTTCCTCGCCGAAGAGTTCAACGTCTCGGTTGAAGACGTGACGGCCTTCGTGCTCGGTGGTCATGGCGACACGATGGTGCCGCTGCCGCGCTATTCGACGGTTGCCGGTATCCCGCTTCCCGACCTCATCAAGATGGGTTGGACGACGAAGGAAAAGCTCGACAAGATCATCCAGCGCACGCGTGATGGCGGTGCGGAAATCGTCGGCCTGCTGAAGACCGGTTCGGCTTTCTACGCGCCTGCCGCTTCGGGTATCGCCATGGCGGAAGCCTATCTGGGCGACCAGAAGCGCGTCATGCCTTGCGCGGCTTACCTCAACGGTCAGTATGGTCAGAAGGACATCTACGTCGGTGTGCCGGTTGTGATCGGTGCGGGCGGCGTGGAACGCGTCGTCGAGATCGACCTCAATGCTTCTGAAAAGAAGGCCTTCCAGAAGTCGGTCGACTCGGTCGCGGGTCTCGTTGCTGCGTGCAAGAAGATCGACCCGGCGGTCGCCAAGGGCGTTGCCCCGGTCAAGACGAAGAAGAAGTAATCCATCACGAAACCACTCGAACCGGGCTCGATTTTGGCTCGGTTGGTGAGTGTTTCCTGTCGGAATTCGAGCGGACGGCGTGATGAGCGCCGTCCGTTTTCTTTTGTCCGGTCAAATGAGGGGTTGTCAGGGTGAGGATTATTATTTAATGTTCTCCATTAATTGAGCAGGCGGCGTTTATCCTCGTGAAGCGAGGAGAGGCTTCGCCTGACGTGTCGTGCGGATTGTCCTCAGGGGAGGACAAGCGGGCGGCGGTGTGTGGAACACGGGGAGAAAATTGTGATGCACTTGGGAAAGATCGTCGGAGGCGTGGTGGTTGCCGCGCTTGTGCTGGGGGGCATTGCCTATGCCGTCGTCTGGAATTCGCCCGGCATTCAGAAGAAGCTGATGGCGCGCGTCATTGCTTCGCGCATGGGGGATGTCGACACGCAAAAGCTCCTCGATGACGGGGCGCTTCATATCTATCTCTGCGGGACGGGTTCGCCGATGCCCGATCCCACCCGCGCCAATGCCTGTACGGCGGTGATCGCTGGTGGTCATATTGTCGTCATCGATACGGGTCCCGGCTCCTGGCGCAATATCGCGCGGGCGCGTCTGCCTGCCGACAAGATCGACACGATCCTTTTCACTCATCTGCACTCGGATCATATTGGCGATCTCGGGGAGTTTGCCGTGCAGACCTGGATTGCCGGGCGCAAGGTGCCGCTGGAGATCTATGGTCCTGCGAAACTTCCCTCGCCCGCACTCGCGCCCGACTCGCATGGCCATGAATATGGCACGTCGGGCACCGACGATGTGGTCGAGGGCTTCGCGCTCGCCTATGACGCCGACAGCGGGTATCGCATAATTCATCATGGTGCGGACTATCTGACGCCTGATGGCGCGCGAATGGAGGGACATGAGATTCCGACGCCGAAGCGTGATCAGCTCGTGCCCGTTTTCGACAAGGACGGATTGAAAATCTCGGCTTTTCTCGTGGACCATCATCCCGTGGAACCGGCCTATGGATTTCGTGTTGAATACAAGGGTCGCCTCGCTGTCATCAGCGGCGACACGAAGAAGACAGAAAGCGTCGAGCGCTTTTCGCAGAACGCCGATCTTCTGGTGCATGAGGCGCTCAATGCCGACATGGTCAATCTGATCGTCGCAGGCCTCAAGGGTTCGGGAAATCAGCGGCTGTCGAAAATGGCGCATGACACGATCGACTATCACACGACGCCGGTGCAGGCTGCCGAGATCGCCAATGCCGCGCATGTGAAGCTGCTGGTCTTCTCCCATATCGTGCCACCGCTGCCGAACAAGCTCGCGCAGCATATGTTCCTTGAGGGCGTCAGTGCTGCGCGCGGCAAGGGCGGCACCGAGATGGGTTACGACGGGATGATGATCACCATGCCGGGGAACTCGGATGCGATCACGACGTCGGATCTGTTCTGAGATTTGATCGGGTTGTGGGTGAGGGGGACGCGGGTCCCCCTCACCCGAAATGCGTTTCGCATTTCGACCTCCCCAATCTTGCGCGTAGGCGCAAAAGGAAAGGAGGGGGGAGGTGAAGGTTTGGCATTTGCGGGATGCCCTTCTTATTAAGGCGTCATCGCCCGACTTGATCGGGCGATCCATCTTTTCTTCGAAGCGCGGCGAGTGGATGCCCCGGTCAAGTCGGGGCATGACGGCCCTGGGGGAGGTGGGGGCCTTCGAGACGGGCCTTTGGTCCTCCTCAGGATGGGGGCCGTTGCAGGGCGCTGTTACATCATTGCCACGAATCGGGGAAATATGCCTTTGGCGGGGAGCGAGCCGGGGGCCTGTCTCGGGAAATTGAGCGTTTCTTGTGCAAAAGTCCCGGTGGGAGGGGGATGCCTGCCTCGCAGGCACCCCTTTGACGCAGGGGGTGTCTATGTCCCTCATTCTATTACGGTTTTGTAAGTAAAATTTGGGCCCATGTAATGAACTCAGGTTCATCATTTGGTGATTGCGCCTGCGAAAACGGGTGCTATAACTCGGTTAATCGAAGTTCCACAGCCGAAGTTTCAATGGGGGGGCGACTTCATGCTCGGTCCCCATCAGCCCGGACATAGCGAATGAATATCCACGAATATCAAGCCAAAGCAGTGCTTGCGAAATATGGTGTGCCCGTGCCCAAGGGCGGGCCCGCGTTCAGCGCCGACGAAGCGGTCGAGCAGGCGAAAAAGCTTGGCGGCCCGGTTTACGTTGTGAAGGCGCAGATCCATGCAGGCGGCCGCGGCAAGGGCGGCGGCGTGAAGGTCGTCAAATCTCTCGACGATGTGAAGGCCGAAGCCAATCGCATGCTGGGCATGACGCTGGTGACACATCAGACGGGTCCGGCGGGCAAGCTGGTGCAGCGCGTCTATGTGGAAGAAGGCTCGGACATCAAGCGCGAGCTTTATCTCTCCGTTCTCGTTGACCGCGAAACCTCGCGCGTCGCTTTCATCGCTTCCACCGAAGGCGGCATGGACATCGAGGAAGTGGCGGCGAAGACGCCGGAAAAAATCCTGAGCTTCTCGGTTGATCCCGCTTCCGGCATTCAGGCTTTCCACGGTCGCAAGATCGCCTATGCGCTGGGTCTCGAAGGCGATCAGGTGAAGCAGGGCGTGGCCCTCATCACCAAGCTCTATAATGCCTTCACGAGCGAAGACATGGCGATGCTGGAAATCAATCCGCTGGTCGTGACGGGCGAAGGCAATCTCATCTGCCTCGACGCCAAGGTCGGTTTCGACTCGAACGCGCTCTATCGCCACAAGGACATTCAGGAACTTCGCGATCTGACGGAAGAAGATCCGGCAGAAGTCGAAGCCTCCAAATACGACCTCAACTACATCAAGCTCGACGGCCAGATCGGCTGCATGGTCAATGGCGCGGGCCTTGCCATGGCGACGATGGACATCATCAAGCTCTATGGTTCGGAGCCTGCCAACTTCCTCGACGTGGGCGGCGGCGCGACCAAGGAGAAGGTGACGGAAGCTTTCAAGATCATCCTGTCGGACAAGAACGTCGAAGGCATTCTGGTCAATATCTTCGGCGGCATCATGCGTTGCGACATCATCGCCGAAGGCGTGGTCGCGGCGGCAAAGGAAGTGAAGCTTTCCGTGCCGCTCGTTGTGCGCCTTGAAGGCACCAACGTCGATCTCGGCAAGAAGATCATGGCCGAAAGCGGCCTGCCGATTATTTCCGCAGACAACCTCGCCGACGCGGCCGAGAAGATCGTCAAAGCCGTGAAGGAGGCCGCATAATGTCGGTTCTGGTTGGCAAGAATACCAAAGTCATCTGTCAGGGTTTCACAGGTAATCAGGGCACGTTCCATTCGGAACAGGCGATTGCCTATGGCACGAAAATGGTCGGCGGCGTGGCCCCCGGCAAGGGCGGCCAGACACATCTGGACCTGCCGGTCTTCAACACGGTGGGCGAAGCGGTCGAACGCACCGGCGCCACGGCGAGCGCCATCTATGTGCCGCCGCCGTTTGCGGCTGACGCGATCCTCGAAGCGATCGACGCGGGCATTGAGCTTGCCGTCTGCATCACCGAAGGCATTCCGGTGCTCGACATGGTGAAGGTGAAGCGCGCGCTCGCGGGTTCCAAGACACGTCTCGTCGGTCCGAACTGCCCCGGCGTGATCACGCCCGGCGAATGCAAGATCGGCATCATGCCCGGTCACATTCACAAGCGCGGCTCGGTGGGTATTGTTTCGCGCTCGGGCACGCTTACCTATGAAGCGGTCGCGCAGACGACAGCGGCTGGCCTCGGCCAGACGACCTGCATCGGCATCGGCGGCGACCCCGTCAATGGCACGAACTTCATCGACTGCCTCGACATGTTCCTCGGCGACGACGAAACGAAGTCGATCATCATGATCGGCGAAATCGGTGGCTCGGCGGAAGAAGATGCGGCGGAGTTCCTGAAGCAGTCCAAGGTGAAGAAGCCGGTTGTCGGTTTCATCGCCGGTGTGACGGCCCCTCCCGGTCGCCGCATGGGCCATGCCGGCGCCATCATCTCCGGTGGCAAGGGCGGCGCAGGCGACAAGATGGAAGCCATGAAGTCGGCAGGCATTCGCGTGGCGTCCTCGCCCGCTTCGCTCGGCACGACGCTGGTCGATCTGCTGGCGGGCAAGTAAGGCACGCTGCGGCCTTGGCCGGGACTTGAGATTGTTGCCGGATCGTTAAAGACGGTCCGGCGGCGAGACCCTTAACAAAGGGTCAATATTGACGAAGCTGGCGCAGAAGTGCCGGTAATTAAGCTCCGGTGCGGCTCGCCGTCCATGAAAGATGGCGCAAGGGGGCTATGGTAAAGAGCTTGTTGACCTTGATGGGTTATTCTTCGGGGATCGGCAGCTTGATTAGTGCCTGACTCACAAGGGAGCCACGGGCCGGAAGGCCGCCTCCCGCTGATAGGCTTGAAACGATATGAGCAAAACCTCGGGCGAGGACAGTCCTCGCAGTGTTGCGGAACGAACCTCCTTTCTCAACGGCACCAACGCCGCCTTTGTTGAAGAGCTTTATGCGCGCTATGTGCAGGACCCCAATTCGGTCGGCGCGGAGTGGCAGACGTTCTTTGGCAGTCTGGGCGATCAGCGCGATGATGTGCTGAGTGAGGTCAAGGGGCCTTCCTGGGAACGCAACGACTGGCCGGTGGTCGCCAATGGCGAACTCGTCAGCGCGCTGGACGGCAACTGGGCGGCGGCTGAAAGCGACATCAAGGCGAAGGTTTCGAACCGCGCCGGTGGCGGCGCTTCGCAGGCGGAAATTCGCGCCGCGACGCTCGATAGTGTTCGCGCCCTGATGATGATCCGCGCCTATCGTATTCGCGGCCATCTCGACGCCGACATCGATCCGCTGAACCTGCGTCCGAAATCGCAGCATCCCGAATTGCAGCCGGAGTCCTATGGCTTCGGGCCGGATGATCTCGACCGTGAAATCTTCATCGACAATGTGCTGGGTCTCGAGACGGCGACGGTTCGCCAGATGCTCGAAATCCTGCGGCGTACCTATTGCGGCACTATCGGCGTCGAGTTCATGCATATCGGCGACCCGGAAGAGAAGGCCTGGATTCAGGAACGTATCGAAGGGCCGGACAAGGAAGTCACGTTCACCGAGATGGGCCGACTTGCCATTCTCGACAAGCTGATTGCGGCGGAAGGCTTCGAGCGTTTCGCGGGCGTCAAATATATCGGCACAAAGCGTTTCGGTCTCGACGGCGCGGAAGCGATGATCCCGGCGCTTGAGCAGGTCATCAAGCGCGGCGGCAATCTGGGCGCGAAGGAAATCGTGCTCGGCATGGCGCATCGCGGACGCCTCAACGTGCTCGTCAATGTGATGTCGAAGCCCTATCGCGCGATCTTCCATGAATTCAAGGGCGGCTCGGCCAATCCCGAAGAAGTCGATGGCTCGGGCGACGTGAAATATCACCTTGGTGCCTCGTCGGACCGCGAGTTCGACGGCAACAAGGTGCATCTGTCGCTGACCGCCAATCCGTCGCATCTGGAAATCGTCGATCCCGTCGTGCTCGGCAAGGCGCGCGCCAAGCAGGACCAGCTGCATGACAGCGATCGCGGCACGGTGATCCCGCTGCTGATCCATGGCGATGCGGCCTTTGCGGGTCAGGGTGTCGTTGCAGAATGTCTCGGGCTCTCGGGCCTCAAGGGGCATCGCACGGGCGGCTCGATCCATTTTATCATCAACAATCAGATCGGCTTCACGACGAGCCCGATCTTCTCGCGCTCTTCGCCTTATCCTTCCGACGTGGCGAAGATGGTGCAGGCGCCGATCTTCCATGTGAATGGCGACGACCCGGAAGCCGTGACGCATGCGACGAAGATCGCGACGGAATTCCGTCAGCGCTTCAACAAGCCGGTGGTGGTGGACATGTTCTGCTATCGCCGCTTCGGCCATAATGAGTCCGACGAGCCGAGCTTCACGCAGCCGCTGATGTACAAGAAGATCCGCTCGCATCCCACGACGCTGGAAATCTATTCCAAGCGTTGCGTGGAAAGCGGGCTTCTGACGCAGGAACAGCTCGATGCGAAGCTCGATGGGTTCCGTCAGGAACTAGAAGGCGAATATGAAGCGTCGAACAGCTTCCGTCCGAACAAGGCGGATTGGCTGGACGGTCGCTGGGCGGGGCTTGGCCGCGCCGAGGGCGAAGCGCATCGCGGCGAGACGGGCGTCGATCTCAAGACTCTGAAGGAGATCGGCAGCAAGATCGCGACGGTGCCGGAAGGCTTCAACATCCACAAGACGATCCAGCGTTTCATGGACAACCGCGCCAAGATGATCGAGACGGGCGAGGGGATCGACTGGGGCATGGCCGAAGCGCTGGCCTTTGGCACGCTGATGAACGAAGGCTTCAAGGTGCGCCTGTCGGGTCAGGATAGCGAACGCGGCACATTCGTGCAGCGTCACTCGGTGCTGAACGATCAGGAAACCGAAGACCGCTATATTCCGCTCAACCATATCAGCGAGAACCAGGCGCCTTACGAAGTCATCAACTCGATGCTTTCGGAAAACGCGGTGCTGGGTTTCGAATATGGCTACAGCCTTGCCGAACCCAATGCGTTGACGCTCTGGGAAGCGCAATATGGCGACTTCGCCAATGGCGCGCAGGTCGTGGTCGATCAGTTCATTTCATCGGGCGAACGCAAGTGGCTGCGCATGTGCGGTCTGGTGATGCTGCTGCCGCATGGCTATGAAGGCGCGGGGCCGGAGCATTCCTCGGCGCGTCTGGAACGCTATCTCCAGATGTGCGCGGAAGACAATATGCAGGTCGCCAACTGCACGACGCCGATGAATTATTTCCACATCCTGCGCCGTCAGATGCACCGCAAGTTCCGCAAGCCTCTGATCATCATGACGCCGAAGTCGCTGCTGCGTCACAAGCGCGTGCATTCCAAGATCGAAGAGTTCGGACCGGGCTCGACCTTCCATCGCGTGCTCTGGGACGATGCGCAGATCCTCAAGAACGAGAAGATCAAGCTCGTCAGCGACGACAAGATCAAGCGCGTCGTCATGTGCACGGGCAAGGTCTATTACGACCTTTATGAAGAGCGCGAGAACCGCGAGATCAACGATGTTTATCTCATGCGTGTCGAGCAGCTCTATCCCTTCCCGGCGAAGTCGTTGATGACGGAACTGGCGCGCTTCCCCCAGGCGGAAATCGTCTGGTGTCAGGAAGAGCCGAAGAACATGGGCGCCTGGACGTTCATGGAACCCAATATCGAATGGGTGCTGGAGCAGGTGGGCGCGCGTTATCGCCGGGCCCGCTATGCCGGTCGCCCCTCGTCGGCCGCGACCGCTGTCGGTCTGATGAGCAAACATCTGCAACAACTCAACCTGCTTCTGGCGGAAGCGCTGAAGGTCGATTGATTTTTCTCTGAAAGGCAAAGCGAGCATGGCTACGGAAGTCAAAGTGCCGGCACTTGGTGAATCAGTCACTGAAGCCACTGTCGCCCAATGGTTCAAGAAGGCGGGCGACGCGGTGAGCGTGGACGAACCGCTGGTGGAACTGGAAACCGACAAGGTGACGGTGGAAGTGCCCGCGCCCGCGTCGGGCGTTCTGACCGAAATCCTGATCGAGCCCGGCACGACGGTGGAGATCGGCGCGATCCTCGCGTCCATCGGCGAAGGCTCGGGCAAGGTCGCGGCAAAGCCTGCGGCGAAAAAGGAAGAACCCAAGAAGGAAGAGCCGAAGAAGGCGGAAGCGGCTCCCGCGCCCGCGCCGAAGCCTGCGGCTGCTCCGACACCGGCTGCGAAGGCCGCGGATCAGGCTCCCGCTGTTCGCCGGATTGCGGAAGAAAATAATCTCGATGTCTCGAAGGTCGAGGGTACGGGCCGCGATGGCCGCGTGACCAAGGGCGATGCAATGGCGGCGGCTGCGGCCCCTGCGGCTTCCGCTCCTGTGGCGGTCAAGGCGCCGGTCGATCAGAGTGCGCGGGAAGAACGCGTGCGGATGACACGTCTTCGTAAGACGATTGCGACGCGTCTGAAGGAAAGCCAGAACACGGCGGCCATGCTCACGACGTTCAACGAAGTGGACATGACGGCGATCATGGCGCTGCGCAATGAGTACAAGGCGCTGTTTGAAAAGAAGCACGGCGTGCGCGTCGGCTTCATGGGCTTTTTCGTCAAGGCCTGCATTGCGGCGCTGAAGGAAATCCCGGCGGTCAATGGTCTCATCGACGGCGACGATATTGTCTACAAAAACTACTACAACATCGGCGTTGCGGTGGGCACCGAGAAGGGCCTTGTCGTGCCGGTGCTGAAGGAAGCCCAGGAGATGTCGCTCGCCGATATCGAAAAGGGCATCAACGACTTCGGCAAGCGCGCGCGTGACGGCGACCTCAAGCTCGACGAATTGCAGGGCGGCACTTTCACGATCTCGAATGGTGGCGTCTATGGCTCGCTGATGTCGACGCCGATCCTCAATGCGCCGCAGTCGGGCGTGCTGGGCATGCACAAGATTCAGGATCGCCCGATGGTTGTCGGCGGTCAGGTTGTGGTGCGTCCGATGATGTATTTGGCGCTCTCTTATGACCATCGCATTGTTGACGGCAAGGAGGCTGTGACCTTCCTCGTGCGCGTCAAGGAATCGCTTGAAGACCCGCAGCGTCTGCTGCTCGATCTTTAAGTTTCATTTTAATACCGGGAGACAGATATGGCCGACAGCTTCGACCTCGTGGTGATCGGCGCAGGCCCCGGCGGCTATGAATGCGCGATCAAGGCCGCGCAGCTTGGACTTAGCGTCGCCTGCGTCGAAAAGAATGCGACGCTTGGCGGGACCTGCCTCAACGTGGGCTGCATCCCCTCGAAGGCGATGCTGCATGCGTCGGAACTTTTCGCAGAAGCCGAACATGCCTTTCCGGGCATGGGCATCGAGGTCGGCAAGCCGAAGCTCAACCACAAGCAGCTCCTCGCCTTCAAGGACGAGGCGGTGGACGGCAATACCAAGGGCATCGAGTTCCTCTTCAAGAAGAACAAGATCGAATGGGTGAAGGGCGAAGGCTCGATTGTTTCCGCTGGTAAGGTCAAGGTCGGCGACCGCGTGCTTGAGACGAAGAACATCGTCATTGCGACGGGTTCGGACGTGGCGCGTCTGCCGGGGATCGAGATCGACGAGAAGACGGTTGTCTCATCGACCGGCGCGCTGACGCTTTCGAAAGTGCCGGGTCGTCTGCTCGTGATCGGCGGCGGCGTCATCGGGCTCGAGCTTGGCTCCGTCTGGGGCCGTCTCGGCGCCAAGGTGCAGGTCGTTGAGTTCCTCGACGCGATCCTGCCGGGTATGGACGGCGAGGTCGTCAAAAATTTCACGCGCATCCTGAAAAAGCAGGGTTTCGATTTCAAGCTCGGCTCCAAGGTGACCAAGGTCGAGAAGACCAAGGGCGGTTTGAAGGTTTCGGTCGAACCCGCCAAGGGCGGCGAGACGACGGTTCTCGAAGCCGATGTGGTGCTGGTTGCGGTCGGGCGCACGCCTTACACGGGCGGGCTCGGGCTTGAAGCGGCGGGCATTACGACGGACAAGCGCGGCCGCGTCGAGGTCGATGCCTCCTTCAAGACCAATGTCGATGGTATCTATGCGATTGGCGATGTGATCGCCGGGCCGATGCTGGCGCATAAGGCGATGGAAGAAGGCGTGGCGCTCGCGGAGCGTCTCGCCGGTCACTATGGCGCGGTGAACTATGATGTCATTCCGGGTGTCGTCTATACGGCGCCGGAAGTTGCGAGCGTCGGCAAGACGGAAGAGCAGCTGAAGGAAGCGGGCGTCGAGTACAACGTCGGCAAGTTCCCCTTCACGGCGAACGGTCGCGCCAAGGCGAACAAGACGACGGATGGTTTCGTCAAGATCATCGCGGACAAGGCGAGCGATCGCATTCTCGGCGTGCATATCATCGGGGCGAATGCGGGTGAGCTTATTCAGGAAGCGGTCGTCGCGATGGAATTTGCCGGATCGTCTGAAGATATCGCGCGCATGTGCTTTGCTCATCCGACACTGTCGGAAGCGGTGAAGGAAGCGGCGCTGGCGACGACGGGTTTGCCGATTCATATGTGAGGCATGAGGGTGGGGCGCCCCCCACCCGAAACGCTGTTTGCGTTTCGACCTCCCCGCGAGGGGGAGGTGAGGAGTTGTTTGCTCACTCACTGTTTGCAATCAAAGACGTGGATACGCGGGTCAAGCCCGCACATGACGGCTTTTCTTGTTTGTCTATTTCCCTGAACGTGGGTGCGCCTTGTCGTAGATGTCCAGCAGGTGCTGGCTGTCGACTTCGGTGTAGATCTGGGTGGTCGAGAGGCTGGCGTGGCCGAGGAGTTCCTGGATGGCGCGGAGGTCGCCGCCGGCGGCAAGGAGATGCGTGGCGAAGCTGTGGCG
>Ga0098044_1001596_pt1 | contig 11820 bp, 17 predicted proteins | sample 10_taG_FD_75053 | JGI IMG/M metagenome (GOLD analysis project Ga0098044, IMG submission 75053) | Marine viral communities from the Subarctic Pacific Ocean - 10_ETSP_OMZ_AT15264 metaG | ecosystem: Environmental > Aquatic > Marine > Oceanic | place: Pacific Ocean | collected 2015-01-16 | reverse complement strand
CGAGGTTACAGATCAGATAAACAAGGTAGCTGATGTCCTGCTGAAGGTCGGCGGTCGTAACACGCTTGAGCAAGTTACACGAACCTTGCAGTTCGCCTTTGGTCGCCAACTCACTTTGCAAGCACTACGCCAAGGGATGCGATTAACTGAGTACATAGGTATTCCAGATTGGACAGCCAACAGACTTCTCAAGGCCGTCGATCAACAAATGGGTGGTGGTGCAGATTTTGAGGGCAGACGAGTGAGTTTGTTTGATTATATCGGTGAGCCAGCACACAAGATTCCAGAAGAAGTCTTGGATGCAGCTGCGGCTGCTTGGGTTGAGATAAATCAAGGGACTTATGATGTTCGTGGTTTGCCGAAGTTCACGCAGCGTGGTGTTCCGAGTATGTTCACGTCACTTGCACGTTGGTCGATAGAGAAGTCGGATAGGATGGTGAAGGATGTGCTGTTGCCACTTACGACACAAGGCGATCCGTTGCCGTTGGTTAAGGCAACCTTCGGTGCGGTGCTTGGTGGTCAGGCAATTGTCTATTTGAGTGAGGAGATTGCGAATAAAATACAAAGCGATCCCAAGTTGATTGAGGCTATCCAGATGGAGAACACCAAGGAAGCTGCGCAAGCTGTCCTGTCATCCGTGGCCTTCGCTGGTTACTTTGGGGTACAGTCATCAATCGTACACGATCTTGTGAGGGCAACTCGTTATGGTGTGCTTGAAGGGATTCCCGGTGGCCTGACGTTCCCCGCAGCAAATGCTGCATTCACAATGGCCAAGGATTTCTTTCATGTAGTCAGCTCAGGTGAAGCTGCTGGTGATAATTGGTGGGATACTTGGATGACCTTTGTACACAACTCCTTTAATGGTCTTAACCAGACCATGCGATATGCCAGCCAGCATATCATGTTGAGTGAGGAGATGTCGGACTTCAATGCAAGAGCGCAACTCAGGAAGTTCACTAGGCTTGAGGAGGGGGAGGTTCAACCGGGAGTCCCGTCTGGCTTGAGCAATCCCTACACTTGGCCAGATCGACGGGCTTTTCAGCGGGCAAACACTATGGCTGAAGCTCAACGACTCCTACCCGCAGCGTTGGACGAGGCTGCAAGGAAGGCTATGCGGCAACACCCCAACAATCCTGTTGAGCAGAACAAGGCTTTTCAAAATAACTGGAGACAGTTGTACAACCTTGATTGGCACGTCACACCAGCGTTACCCGACAAGAGAGACCCTGAGAGTCACTTGAAGCGGATGCGCTATTTGGGCTTGGAAGGGCCAGCCGAGGTTCACAGGGGCAAGGGTGACTTGACGAAGACGTTAGGTAAGACGCTGACGGGTGGTATGCAGCGGGGAACAATCATTTCCAAACGAGAAGCGAAGCGACTGATGGAGGCTGAGAAGGCTGCATTTAGTCTGAAGGAGCCGAAGAGGAATCTGGTACTTCGCGCAGTTAGGAATAAAGGTCGAGCCTACTAGAGTGCATAATGGCGATCAATGGGAGAAATCAAAAAACTCCTGCGACATCTTACTAGCCGCTATGTACCATTATGCTAGGTAGGAACACAAAACCTACCTAAAAACTCATAGTATTGTAGACATCATCAACAAGAGCCTTATACCAGCCATTGTTGTTCTCTACTTGGTCTGTTGTGACCAAGAACTCAAGTACTTGGTCTAGCTCTTGTTTACTGATTTCAGAGACAAAATTCAACCACAATTTTTTGTAGCGAACTCCGACATCTGACTCGATTATAAACCGCAGGATATGCTTTGTAACCTCCCCAATTGGATTTCTGCCGACTGTATTGAAGGCTTCGTTCATCTTGTGTTCTGTGATGGCCAGCAGCTTGGCCGCCCTTTTAATGTCATCAAGGTCGATGATGAGGTTTGTCTTGTCCGCGAAGTGTATGAGCATCGCCGTCTTAAGCAGATGAACATTCTTGCGCCCATAGTAGTTGTCTAGGCGTGGGTCTTTGTTCACACGCTTGGATGACATCTCGCCGGACTCATACAGTTGCTTATGCCAAGCCGAGGCTTCAGGTGACAAACGAACTTCACCAGCGACTTCGCGTAGCTTGTATAGGTGATCCACAATATCAGAGCGACACTTAATCTGCTCGTCTGAAAGGCCGGGGAACTGCCTGAAGAACCTTGGCGCATGACCGAAGACAACGATGACTCGTGACGTGAAACCCTGTGAGATTATCTTGTCACTAAAAGCTTCACGAATGAACGATGGTGTCGTGCCGCCAAGTAGTGTGACACACAGGTTTGTAATGTGGTCATCACCTTGGTGCTTGCTCCTATAGTGATAAGAGCGGGAATCATAGAATTGATTCAACATATTAACCATATCCTCGGAGTTCTTTCGGAAAAGAACGCCAAGCTCTTCAATCATAAAGCAGATTGAATGGTGTGAGCGTTTGCGCTTCGCGTTACCACCAAGCCTTTTATCAGCCATCTCGAATGTCCTCAAACAATCGTCCCGCATATAGCGCAGTAATGATTCTTGAGTTGTTGTATCTGCTCCATACGGGAACATTGGAACCATCGTATTCTTCTTCTTGTCTGGCTCCATTAGTTTCTCGCTCTTGATTACATCAGTTACTTGTGAGATCACCCGCGACTTACCAGCAGCGGGAGGCCCAACCAAGAGAGTGAATATGTTGGGATAGATTGCCATTGAATCTGGATACAACCATACCCGCCGCTGCAAGGCGGCACTTATAAGACTATAGAATCCCCAATCAATAAAGAGATCGGGAGACTCTATGTCTTTAAGATAAAATCTCCACTTGTCAGGATTCGTCATCGAGTAGTGCAGATGTAAGGTTATTTACAATTGTGTATTCATCAAACTTTAGTGTGAAAACGTTTCCATTTACCGTGATGACCAACAAATCCTCATAAGAATTGTCATCACCTATTACCTTATCTAATGCCACGCTTATTAGGTTATCATTTTTATTATACGATACTATCGACTTCATTCATTTCCTTCCAGTTATGTCCGACCAACGCTTCTGAACGCATTTGGAATGGTTCACCACGAGGCGAGACGAGTTTACGGTTCATGTGTTTCATTGCCTCACTTGCAACAAATGGGACAATACTCTCAGGGCATTGGAGTAGGACACTATCGTGATTATTTTGTACTACGTCAACGCCCATATCCATTAGGTCTTGTCGGTTTTGTAGCTCAACAAAGGCTAGGTTAGTGATACAGCCAACAGTTGATTGTGGTACGAAAGCGTAAGCTTCCTTGTACATTGATTCGTCGATAATACCCGTGAAGGTTCGTGGGTAGCCAAAGAGATTCTTTAGCATATTAGTTCTCTTGAGTGTGTTGATGGTTTCGTTATGCCACTGATTGATCTCAGGGAATAACTTGTGATAGGTTGAAAGGAATCGCTTGGCTTCTTTAGCGTCGAGTGCAACTGCGCCACGCGATTTTTGTAGTATGTTGATTCGGAATGTGGGGAACTTCATGCCGTAGTTGCTTGCGTGACAAACCATCTTGGCCATGAAGTAGTAGCGTCGATCTGCTGACCAATCATCACTAGCCTTGATGACTTTGTTTAGTTCATCCCAACCCTTGATTGACTTGAGTTGTGTGATCGGGGCATCGCAAAACTCATCCACACTTCTCCCAAGCTCGGCGGCCCAGATTTCTGGGAATAGACGCAAGGCAACGAAGACATGGGATTTGATGTTCTCAAGGAACAGGGTTCTAAAGTTTCCCGGCACACAAAGATAACCGACAACCATTGCTTCCGCGCCAGACTGATCGACTTGCACAAGCACTTTGCCTTCATCAGCGATAAAGAGGCGGCGAAGTTTCTTGGGTATGTTCTGTACGTTAGTTCCCCATTTACCAAGGAGACGGCGACTAGCTAGTCTGTAGGTTGTTGTCCCAGCCAAATTGTAAGCAGTTGTCACCCTATCCACCATTGGCTTTGTGTGGAGACCTTCGTATGGAGGAAACTTTAGCTGCCCTGTCTCCTTCGCAACTGAGCGATAACGCAAGATGATGGAGATTGCCGGTAGATTGTGCTTTAGACGCAACTGAAGCAACGTTTTCTCGTTAGTTAGGTCTCGGTCAGGCTTCTTTAGGCCAAGACCTTCGTAGAGATAAGCCGATACTTGCTTGGGACTGTTGGGATTAAGCTCACGCCCAAGTAGAAGTCCAAGTATCCTGCGAAGCTGGAATTGATAACGCTCGTTGTACATGGTTATCATGCGAAGCTCTGGTGTGTCAATGCGAAGTCCTTGTAGCATCGCAGTCAGGTATGGCGTGACCATTGAGTTAACTTGTTCAATAGACTTCTCAGCTCGGAGTGTCTTGGACAGGCTATCAATGGTTGGTTTTATCAGAGCCATAGTCAGCACATCCTTGATGTTATATTCGTAGAGTTGCTGAAATTCGCTACTTGTGCGCGGATTAAAGCAGCCCTCGTTCTTGTGGTAGGGCTGATCTGTGTAGAGGGAGATGCAATGGCCCAACGACTTCTCAACCTCAGGGAAAAGCCTGTGATGCGACAGCATTGTGTCAAAGACTTTGGTTGGGGCAGGAATACCATAGCGATAAGCAATTACAAACAGGTCAAACAGAGCGTTGTGAATGATAACCGTATTGTCACGCAATGCAACGGCTAATGCTCGTAGGACTTTGTGGGTATTATCGTAGTAGTAGTGGTTTACTTGAAGCATTGGGACACACCAGCCTTTGTCGGGGCCAAAGGAGAAGCCAAAACAGGTCATCTCAAGGTGCTTATTTGTCTCAATGTCGAAGAACATCTCCTGTCCCTTGGTATTTGTCAGCAGATCAATGATCTCCTGCTCCTTGGGGTAGGTGATTAGATCACCGCTCTCAGGTCTTGGCGGTATCTTGAGATATTGAGCGGCCTTGGCGACATCACGCAAGAACCAGAATCTCCAGTTGCTACGCTTTGTCTTGCCGTGTCGGACTGTCTCGTACTCCATCTCTGTCTCGTTTGACAGGGGATTGAAGTAGGCTTTGCGGTCAATCGCATCCTGTGGTGCAAAGGTTGCAATGTATGTCCTGTTATGCGCAACCCAAGGACATCCACGCTGCTCACCAATAGAGGCGTTCTTGAATGTACCCAAGGATTTTTGCCCAAGCAAAAGGATAACCTTTGTGTCAGGTAAAAACCCCTCGCCAAGGGTGTTAAGCAACCTGATGTCGCAAGCTTGGCGAGGGATTCCCAATGCACCTTGAAAAAGATGACCGGCGTAACCAGAGATAAGTTCGCAATTATCGAACCTACTTTGATTTTCAAGTATTACGGTTAGTCCGCTGTAGTTCAGCGTTGGTTTGTGCCGCATTGAGTGCCTGTTCTTTTAGTTTATCACGCATTGTCTTACCATCCTTCTCATCCTTCATATAGTCCTGAAGCATCAAGATTATATCGTGGACTCCAGACATATAACCGTCAGCTAAAGCCTCGGCAGTCTTCTCCATAGTTAAGACGCGCAACCGCTCAAGCGGTTGCGCAGTCTCAGGTTGCTTGTCGCAAACCTCATCAATTATTGATTGTATCTCTTTCATAAAAAAGAAGGCTGGTCACAGGGAGAATGCAAAAAACAACCCCGCACAAAAAACTGGAAACCAGTTTACCCAGCCTTGGTTGATTATTGAACTACGATGTCCATTTCGGGCGCAGCAGACACAAGGGAGCCGATAGAATAGCCGTTGAAGGTGACAGGATCACCTGTCGCAGGGTCAAGCATAGCTTCACCTTCTGCATTCTTCTTGGTTATCTTCTCGGTCTTGATTGTGGCATAAGCAGCCTTGCCTTTGTAAAGGTCTGCATCAGTCTCAACCGTACCCCAAGGATCATTCTCGTCAGAGCAATTGATCTCAGCGGGGAGGTTCAAGGTACGATGCACACGCTTTATGCGTGGGGCAGACTTCTCCATGAACACCAAGTATTCGCGGAATTGCAAACCAGCAATCCGCACAGTTCCCAAGTCAGCATCTTCGATGGACTCAGGTGCAACGATTTCCCATGACAAGACAACCATTGGGTTGCCAGCTTGGGATGTTTTAGACTCCGCATCAGCAACGCGGATTGTGTATGTGTTTGACGGCAAGAACGGTCGAGCGTTCTCAGTCACTTCGTTTAGGTTTATAGTAGGCATATGTTTTTGTTTATCCTTGCTTCGTGCAAGAAATTATTCACTCAAGGCTAGGTTGTGATAGGCTAGATTACGGACAACCTCATCGAGGCTCCCCACTCCAAAGCAACGCATCTTCAACAGGTCAGCTTCAGTCTTGTTGAGCAGATCGTTTATGCGTTTCATCCCATGTAGATGGAAACAGTTAGAGACACGCTGAGTCCAATGTATGTCGTTGATTTCTGAGTGACGATCAACTGGTTTACACACAACAAGACCCTCTATCTGCTTGAATAGTTTTTCCGGGCCAAGTATAGAACGCTTGCGCCCATGCAGAGACCAGATTTTAGTCTCGGATTCATTCAGGTTTAGTTTAACTGACTGAACAACCATGCCAGAGTCTAGGTTAATGAGGCAGTCACCATAAGCTTCACTTGTTAGTGTTACCCAATTAGGCATAGTATTCCTCCAATCCTGTGATGACTGTGTTGAGATCGTTAGGTATGTAGAGGTCTTTGAACAAACCAAGCGGAGTCTTTGCGGAGGTTATCCCATCAGAATTTGTTTGGAAACAGTATTCGATGTTGTCCTTCTCACGCCTGACTTCGGTGAACAAGACAAGGAGTAGCTCCTTCTCAATGCACCCCTCATGGACTTTACCCTGCACCTTAATGCGGCGCGTGTTATATTCGCCGCCAGTTGGTTGCATGATCTTAACAATCTCGTCGATGGCCGTGATAACGACTGTGGCCTTCTCATTCTTGAGGCTCTCCAATGTTTTGCGGATAGCCTTGTTGTAGTACGACCACACATCGTAGCCCTTGTACATTTTCTGAGCTGTCTCAATGAGAATCTCACAATACTTTGTGAAGGACTCAATGACAACAATCTCAGCATTCTGCAAGGCAGTAGCAATCGCCTTGTCAATGTCAGGCAGCGTGTTGGCTGTGATGATTTGGAAGTTTTTAGCTTCCCTAAACGGTAAACCTTTCCGCTCAAGATCAATGATGATTGTCTTGTCAATGGGAAGATTCCGCAACGATGTTGACTTACCAGAACCGCTGGAGCCAACTATTCCTATTAGTGGTTTATTCATTTTTCAGTTTCTCCTTCAATACCGTAAGGTAATGAAATTGGTCAATAGTCTCCTCGATGGCAGCGTCAATGAGTTGTGTGGTGGTCATGCGCCACATTCCTTTGTCGCCTTTTGGGTTGTGTTCAAGTGAACCAACATCGAATTTCTTGGGTGCTTCGCGCACAAAGTTTGCGAGAGCGAGTCGTTTAATTTCTGGATCGGTCATGTTTGGAATTTCAGGGGATCGTATAGTTTAGTGTAGTAGTCGTTGTCAATGACGGCTTCAAAGTGTTCACCGGCATTGCAGATGTTTGTGAACCGGCACATACCAAACTTTGTCTCACAACAATTGAAGTTGGGAAGGAATGGGATGCTGTCGGTAAGTAGTCCTTTCTCAAGTTGATCGGTGAAGTTTATGACGGTGTTGGTCAAGTGTTCCTCAAACTTCTCCATTCTGTCAGGAGAGAAGTCGAGGATTGCACTTCGTTGGAACTTGTTCTTACCCGTCCGCGACAAGAAGATGCCGTTAATGATGGCTTGATAGTTGCGGTCAGGGAACAGCTTGCGTAAGACCATCGTGTAGGCCATCAGTTGCGTAGACATTCTGTAAGTGTCTAGGTAACGATCAACGCCTGTGATTGCCGTGGACTTGTGGTCGCAAAGGATGCTTTGGCCGAAGTAAGTCCCAATGAAGTCTATTGTCCCACACAAAAGAACGTCGATTGTGTCGTTTGAGTAGAAAGGGAAGGCGAACTTCATCTCAAGCAGCGGCTCCCCCATGTGCCTCTCAACAACAAGACCATCAACATCAGAGTAGTTGTCGAAGTATTGCGTTAGACAGGTTGCAAGATGACCGGCGGTACGCCAATCGGAGTCAGGAACGATTATCTGTGGGTTTGAGTAGTGTTCCAAGGCCATGTTCATTGATTCGGTCTTGTCTCCCGTACCATAGTAGTGTTCCAAGGCTTTGTGATAGGCTGTGCCGTATTCCATCTTGTGATTCATGTGGTTATTCCGTAGACCACGAACCGTGGTAAAGAAGAACCTGAGATCGCAAGTGGATTCACGGTATGATGAGGCATCTATTCTCAAGATGTACCTGTCTTCGGTTTTTTCAAGTAGATTTTTCAAGGTTAATTTTGCGGCCCCGCCGCTTCTTTACTAGGATTAACTCGTCTGGTTCTGCTGTGCGTGAGATTTTAAGATATGGTTCCATGTGCGTAAGCAACTCGGAATCTGTCATCTCCTCCAGCTTATCAACTGAAACATCCAGTAGTTGTTCGATTGTCATGTTTTTATATCCATTGCTGCAATGAAGATGCAGCCAAAGAAGACGATGAACCAAGCAAGGCTGAAGAGGTCGTAGAGAATACCAGCTATCATTTCATCACCCTCACTTTCGATTCAGTAACCTCAACTTCAGAGTCGGAGTCTACAAGATTATAAACCCACTCCTTGTCATCGGGATTAACGGCAACGCTCCGCTCAAACAACTCGGAATCCTTGGCAGTCTTGTACCATGTTTCCAAATCATTCTTCCAGCGGATGCTATCGTTGAATTCATACTCAAGTTCGCGGAGAGTCATGCGGTTTTTAACTACGTCTTTGAAGTAGGCAAGGATTCCATTGTCCAGCTTGCGAAAGGCAATGCGAGAGCGGAGAATCACATACTTGTTATCATCGAAGTTATCAATGATGAACTTAAAGCCGTCGTTGAACTTGACATAGAGGGTGTTTGGCGTGAAGCCGGTCTCTTGCGATGAGATGTAGACATCTTTGCCGGTCTCAAGCAGACGATCAAGGATTGGTTGAACTTGCTTCGCCGCATTAGGCGAGTAGCTTGATCTGTTTATGCCAGAGTTTTCGCTTTGCATTGTTCCATCAATTCTTTTGCTTGCTCAAGATCACCCTTAGCCACAGCAGCCTGAGACATCATGAATAACTTTCGCGCAGACAGACCGCGAATTGTGGGATGCCAGTTCTTACAATCTTCAGCAGAGAAGACACAACCATCTGGATGCTCACGATATAATTCATCCTTGTAACGCTCAAGCTGAGACGTTGGCAAGTTCTTGGGTAGGCTGTTCTTAACCTTGGTTCGCAAGCGCGATTGAATCTGTTGATTCAGCAGGGCAAGGACAGTCGCCTCGGTGTAGGATTCAACTGCCTCAGACAGCTTCTCAAAGACAGGAACAAAGAACTTAAGCCCTTTGAAATCCCCGTCAACGTATTTTTCTTGTTTATGTTGCATAATCTAGGTTAAAAGGTTAACCTGCTGATATGTTAGCAGGAACTATGCCAACTTTTTTCGGTCGGGTAATACTAATAGATGATAAATTCACCCAATAACTCGTACCGTGCCATGATACCTTGTACCTCTCTGTAGTTCCCGTCGAGTGGTGTTAGCTTTAGGATTTTAGTGGCCATGTCTTGCGCCTTCTTCCTCTCAATATCGTGAATCTTGTGGATATACAGGGCAAGATCATTGGGTCGCTCTCTTATTGGCGTAGTTCTTATGATAAAAACCGTGAGACGATGGTAGAGGTCAAGTCTAAAATCACCAGACTTGACCATCTCCTTGAGATTACGGTTAGTTGAGCAGACTATTCGACAAGTTGCCGTGCTGAGTTTAGCCGCTCCCACCTTGCGAAACAGTTTGTATTGGATAAATCGCAATAGTTTCGGTTGTAAAGTAAGTTTGAGTTCCCCAATCTCATCAAGAAACAGCGTTCCTTGAGCGGCTAACTGGACAAGGCCGGAGGTGTCACGAGTTGCTCCTGTGAAAGCCCCTTGTTTGTGACCGTAGAGGAGTGACTCAAAGAGGTCTTCTTGCAGGGTGGTGACGTTGATGGGTACAAAATTATTGCCGCGTGTGGCTTCTTGACTGGATGTGGGGTGACGATCCCCATGTAGGAGTTCAGCGAAGTGTTCCTTCCCTGTGCCAGACTCCCCCGTTATGAGAACAGGAGAGTCTTGGCTTGCTAGGACTTGGGCAAACCTAATTTGCTCAAGCATATACGGGTCTTCAGTCAGCATCTTGCCAATCTTCGACATCAACCCAGTCTAATTTCAACATCTTTTTCCAATCCCACTCACTCGGATGACCGTCGAAAGACGAGTATTCAAAAGTGAGTTCGATTGTTATTGTGTTGAGCTTCTCGTCATCTACGGGTGGGTGTTCGTTCTCCCGCTGACCCCATGCGTCTAATGTTCCGCTCATTTGGTGAGGTGTTTGAGGACTTGACGGCTCGTGCGCTGGACTTGCTCAAACTTATCCTCGGCAAGTGGCGTGAGGTATTGAGTGACTGCGTTGTAGAGGTTGTAGGTGCTGCGACTCCTGTCTAGGTCGTAGGTTGGCTTGTCCCATATCTTCTTGATCTCCTCGGCGTGTTTCTTGGCAATCACTTTATCTTTGACCATTGATTCAACCATCTCAACGCCTTCACGCTGGGTGATGAGGGTGTTGGACATTGACTTGAAAAACTCAACGGAGGCAGTCCATTGTAGTTTGCTCTGCTCAATTGTCTCCGATAGGAAGCTAAGGTCAAGCTCCTCGTCACGACTCCTGTGTTGTCGGGTGACGTGATTGTCTTTGGCCATCACAACCATCCCATTTGTGCAGATGATTCGGAGAAGACCAGCAGCTAGGTCTACCCCACAAGAGCCATCGTAGGAGTTCTTGAGGAGTAAGCGAAAGCCCACATCATCACCAGCTTGTATCTGCTTGCGCTGATCGTTGAAGTCGTAGACGGCGTAGAGACGGCGGCCACCTTTGATTGAGTACAGCTTTCGCCTGTAGTCTCCGAAATCAAGGCAGGATTGAACAGCGTCAAGGGCATCTTGATGATGGACGATCTTGTACTTGTCCGAAGTGATGGCGAGGCACTCGCCTGTGTCTGCACGAAAATTACCAGAGTAGCCTTCGATCAGCCGTCCAGTTCTATCGTACACCTTTTGTTGTTTTACTCTATAGTTCATTGATTTTTACTAGTGCTTGTTCTATTAGTGTTTCGTCTTCTGTGTTTAGTTCATCACCCAGTTGTACAAAGAAAAGTTGTCTTCCAGTATCACATTGTGTGCAAGTACCGATTGCCAACAGTTTCAGATTACGATGGATGATAAGTGGTCTGACAAACTCGGAGAGAAGTCCATCTCGCTGAGTTTCCCAAAAGTAGCTGTGCATTACCACGGGTGCAAACAATGTAGCGATTGGTTATGCTTCGGGTGCGGTTACAACCGGCGCACATAATGCAGCGATTGGTAACGGTGCATTACTACTGGTCATCATAATGCAGCGATTGGCTACCACCATGAGTTGTAGAATATCTGCCAGCCATCCCGCATGAGTTGCTTCGCTGATTGGCAGAATTGTTTGTCCTTCTCATAGTTGAATTCAAAGTAGTGGTTCATGTCTGAGTAGGAATCTTGGCCAAAGAAGAATCCGGCAGTCTCAGGCAGATTGCCACACTTTATTGCTATCTCTAGTTCTGTGATGTCGAGCATTCCAAGGTCGATTGGCACACAATTGAACACTTCTGTGCCGCCTTGCCGATTATAGACTGACTCTGCCCAGCCTTGCAGCCTGTTGTGCTTGCGCCAACAGGCTATCTCT
>Ga0098044_1001590_pt1 | contig 11843 bp, 16 predicted proteins | sample 10_taG_FD_75053 | JGI IMG/M metagenome (GOLD analysis project Ga0098044, IMG submission 75053) | Marine viral communities from the Subarctic Pacific Ocean - 10_ETSP_OMZ_AT15264 metaG | ecosystem: Environmental > Aquatic > Marine > Oceanic | place: Pacific Ocean | collected 2015-01-16 | reverse complement strand
TTTCTCGAGATCGCGACGGCAGCAATGGGGGCAGCGGTCGCGGCGGTCGATCATATCAAGATCATCATCGACGCGGTCGCGATGGCAATCGTCAAGACGCAAGAGGTCGTCTCAAAAACTTGGGACAGAATGAAAGACGACGCCGGGGGGGTCGTGGCAGAGATGGCCAAGGCGGGATTCGCGATGACTCCGGTCGGGATGGTCTACAACGCGGTCGCGGGCGGCGACGACAAACCAAAAGAGAAAAGTCAATTTGCATCAGACATCTCGTCGATCGGTTCAGCGTTTTCGGATCAACTCGCCGACGGGTTTGTTGCGTTAGAGAAAAAGAAAGAGGCACGCGAAGCCGCCTCAATTGCGAGCCGCGAAAAAGCCGCGCAGACAAGCGAACTAGGGGGCGCGGGAGTGGGAGGCAAGCCGACCAAAGTCAAAGCCGACGCACTCGCTCGGATCGGCGGATTCCGTGGCGGCATCTCGCCCGAGATCAATCTGCTCAAGCAACAAATCCAACAACAAAAAATGATCGCTCGGGCGGCTAAAGAGACGGCGACAAACACCAAGGCATTGACATGATTAAAAAAGGCAACATCACGATCACCGAATACGATCCCGAGATCGAGTGGAGTTCTGCCAACGGATACCGCGCGACGCGCAAGTTCCGCGGATTAAAGTCCGACATACTCGGTCAAGTGCCAGCAATGAGGCAAGCGGGCTACACGTTCCGAATCACTCCGGACGAAGACGGGCCATTTGCTGAATGCACGATGACCGCTCCCGACGCTCAAGACGGAGCCGACTCATCTGCCGAGACCGAGTTAACAACGACTTGGACGGTCGCCGGGAACGACATCGAGAAAGACCTCGAGAGTCATCCCAATTGGTTGAATATGGCGGAGACCGAGCGCGAACTTCTCCGAGAATACAAAGCCGGATCAAAGAAAGAGAGCGAGGTCACGACGACAACAACGCACGGCGACAACTTCAAGACGCTCATCAAGGCCGGGACGACCTCGTACACGATAAGCCAGATCGTGGTGCAGAGAACAATGACAGTCGGGCCGGGTTTTGCTGGCGCGGCAGCAATGTCAAATATCAACGGCATTTATTCCGCGAGCGGTTTGAGTGCCGCCGAAAACATTCCGGCGACGATCGTTTTCACGCTACTCTCGGGTTACTACCTCAAGCGCACGCCGACCATCACGCAACAACCAAACGGTCGTTTTCAAATTGTGAACGAGTGGTGGCACGCCGACACATGGTCGACGACGTTGTACGGGGGGGTCGTGGCATAAGCCGGGGCGATAACAGTTACACAAAAAGCAAAGCATGATAACGAAACCAACGGTCAATTTTAGCGGCAAGCTCGGGTTCGAGTTCAATCGTCTTTGGGATGCGGTGATGCGGTTGCGTCCACAACCAACACCGGGGCAGCGCACTCAATTCACAAGCCAAGGCACGAACATTATCCCGACCGCGAAAGGCGGCGGCGGAACATCAACACCATCTGAAGAACGTGCGGTTTGGCTGTAAATTATCTAACCGGCGGCGAGTACGTCACCGCGGCCAAACTCAACGAACTTTGGGCCGAGGTTGATGCGATCGCGAGCAAGGCACTCGACAACAAGTCGAGCTTGCTGGTTCTCGATTACACCGACCGCGAACTCTTTGGTCAACCGTTTCTTTTCTTTACTCCAAGCAAGCACGGGATCGGGGATTTAACGACGTTTAGCGGCGTCTTTGGTGAGCAAACCGGGCAGTTGTCCTACGATTGGGAGGTTGTTCTTTCTCCGCATAACCAGAGCGCAAAAGACGCGGCGGCAAATTCAGCGGTTGTGTCTTATGTGGACAACGACAAATTCATTGCCTACACCGCCGAGACACTAAACCTCGAGGCGTCGCTCAAGGCACATACGCGCACGACAGACGGAGACGAGTTCTATTTGTCCGAGTTATCGAAAAAGCATCCCGAGAAGATTTGGAACACGGCAGTCGCCGAGATTATTATTGGCAATCATTCGGGGTCGTTTGTTTTTTCTGACACTTGGCAGAAATGGAACTGCTTTCGCGTTCACAACCTCACGATGTCGAGCGTCTCGATTATCTTTGGCGATCCCGATGCGCCGACGCATTCGTTCACGCTCGAGGCAAACTCGCAGCGATGCGTAAGACGCGACTCGGTTACGAGTGGTTACGATTCGACTCACCGATACGTTTGGAATGTTAAATCGGGCGACCCGAGGTTTCTCAAGTTCACAAGCCATGCCGGATCGGTGGCTCAAACGATGGAAGCCAACAACGTCAGCAACCCGTCTTGGCTTTATAGGTTCTTTGACAAGCTCGAAGAGTTTCAACTGATCTCGCTCGACCGAGACACGTTCACCGATGTCGGCGCATCATATCAATCGGCGGGCTACTTGCCCGAGGTTACAGACAACACGCTCGTCGCGGACTTGGTTTATCATAAGGGCGATCTTTGCAAAGTGCAAAACGGGGTCGCCTCGACGATCACGTTCGACGGGTTCGGGACATTCCCGGCGGCGTTATCAGCGGCGGGATTCACGAGCGACGCAACCGGCGCGAAATTTCAAATAGACAAAGACTTAAGCAGCATATTGTTGCCGGTCACGACAAATCTGTTAACGAAGCACGACACAACCCGGTCGCTCGACATGACGTCGAACGATCAGACACTCGAGACGTCGTTGCTCTTGCCGACCGGCTCGACGTTTGGCAGTTGGAGACTGTCGGGGTATCAGCGAGTGATCGGGTTGCCAAACAGCACAGCGTACCCGGCGCACGCCACAACGGTACGAGATTTGCGCTCTGAAATCATCGACACGCTGCCGATTATCGGGACAAGTCGATATGGAAACAACCAAGTCGCAAGCACTCCGTCGATAACGGTCGCGTTCACGACCGAGGGCGCAGTCGCGACGTGGGTTGAGGAGTGGCTTACCGGGCCAAGTCATCCGGACATATCGATCCGCGCGTACTCAGATTATTATTACGGCACAAGCGACTTTGGAAACAAAGAACCAAACGGGTCGGTTGCTGACGCCCGATTTGCCAACGGATCGAATGCGGTTGTACTGCTCCCGCCCGACGCGCAAATCAATTCATTCGGTCGGGTTGAGTTCAAACAAGTTCATCATATTGCACAAGCCGCCGGGGCGAGCGTTGGCGATAGCGGAGGTTTTGCCGGTTGGCCCGCGGACTTGACAATCAACCAGATCAAGCGCGGCAACCGCATCTTTGAAGGGCCGCGCAAGCCGCGTCGGTACAGCAAGCCGCCAGAGTCGCGAACGGTTGCCAAGACCTCGTCGGAGCCGCCGCAAACATCGAACCGCAAAGCCGGGTTGCACCGGATCATCTTCAAAAAATAATGGCTCATAAAGACATCGAGGGCGATCCGGCGGGTGTATCCGGCGCGGACTATACTCTCAAGCCGATCGAGCCACTCGTTGAGTCGAAGATTCAATTCCAGACGACGCAACTTACGCCGACGCTCACAAGCAGCACGACCGTCCCGAGTGTTTATTCCGACGGCGCGCACGATCTTTATGAGAACGCGACGCGCGACACTTGGGGGCATTGGCCAAGCGGGCCATCTTCGTCAAGCGAACCGATTCGGATGAACTTGTTGAGAGAGCATTACAACGACCTCGTGACTCAATGCAAAAAGGTCACGCGAATCCGTGCGCTCTCGTTCGATCAGGTAAAATTCGGCTGGACGCGCCTCGGATTTGATCCCGGCGGAACGGTTGACGAAGACGGCAGCGTCTTGGGAATTTCGGGCGGACTCGATGCCGACGTTTACGTCTCGGCGCGTGACGCTTACGCGGGATACAATTCAACATCCGCACCACTTGCGGAAATCTGCAACTTGTGGACGTCTCTCGGGGCAAGTCTTAAAACGTCCGCGAGTTTGCCCGACGCCTCCGCTGACCTCGCGTTGATCGAAAAAGGCACTTGGAACTATTTCGGCCCGAGTTACGACGATGCAACTGTCGCCAAACTTGCTGCGCTCAGGTACGTCACGATCAGCGATGCCGCAAGCGTAGCTGCCGCGCACGGATTCAAGTTCCGCGCGGTCGGTTGGTTCATGTCGCTCGACTTCGTGCCGTCGACCGGCGAGAATACAATCTCATATTTCAATCAATCATCGATCGGGTCATATAAGGCGACATACCAAGTCCGCGACTACCCATTTGATGAGACGGTCGGGACTTACATTTACGGCCCGCCGCCGACCGTTTGCGGCGTGAATCTTGTCGGCAATCCCCACCCCACCTACGGCACGCCACTATCGCCGATCGGATTTGGTGCAAACACACAACTCGAATTTTATTGGAGTGCGGAAAACACACCGGGGCGATCTTGTGTAGGCGTCAAGAATATTACTCTCGTTTTATACGATACGAGCGTTAGCGGCGGCATCGGCAAGGTCACAAAAGAACTCGTCGAGGATGCGAACGGGTTGGTTGATAACGGAGGCGCGACCGTCAGCACTTACGCTCAAGGCATCCACCAAATCAACCCGACCAACGACAACGAGCGACACCGGTTCTGTCTCGAGTTATTGCCGACGGAACATGAGTTGCCGCGGGCGGTCGCCAAGACTGCCGCGCAAGCCGCAAGCGTGAGGAACCGCAAAATGGGCTTGCACAAAATCATTTTCAAGAAATGAGACCGACCAAAATCCAAGTCTTGAATCTCGAGTACGCGATCCGTTGGGTCGATAACGCGATCCAGATCGGCAGCGAGGCGCACGGATGGTGCGACTTTGAAAACCAGTTGATCGTCATCAACGGTGACAACTCCCCTCAAATCGTCGCCGAGGTCTTTTTGCACGAGACGTTGCACGCTCTCTTGTTCGCGCTCGATCTGACTGACATGGACAACGTCGACCACGAGCAGATCGTGAGCCGGACGGCAACCGGGATTTGCACAATTTGGAAACAGAATCCGACCGCGTTCAAGTGGTGGACGGAATTAATGAAAAAATGAAATCAGAAAAAAAACATCGAGGATGCCTTAACGTTCCGGTCAAGCTCGGGGCGGGTGAGAGTAAATGGTTTCTACTGACAAGCGACCGACACCATGACAACGCTCATTGCGACCAAGCACTCGAGAAACGTCATCTCGAGCAAGCTAAAGAGCGCGACGCTCACATCATTGACATCGGCGACTTGTTCTGCGCGATGCAAGGTAAATGGGATCGGCGCGCGGATACGACGCAACTCCGGCCCGAGTACGTCGGCGGCAATTATCTCGACCTACTTGTTGATGAGGCGACCAAGTTTTTTGCACCGTTCGCGGATCGATTTCTGCAAATCAGTCCCGGCAACCACGAGACCAGCATCATCAAGCGGCACGAGACCAACCTCACCGAGCGGTTTGTCGAGCGTCTCAACCAGAAAAGCGGCGATCATAAAGTTCAGATCGGAGGGTTCTCGGGTTGGGTTCGTTTTCAATTGTCGTATGCGTCCGGAAAAAACTCGCGCGCGTTCAACCTCTTTTATCATCACGGATTTGGCGGCGGCGGGCCGGTCACTCGTGGCGTGATCCAGACGAACCGCATGGCGGTCTATTTGCCGGATGCTGATATCGTTTACACGGGCCACACTCACGACGAGTGGCTTGTTCCGATCCAGAGAGCGCGACTCTCTCAGGCGGGCAAACCATACCAAGACGCGCAGACGCACGTCCGCACGCCGGGGTACAAAGACGAATATGCCGACGGCGCGGGCGGATGGCATATCGAGCGAGGTGCGCCGCCCAAGCCCACGGGAGCGGCATGGTTGCGTTTTTATTTTCACAACGGGGAATTTGCCCACGAGATCGTCGCGGCTCGTTAGAGGCGAGTTTTAGTCTCGTCGAGTTGCTGACGGTCGTCACGATCATTGCGATCGTCGCATCGATGCTGCTCGAGACCTTCGCCGCCGCCGAGTGGGCAGCACAACGAACGGAGTGCCGCGAGGCGCAACGTCAACTTGATATTGCCCAAGTGGTCGCTGAGGGACGTTGGCTTTATGAAAAAACCTCGCTTGTGAGATGTTACCAATGCCATCCGAGCTATCCGTAAAAAAAGCGACAGGTTGAAAACCTGCCGCTAAATGCTCAAACGTTGGGGTTTCTTTATCGTTCCCGGCTTGGTGCGATTATGGTGCGATTATGGCATCAACGACCAAAACTCGTCAGCGTCTTCCGGCTCGACGAGTTCGAGATAGTTGGTCGCAATTACCTCGGGGGAGTTGCCAGCCAAGTGCGCGGTCAAGTTTTTGTTGGTGAACTTGGCGACGTGATATGAGCAGAACGAATGCCTCAAGGCGTTTGCGCCGGTCTTGGGTAGCGATTTGTTGCGGTTATTGAAAAACGTCGGCTCAGCAACCGGCACTTGGCAACCGGCATCGATGGCAGCGCGCAACCAAGCGACCGCGTTGGGTTGCAACTCGACGTTGCGCTTGTTCCGCAACTTGGCGGCTTGCCCGCGGACGACGACGATCGGCGTCTTGCGATCGAGCTTGATGTCTTTCACTTGGGTTCTGATCGCCTCGGCTACTCGCAAGCCGCAAAACAAGACAAGCACAACAACCAACCCCAAGACCGGAACCGCAAGCGCGGCTCGGACGTATGCCTCGATCTCATTGACTTCGAGGATCGCGGGGTCGGAGTCGTCAAGTAAACGTTCCTCGATTCCAAACGGGTCGAGCTTGCCGACGTCGTATTTCTGCGCCTTGGCCCAATTGCGGACGGTCGTGAGGTTGGTCAGATAATTGTTGAACGTGCGCGGCTCGATCCCGCGGCAAGCCAGAAACTCGAGAACGTCGGCTTGAGTTATTTCGTGAAAGTCGAACCCGTCGAAAGTGTCACCAAAGCACTCAATGATCGACTGATATGTCGTGATCGTGCGATGGCGGCAATTCTTGGCCCGCTTTGCCGCGAGAAACGCCTCTGACGCCTCTTTGAACTTGATGGGGGGGAAGCACTCACCGCCACTCTCAAAACGCTCACAAGCCGAATTTAGATCGTACCCGGCACGCTTGGCCCGGTTGTAGACGTTGAACAGGTCGATCAAGACCTCGTCGGGCAACTTGAGCAAGGCGGCGGTCGAGTTCTTTTTGCCGGACGCGATCGCCTTGGCGGATCGGTTTGCGTCGGTCTTCGTGTTGAAGTATTTCCGCGACCGGACGCCTTTGACAAAGAACGTATGCTCGAACTTTGTCTTGCCGTTTTTGATGACTTCTTTGACTCCCGGCTCGAGCTTGGTTTTAGCTTTGGGCATCGGGACGATTTTGTCGTGTTGTTTCTCTTGCGCTATCATAGCGCGGTCACGGTGGCGGTCTGGTGGCACAAATGCAAGTGATTTTTGTCTCTTTCTGACTTTTATTGTCCCGCATGGTCTTTGAGTAATATGGTTCTAAACGTTAGCGAATAAGCAAAAACGGGTGATATATTGAGAGAAATTGATATTTTCACAAAATAAAAAACACGGGTTCAAGTCCCGTCACTCCCGCCATTTTCTTCTAATAAACAAGCGTTTTTCAAATCTGGTGGCAAAAGGTGGCATAGTTTTTTTCCCGAGGTGGCATCCACCGGACTTAATTATCAGTTTGGAACTGTTAAACGTGTTGACGTTGTCGAGATTCGGATTCGGTTACAGAAAATCTATCCAAAATTAAACCGTGATCCAACAAAAGCAAAAAAGATTAAAAAGCGTTTGACACGGGTGTAGTCCACCCGCAACATCTCTCCCGCTGATGGCAAATAGCAGAAACACCGACAAGAGACATCTCAACGCTTGGATATGGGAGCGCGACGATGCTGTCTTGAATCGTGTTGCAAAAGAGAACGGAATGACAAAGACCGAGTTAGTTGAATATCTAATAAGTCAGTTGAACAAAAAACAAACGAAAGACATCCAAGAATGGAAAAACAAGAATCGGGGAAACAATTAAGGGCAGCACAAGAATCCGCCCATTTCGGTCAATGCGACGAAACCGCGTCAAAGGTCGACCAATGTTATTGTAAACTCAAAACTCTGCTATGGCTCGTTACGCTCGTGCTGGCGATGATAGTCGGAGGCGCGGCTGGGGGTTACAAGGTCTACAAACTCGGGCCGGGTTTTTTGGGTCTAGTTCCGGCAGAGTACGGCACGCACTCATACGGATCAATGGTCGAGCGCATGGACAAGCACGCACAAGGCGAGTTGTACTGGCAAGAGAGGGCAATCCGCGCGGAGAACGAATGCGAGCAGCACGCTCACGAGGAAAAAGTGAAAGATATTCTCGCGCGATATGAGCAAGTCATTCTTGGCGCGAGCGAAAACACGACTACAACACAATGATTCATCTCGGGATTAAAATCGAAAAAGAAACCAAGGCACGCATCGCGGAGATTGCCAAACGAGACGACCGTTCGATCTCATCGGTGACGCGCCTCGCGATCCTCAACGGGTTGAGTTTTTTTGACGCGGGTGTATCCCACCCAAAAGCCAAAAAGTTTGTCTCGGGTGTATGCCACCCAACGAAGCAATGACGATCAAAGACGCTGCCAAGTTTCTGGAAGTGAGCGAGAGAACCGTCTCTCGATTTATTTCTGCACGATTGTTCCCGGTGACTCGGCTCGGACATCGCACGGTGCGAATCGACCGCGGTCATCTGGAACGTTTTAAAAACAAGAAAACAACAACATGACACAAAGTATAATGACGTTTAGACCGACTCTCGCGGATCGGTTTAATGAGTACGACGAAAGCAACCCGCACGTTTGGCAACTGTTCAAGCAGTTCGCTTGCGATGCGTATCAAGCCGGTCACGCTAGGTTCTCGGCTCAATCAATCATCGAGCGCATACGGTGGAAAACATCTGTCGAGACGCGCGGCGGTGAGTTCAAGATCAACAACGACTTTGCGGCGTGCTATGCCCGCAAGTTCCACCAAGAGAATCCGCATCTTGACGGATTTTTTCGCACGCGCCACTCGAGCGCGGATCGGTTCGACACTTACCCGAGGTCGATCGCTTGCACGGCAATCGCTTGGATGTTCACCGTCGGCGCGCTTGGCCTCGTCGGATTGCTGGCAATCGGAGCGTGAGTTTTCTTCAAAAAATTTGGCAGAACAATCCGGCAACAATGCCGGACGCTGCCATCCCCCCCTACATTGGGCTGCAATCCGTTGTTCGGGAGGGAGAATTTAGTCATCGCGAGCCGCGGCCAAGTCCCGACCCACTCGGGCGAGTAGAATCTTCAACATCTCTTCTTTCGCGAACCCGGCGCGTGATGACAAAAAAAAGACCGACCCCAATTTCTCGGAGCCGGTCAAACAAGAGACGCACTCTCGCGGAGTGCGAACAACAAAAACAAGAGACATGAACGAGATAAAGAAAACAAACAAAAAAAACACCGTGCGCGAATTGATGAAAAGTGAACAATTCAGCGCAGAAATCGCAACGGCATTGCCGGAAATAATGACGAGCGACCGATTCTTACGGGTCGCTTTGACTACATTGCAGAAAGTTCCCAAGCTGCAAAACTGTTCCCAAAAGTCGCTTTGTCAGGCTTTACTAGACTGCGCCTCTCTCGGGCTTGAGCCGGACAATCGGCGCGCGCACTTGATCCCGTTCGGTAAAGATGTGCAACTCATCGTCGATTACAAAGGCGTCGTCGAGTTGATACTTCGCAACGGAGACGTGCGGAAAATCTATGCCGAGATCGTCCACGAAAATGACGAGTTCGAGTTCGACCGGGGCGAAGTCACCAAACACTTGATCGATTACAGTCGAGACGATCGAGGCAAAGCGATCGCGGCATATTGCATCGCGACACTCAAGAGCGGCGAGACGACCGCGACGGTGATGACCGTGAAAGAGATCAACGCGATCCGTGACAAGGCAAAGGCGGGTAAGTCCGGCCCTTGGGTCGACCATTGGGGCGAGATGGCAAAGAAGACCGTTTTCAAGCGTCTTGCAAAATGGTTGCCAATGACGCCGGAGGTCAAAGCCGCGGCAGAGTACGGTGACGACGATCCGGTTATCAACGCCAAGCCGGTCGTCGCGGCTCCGGTATTCGATGAGGCGGACTTTTTGCCCGAGACCGATGCGATCACAATGAACGACGAGACAACACCGGAGGGAGTCGATGCTTGATGAACGTCAAGGCTTGCCGAGCGCAAGCGAGACCGAGCGTCTCGCGTTATGCCCTCCGTCGTTTCTTCGCTCGAAGAATCTGCCCGAGACGACCTCGGCGATCGCTGAAACCGGCACGCGCATCCACGAGGCAGTCGAGACCGGCAACCGTGACGGGTTGACTGCGTTTGAGGAACGTCTTGCGGACGAATGCGATCAACTTGCTCTCATTGTCGCCGACGAGTGCGGGTTTGATTTAACCGCCATCGCGGGCAAGGCACTCCAAAAAAAAGAAAACGCCGGGACATACCTTGAACAACGATTATGGCTGACGCGGCACGGTGAGTGCATCATGAGCGGCAAGCCCGACCTCGTGACGAAACATAAATCCCGTGCGCTCGTCATTGACTACAAAACCGGATACCTCGAGACCATCGAGGCGTCGCAGAATCTACAACTGCGAACGCTCGCGGTCTTGGTTGCGGTCAATCATACGGTCGATGAGGTTAACGTCGCGATCGTTCAACCCAACATTAAGCCGGGTTATTCGGTTGCGCGTTACGATTCAAACGACCTCGAGATCGCCGAGCGGCAATTGCGGAAGATTCTCGAAGCAACAAAAGACGAAAACGCACCCGCCAATCCCGGCGAGAAGCAATGCCGCTATTGCAAGGCCAAGACGATTTGCAAAGAGGCTCAAGCTGAATCGTTCTCCGTCATCGAGGCGGACACGACGACACTTGATGTTGTCCGTCTGCCCGAGCTACTCGAGAAATGTGATCTCGCGGATCGTGTTGTTAAAGCGATCCGAGATGCCGCTCTCGATATTGTCCGCGATGGCGGGATGGTCGACGGATGGGAGTTGCCGAGCGGAGGCAAGTCGCGCGCGTTCACGTCTGTCGCCGAGGTGTACGGAGCAGTCGCCGACGTCGTCTCCCGGGAAGCATTCATGGGCGCGTGTGACATCAAGATCGGCGCGCTCGAGACGGCTTGGCTTGAGGCATTTGAAGACGGCACGAAAAAAGACAATCTCGTTGCGCTCAAATCCCGGCTCGAGGCGGTCACGGTTTGGAAAGACAAATCTGTCCGCAAGCTACGGAGGGCGAAACTATGAGCGCGCCTTCGAGCTTGAGGCGTTACGACGCGATGCTGATACCAATTGAGCGCAAGCGGATGAGGTCGATCATTCGCCACGTCTGCAAGTTTTATCGGGCGGACGTCTCCGCGGTGATGAGCTACTCGCGCCAAGCCGGTTTGATTTGGCCAAGGCACGTCGCAATGGCAATCGCCGCGGCCAATGGGTTCTCGTCCACCACGATCGCATCCGCCCTCAATCGAGAGCGTTCGGTTGTGAGCTACGCGCACAAACAAGTTTTGAACCAATGCTCGGTCGACAAAGAGGTTGCCCGAGAGGTACGAAAATTAGCCAAAGAGATCAAAGAAAAAATACTGAAAAAATGAACTATAATAAAGTTATATTGATGGGCCGGATGACGGCAGAACCGAGATTGACACTCACCGAGAGCGGGCTGGATGTTTGCGAGTTCGGCTTGGCGATCAACCGCAAGCGCAAAGAACCCGAGCCGGATGAGGTCTGTTTTATCGACTGCACCGCATTCGGCAAGACCGCCGGGGTTATTGGCAAGCATTTCGCCAAGGGCGAGCCGATACTCATCGAGGGGCGTTTGAAGTTCCGGCAATGGGGCGGACAGTCCGGCA
>Ga0098044_1001589_pt1 | contig 11846 bp, 19 predicted proteins | sample 10_taG_FD_75053 | JGI IMG/M metagenome (GOLD analysis project Ga0098044, IMG submission 75053) | Marine viral communities from the Subarctic Pacific Ocean - 10_ETSP_OMZ_AT15264 metaG | ecosystem: Environmental > Aquatic > Marine > Oceanic | place: Pacific Ocean | collected 2015-01-16 | reverse complement strand
TGGTGGGGGCGGTATAAGCAGGACTTAAAGCCGCCCAAACCGCCCAGGTCCAACAGCGCGAGCGGCGAGCCGAAAGGGCAGCAAAAACGGGGGCGGCGAAAGCGGCAGAACGCGAAGAAAAGCGGAAGGCTGCACAGAAGGCCGCACAGGTCCCTTCCGCACCCCCTACCTCCTCTTCACCTACTCTTTCTTCGGAGTTACCGGCTCCAAGACGTAAGCCAAAGAGGCGTAAGCAGGCTATCGCACGGAAGAAAAAGAAACAGAAGAAACGTAACCTCACCATTGTGGGTGGAGTGGGTGGGGTTGTTCTCCTGGGAGTTCTCGTTATGCTTATGCGAGGTAGGAGAAGCTCGCCATGACTTACTACGGTTACGTTGCCCGAAGACATGCGCGGAAGATCCATCCTTGGATAGTGCGGCTCGAAAACGCCACCGATGGCCTTCAGGAAGATCTGGGCGTTCAAGACACCAGTGAAGTCTTGGAGTCGTTGGCCGATGTGAGCTTTTGGCGGGGTCGGGTGATGGGAGATCTCCTCAGTGCGGGTGCTCTGAGTCCCAGCCAAGATCCAAAGCTCGCCAATAGAGTCTTTGAAGCCCTGATGGTATCTCAGAAGGTGATCTCAGAGGCTCACCAATACTTGCTCCAGCGCACTTCTCCTGATCTGGCTGGATTCCGCTATCTGCCGCACGCCTGGACCTCTCCCTCCAAGCTGATGACATCGGGCCTCTCTTCTCTCCTTACACAAAAAAACCAGATGCTGCGAGGAGAACCGGTAGCAGGAGCGACCAAAGGAAAAGCGGGAGAAGATGAAGTCTTTGTCCGCACCCGAGATGATATGTGGCACGCGGCCCAGTGGACTGCTTGGTTTGCCGTCGCTCAGCGCCTCTATGAAGCCAGCGATGCTACAGAAGGAAAAGGGAACGCCTTAGCGTTTGCTCCTACTGAGAACTGGAAGACCTTTTGGGGGGACACAGGTACTCCTGGTGATCTGGCTATCCAAGCATGGAAGAAGTGCTCTGGATACAGCTACGACATAGATCCCCAACCGAGCAGTGAGTGGATGACCGATGCCTTTGTGTGCTTGTGGAGCATGGCACGCGAACAGGCGGGGACAGGAAAGAGACAATCCATTGCTCAGGGTTTTGTGAGATACCTCATTCAAGAGTACCTGAACGCGACAGATGTGAAGATCTCGGACGAAAACCGAGCCGCTCTCATCAAGATCTCCGGGGACACGGTACAGGTCCCTCTTACCCGCACACAGCGGATCGCTCAAGCAGAAGCAAAAGCAGAAGCAAAAGCAGCGACTGAGCGTATCCGTCGTTCCGTTGCTCCTAAGACTGCTCCTTCTCCCGTCGCCCTTCCCACGCAGGAGTATCAACCTCCGCAGAAACGCCGTCGAAGGAAAGGCAAGAAGCGTAGGGGGCAACGGAGAAAGAAGAAGCAGGAGAGTTGGTGGGCTAAGAACTGGTGGATTCCAGTTGCGGCTACCGGCGCGATTGCAGCCACCGTCCTGGTAGTCAGGACCAGGAGATCAGGATGAGACACTACGTGAACTACGGAAACTACGGCAGCAACTGGGGCTATGGTGCTCCTGCTGAAGCCGCTAGCGTTACCACCACCAAGCGCATGATAGATCTGTGTGAGACGGATGATCCCACGGAATGGAGAATCTGCCGCGTAGAAAACGCGCAAGTTACCAACACGAATGCCGTTGATGCCTCTGCCGTAGCAGGGGGCGGATCGTTTAGACGCCTCGCGACAAACGTCATCCATGCTGCCGCTGGCGAAAGCGAAAAGCCTTTGGGGGAGAATCAAGCCCTCCTAAAGCAGTTCCCCGGAGGATTGACCCCCGGAAGCTGGCTGAAGAAGGTTCCCAAGGTCACCGCAGGAAGCGTAAACCCTCATCTGGGTCCGGGGTTCACAGCTCTCCGTAAAATCGTCCGTGACTTTGGCGCACCGAAAACCGAAGAAGCCCTGCGTAAAGCCGCGATGTGGTATTACACGAACGTCGAAGTGCCTGCTCAGGCTGCGGCTCCCGCTCCTCCTCCTCCCACTCCCTATGCTCCTCCTGAAATGGAAGCTCTGGTCCCTAAGCCTCGCCGCAAGGGACGGACTGGTCCTCGCAAGGGACGCCGAAAGGGTAAGCGTAAGGGGAAGAAGAAGGGCGCAGAGTCCTGGTGGGCCAAGAACTGGTGGGTTCCCGTGGCTGGGATCGGTGGACTGGCTCTGGTGGCAGTCCTGATGGCCCAGGCTAAAAAGAAGAAGGGAGGGTCTAAGGCCCGCAAGTCCCTGTCCATAAGCACTCCGTAGTGATAGGATCGGTCATCAGCGTAAGCTGAGTGAGCCGTTCACCCTCTCCGCTCACTTTGCTTACTCTCACTTACAAAGGAAACTCAGCCATGGCAGCAAAGAAAGATGAAGGCATGAACATGATGTGGCCTCTTCTGGCATTGGCCGGAATCGCCTACTTTTTCTTCCGCAGGCAGCAAGACGTGATTGATGCCGTCCAGGCGAACAATGCTCTCCCTGCGCCTGCGCCTGCTCCCCAACTGGAAGACAAGACGCCTCCTCCGGGTCCTACCAGTACGCCTGCGATTCCCGCTACTCAGGTAGCTATCGATCCAGCCCCCGCTCCGGTTATGTCCAGGGCTCCCCTTCGCGTCTCGGCAGCGGTCAGTCAAACGTGGACCCCGTCAGGAGCAAAGTGCCTTCCTTTGATGCCTAAGCACACGTCCCCCCAGCGGGCTGCTCTTTGGCAAAGAGAATTGCATAAGGCAAGCCGCGAGCAGCACTCAGCCCAGTTGGCTCACCGCATGGCTCAGCTTCGCTCTCGTCGCATGAGATCTCCCGCTGCCTACCTCACCCCTTACATTCATCGCCTCCGACAGGCAAACCTGCGGGTCAGGGCTCTCCAGAGCTGCCGTCCCTGGGCACGGAAAGGCCATGTGAGGGTCGTTTGAGGTCATGGGAGACGCAAAGAAGAAAGGAGTAGGGGGTGACTTTTTCACTATCCTCCTGATAGGAGGAGGTATTGGGGCCGCACTCGCAGTGATCAGCCACTTTGAGAAGAAACGGAGACGAGGACCCACTCAGCGCAAGCTCGCTCCCCCAGGAGCGTTTATTCCTGCTCGCACGGCAACTGGACCTCAAGCTCCTCCACCCGCTCCCGCCGAAGCGGGGGTAGTCAGACTTTCAGATCTGGAACGCCAGAAAGCAGCAGAGTCTGCACAGAAACTTCCGGCGTATGGATCGCCTGCCGTTCCGCTTATTGCTGGCCCAGAACCACTCCGCGCTCCCTACAGCGGAGGGGAACTCGATGGGCTATGGGACAACTGAAATGAAAATGCAGGTTCAAAGCGTTCAAACCCAGATCATGCCACTTGTTAGTGTAAGTGCGCGTAATCACTCGGTTATTTACAACAACGATAAGGGTGCCTTATCGTCGTGTGATATGATCGAGGTCTGAACGCAGTAATGAATCGGAGAGGGTAAACCATGTCACTCAGCACCAATATGATCGACTACGCAACCGACACAGCGGGGAACGGAACCACTGCGAACGTGTCTACGCAGCCCGCCGATAACTGCCATACAATCATCGTTTACAACACGGACGGGACCAACTCCGCGTTGGTAGGGATCGTGGATGTAGGAACCAACCTCACTGCGTCTAACTCGGCTACGCTGATTGCTGGAGCTTCTCTGTCCATGAAGATCGGCACCCAAGAGTTTCGCCCGTGTGGATCTCTCAATGATGGCACAGCTACCCAAGTCCTTCGCCTGGAAGGAGTAGGAGCTACTCCGGTGGTGAGCTTTCAGTTCATCAACGCTACTGGAAGCGTTCCTCCTTGATGCTGACTCTCCTTTTCTTATGGGGATGCGCCAGTGCCAGCGCACAGGATACTCCTACCCCGGAGAGCTTCTCCACCGAAGCTGGGTGGATAGGTATGGTAGTATCTGTGATAGTCGGTACAGTGATGGCGGCTGAGCGCCTCAAAGGCACGTTTGGTTCTCCTCCCCAACTCCCCTCCCCGGAGGACGATGTGGATCTCCAACCCCTCACCAGCCGCTTGACCCTGGTAGAAACGAGACTCCAACAGATCGAGACTACCGTCTCAGGGATTGACGAGCGCAACCGAAACGAAGCCGCCTCTGTTGCCCGCTTGGAAGGCCGAGTTACAGACTGGGGAGAGAGGCTGGCACGCATCGAAGTCCTGGTACAGCGGATCGCTGCTCGACGCCCGTAGACATCATGGAGATTAAGATGGAACCGATCACTTGGATTCTTTTGGCAGTGGGTTTACTTGCAGGGGGAGGCGCCGGGTTTGGTATCGGTCGCGCCACGGCGAAGCAGAAGGACAACACCCCCCACGTCATCGAAGCCCTCACTACCAACACGGAAGCGATGGGAGCCCTCACAGAAGCAGCCCAAAAGCCCCTGACCATCGACGCGGAGACGCGAGGTAGCCTCGCACTGGACGTTCCCGCTGGATGCCTGGAACCAGAACAGAGCCTCACCCCTGCGTGTCTCGCTGCCGCTTGTTGGCGCTACCAGCAGTCAGACGCAGGCCGCTCAGACGCCTCCTCTTGCGCTGAGTTGGTCGATGATGCGAGAATCCAATCCTGGGTGCAACTGTGCGCCACCGATGAGAACGCTGCTCCCAACTGGGAGTGCGTAGACAAGGCTATCGAAGCTGCCAGAGAGCAAGACTAAGGAAAAGCTATGGCTGACTTGACTAAGAAATCGTATCAGAATCTTGTCAGGGAACTGGCAGAAGAGGCTACCGACTTTGGAATGGACTACAAGCATGATGGGGACGGGTATGAGTGGGCGAGGGAGAAGGTCGCGGAACTCGCCAGAAAGGAACAGGACTACGGCGGGGTGCTCAGTACCTACGATAAGCAGCTTCAGGTGCTTCGCTTGACCCAGAACCAAAACTCTTTTCAAGTGGTAGAGGGTTCCGCGCCGATGACCTCCATCATCAGCGAGCTGGCCTCCGGTGCCTTGTACGAGGATGTGCGAGACTGGTTGCCGCCGGAAGAGGATTTCTCTGAAGAAGACGAAGACTACTAAGTCCAATGAAAGCGTGGAAAGCCATCCTCATCGTGACGAGCCTGGGGGCACTGGGTTTTGGAGCGTTCAAGCTCTGGGAAACGAAAGCAGAGTCGAAGCCGAAAGCGAAGAGGAAGCGGAAGAAAAGGGCGAAGCAGTTTACCGCTTCCATCTCCCCCCTTCCTGATTCTCTAAAGGCACAGATGCGCGGCGTAAGCTGGCACGAAGGGTGTCCCGTACCTCTTGAAGACCTCTCCCTCGTCAAGGTTCGCTACAGAAACTACCAGGGAGCCAATGCCACAGGCAGATTGATCATAGCCTCAGACGTGGCTCAGAGTCTCGTAGATGCCTTTCGCGACCTCTATCAGAGCGGGTTTCCCATCGAGAAGATGCAGCCCGTCTACAAGTTCGGGGGAAGCGATGCGGAATCCATGCGGGCCAACAACACCTCTGCGTTCAACTGCCGCAAGAGCACAGGAAGCTCCAAGTGGTCAGAGCATAGCAAGGGCACCGCGATCGACATCAATCCCGTGGTCAATCCCTACGTTTCATCGGGGGGATCAGTTCAGCCAATCGAAGGCGCAAAGTATGCAGACCGTTCGATCGTGGTTAAGGGGACCATCACTCCAGAGATCGCTGCCATCTTCGATCGCCATGGTTGGAAATGGGGTGGCGACTGGCGCTCTACAAAGGACTACCAGCACTTCTCCAGGTCAGGACGATGACAGTTCACCGTGCAATGTTCGATACGCTCTATCCTTCTCCCCTTGTATGGTGCGGAGTCTGGGAGACTCCTACAGGGCTCGTCATTGACGGGTTCCACCTATGGAACCGGAAAGGGGCCTGGATAGGGGTCTATCACACTTATTCTCGGGCAGTAGCTCAATGGACAGAGCCCCGGCTTGCGAAGTCGGGAGATGATGCGGTTCGACTCCCCTCTGCCCGACCTATTTTCAGTAACCAGACTGCCTGAACGCTTCTGCTAACTCGGCTCCAATACGGTTGCCGATGAGGCGGGCGTACTCTTCCACTCTTCCTCCTGACATTTCTGAAGCAGCCCATGCGGCTTCGATGGGAAACTCGACGGTTACCTTGACGAGCGATCCCTGCCCGTCGATCTCGATGTCTACGCTCTCCTCCACCAAGCGGCTTACTGAGAGCCCTGCGTTCACTTCGTGAATAGCCCCCTTCACAAAGCTGCCGACTCTCGCAGCCCACCCTCCCTGCATCTGAGCAGCTCGGAATAGCTCTCCTCCAATGCCCCCAAACGCGCCACTGCCGTCATAGGGACCGGGTAGCTCATCTCCTCGCTCTTCCCGCTCTTCCCAGTCCGCTTGCTGGGCAATCCCCGGAAAGTCCCGCTCCATCCCTTCGCGGAGCTTGCGAGCCGTCTGCTTCTCGTTGGGAGTAGAGCCGGTGTTCTGCTCCATTGCACGGAGCTTGCGGTATCGATCGGTGTTCACAGTCCCTCCACGCTCTTCACCGCATCACCCAGATCGTCCACGCGAGGATGGAGATACTTCTGCGTCACACTTATATCAGTATGCCCCAAGAGGGCTTTTAATCGCGCAATATCCACTCCTGCTGTAACCATTCGCGTTGCATAGGTATGGCGAAGAATGTGGGGAGTGAGTCCGGTTAGTTCTTCGTGGCGTGCGCGGATCCGTCTACAGGCATCGCGCACAGTGCCCGGTTTGATAGAGCCTCCTCTGCCGGGAAAGAGCGGTCCTTCTGATCTCCCGCGCTTCTCGATCCAAGCCCGGAGATCTGCTTCTCCCCGCTCTCCCAGCGGGACAGTGCGCGGCTTATCTCCCTTCCCCCGAAACGACAGGCAGACCAGCTCTCCCCTCTTCTGGATGGCGCTCGCATCCAACTCGCATAGCTCCGAGATCCGCAACCCTGTGCGCGGCAACAGGAGCAAAACGGTGCGGACTGGGTCGCGTTCTTTCTTCGCTGCTTCAAAGAAAAGAGAAAGAGCCTCTGGACTGAGCCCTTCTTTGGTCACAGCTTGGCGTCCTCTGCCTGGAGGAAGCTCCGCTTTGATCTCAGCTTCCGGCTTCCCTTGCCAGCGTAGGTAATGAGCCACTGCTGCCCTGGCTTGCTGGACCGTACCCACAGGCACTCTCTTCGCCACCAACTCTCGCAGCCACTGGACGGGATCCTCTCCTGCGCGGCTTACCACACGAATGTAAGCGCGGCGAGTCCTGGGCAGAAGACCGCGCTGTGCGAGGTAGGTGTCAAACTCTTCAGTCATGGGACACGGGATTAGCGGGGGGATTATGGAGAGAGCAGGAGCGGGAAGGGTTCCACCTGCGCTTATCACCCCAATGATCACCTACTTCTCTACGCAGGTGTTCTATCTCCCAATCCTTACCCCCTACTTCGATAAGGGTCTTCAACTGTCGTTTGTTGGCTTCCTGTTCACCTTTCGTCTGGTCCTTGTAGTAGGACATGCCCTGCTCGCCGTGGACGGATTCGTGTACTAAGACGCTCGCCAGCCATTCCTTTGAAGCATTCAGTGTGGGCCTTGCGAGAAGGATCTTTTGGTTGGAGCGATAAGGATAATCTGCGTGATACCCCGACTCTGCGCCCGCTGACTTGTAAGCAAACTCGATCGCATCTACATACTTGGAAACATACGCCTTGTCCTTTGGCGACAACATGCGAAATGCTGATCGAACCTTGCTATTGAACTTTCGATCATTGATTCTAAACAGAGGCTCTGGCTGTGCAGGATTAGGGAGGTAGGTAGGGCGCAGGAAGCTCTTAGCCTTGGAGCGATCCAGAGTCTGAACGTCCTTCTCATCGTAGTAGATTGGATCTCCAAAGAGATGCTGCGCTACTGAGTCGCACTCTCGCTCACTATGACTCAGCTTTGCGGCGATCAAGTAGGCGTGCGCCAGTTCATGGCGCATCAGCGCATCTGCTTGGGCCTTGGGAGCCTTCAAGATCTTGGGGGCAAACACGATAAGAGCGTTCTTGCCGTCTGAGAGGCAGTACCCATAGTCCCTCTCGGCAGGAAAGTCACCCGCAGGCCCCATGCCCATCTCTACCTTCAGCAGCGGCTGCGTCTGGTGGACAGTCTTGAGGCGCTCTTTGAAGAGCTTTTCCAGTTGTTGCTTGCTGAGAGGCATGTTCATAACTCTACCATTCTTCTTTCGGAGGAGACTCGCTCGTAACCTGCGGTCTGCCCTCTGGAGAGGAGACAGGACCAAAGACAACCAGACAGGAAGGAGCAGGAGCAGGGGTCACTCTCCCCTTCTCTCTGCGAGGCTCTCCGTCTTTATCAATAAAGGTCACTCTCCCTCGAAATAGCTCCACTTTGACGGCGTGCTGCATCACCTCGTCATGCCACCACTTGGTGTCAGTCCTGGCGAAGATTAAACACACCACAGTGAGTCCGTGCTTGTGGGCCTGTTCCCTGGCTCTGGTAATCCACTTCCCTACTCCTCTTCCGTAGGGGGGATTGATCCAGACTGTCTTCTGCGTGTCGCAGTCCCATTCTGTAGCCAGGGAGTCTTCTCCCAGAGAGGAGCCGGGTCCCAGATACCGCTCTACTCGCTTGTTGTGCGCGCCAGCCGCTGCATCGAGTCCAAAGGGACCCCAGCGGCTCTCGATCCAAGAGAAGAGGACTGGGGGGGTGCCCCAGTCCTGCTTCTTCGACGCGAAGAGAAGCTCTCCCCACGGTTTCTCTGTCATGCCTCGGCTTCCTGCCCTTCTACGAAGGTAGCGAGGTCTGCCTTTCCTCCGTTCACGGGCTCTTCAGCAGGCTCTTCAGCAACCGGAACTGCCTCCTCGACGTTGATGACCTTCCAGCCCTTGGGAGTCCGCCCACGGGGCTTGACGGGGCTCGTAATGATGATCTGCCCAGGACACCCGGAGAGCGCACGCATCACCGATGCGAGAGTCTGTCCGTCATAGGCCCGCTCTTCGGGGGAAAGGATGGCAATCACGTTCTCATCGGTAGGCATCGTAGCGAGTCCCAGAGCGATGGTGAGACGCGCCCACTCCGCTCCAGAAAGAGCCGTGTGAAGTGCGCCTTGTCGGACGAACCCAAACCGGCAGACTACACGGGAGCCTTCTTGGAGAACCAGAGAGAACGCATCGCCTTCAGGAAGATATTCGTTCACTCGCATCTCAAACTGCTGACGCCCATCTTCCACCAGAGCATCCGAGACTTCCTTGCAGGCATCGGCCAGAGCTTTAGCGTCAGCGGCACTGCGCTTGGCCTCTTCTCCCTGGTCACGCGCCTGCTGAAGCGCAGCCCAGGAAGCGCGAGCTTCCATGAGACGCAGCAGGTTTCCTTCTTGCTCCGTCAAGGTTGCGTAGGCCGCAGCAATGCGCTCCTGGCGTCCTGTGGAGGAAGTGGCGCCCTGACGCTGGGCTTCCTGAAACAAGCCCACCTTCTTCTCTGCGTTCTGCTGAGCGGTCTTGAGGGCTTCTACTACCACAGGAAGTTGTTGCTGTGCCGTGATGGCTGCGCGCGAAGACTGGAGTCCAGCCTGTATCTGTTGGGCGCGAGCGCGGTAGGTGGGGGGATGAACCGCTCCTCGGATTCCACAGACCAGACACTCGGTAGGCTGGCCGTCTGCGAAGTCTGCGTGGGCCTTGAGAATGATGCTCAGAGCCACCCGCACCTTCGCCACTGACTCGTCTACTCCCTGACCTGCCGCTTCGCGGAGCTTGGTGACTTCCCCCTCGTAGTGTTGGAGAGTAGCTACAGCCCCCTTCGCGTCTTCGCGCAATGCCTCTACATCCAGAGGTTCCGGCTCACTCATCACTTCTCGGTAAGCCGCAGAGGCATCGTGAGCAGCCTTCTGAGCCTCCTGCACTTCCTCCTCCGTAGGCTGGAGAGCGGGAAGATCTTTACCCAGGTTATCCACGAGAGAAGTAGCTGCCTTCTTCTCGGCATTGGAGCTGCGTGAGGTAGCCTTTGCCTTCTCTCGCACCGCCAAGAGGGTATCGATCGGGTTGGCGAACGCGACAGGAGTGTTCACCGCTTGAGCGAACGTCTCATAGGAGTCGCGGCAGGCAGACGGAAGGCGCTCAGAGATAGCCTCCTGAGTTACTTCCAGACCACTGTGACGCAGGACAAACGCACGCGCTGTCTCTACGCTACCTCGGAGAGCGGCCACCACATCCTTGACGGGATAGGCTACGCGGATTCCTTCGGGAGGAAGATGCTGGGGCCGTGCGGTCTTCCCACCGCTCTTCCGATTAACCCGAAACACTCCCATGCTTCGATCGTCTGAGAGTTGAACCTCTGCGTAGAGATCTTCCTTGTCAGGAGCGAGAGCGATCAGGTCTGCGCCTTGACGCAGTTCAGGGCGTCCCACGATGTCTGACGCAAAGCCCGAAAGCGCAAGTTCAATCGTGTTAACGACTCGGGACTTGCCCGCTCCGTTGGGTCCAGTGATGAGGGTTCGGCTACCTATTTCCAGGTCGCATCCTCCCTTGATATTGCCGACTACGCGGCGAACATATTTGCTCACAACAATCTCCGTTGCATGTGTGTGTTTGTGCCAATGGCACGCTACCTTATCGCGGTTGCGTGTCAGGAGTCAATCAAAAAACAGCGACTGTTTCGCTTTCTTTTTCGATGCCCAGGACGCCTACTGTTACTGCGAGCTGGTAGAGATCACGATGGTCATTGAGCTTGAGGGGTTGTGTTTCCCCTTGCTCCCATCGGTAGAGAGTACGGGTAGCAATGCTCCCCCCTAACAATCGCGAGATTGCAGACGGGGAATATCCTCTAACTCTCAGCCTCTTCATAATCTCTTGTGCAGAAACGGGGGGCTGCTCGCGCGGGGGTGGGATCTCCATATCCATAGGTCTACCCTATTCTGGTAGTGCGTCACCTGTCAACTTTTCCCCGATAGGCTGAAGCATCTGAGCAAGGTGCTTCCGCTGCACTGCGATGGTTCGCACCAGGGAAGCAACAAGCCCCAGCTCTACCGCAATGGGAGAGTTGACAGGCATTCCTTCGTTCAGGGCTTCCCCGAAACGCTTAACCAAGTCTTCAAGGACCGGATCAGGAATGATAGGAATCTCATCCAGCTTGTTCTGGACAAGTCCAGGGCGGCCTTCAAGTTCTTCTTCAACAGTAAGAGGGCGCCCATTCGGGCCAAGAATACTCATTTCTCTATCTCCTGCGCTCTCGCGCTACTCGGTAACGAGCTTCCAGCCCGCTACCCATGAATCGGGGTCTTCGGCAATGATGGAGGAGACAGGATTGAACTCCCCCTTCATGCCCAGAATGACGTTCCGGCCTGAAGCCAGTGCCGTCTCGATGATCTGCGCTGTGGCCTTGCCTACATACTCGCGAGGACACACGTAAGCGTCATAGGTAGGTGCTCCGTTCACGTCTCGCCCTCCTCCTACAAAGCTCGTCCATGCCCCCCAACTCCCCAGAGAGGAGAAGCTGCGCTGCCACTCGTCGCTCGCCTTGATGACTTCTGCGCCGGGGGACGCCTCTTGGACTTCTTTGACCAGCGCGTCAATCTCTGCGGGGTCTTCACCCTTCGCGTGTGCAATCAGAATCCTCATCCTACCTCCTTCCAGGTCATTCCCACGTCTGCCCCAGCGGTGAACTTCACACCGGGGAGATCAGGGTGTTCAATGTTGTGTAGATGGTGCTCGATGATCTCTTTCACTTCGTCTGCTTTATCTTCTGGGCACTCAACAACCAGCGAATCGTGGGTCTGAGTAATCAAACCTGTTCCCGGCCCCCATTTATGCAAGGGAATATCCTTGTGGATGGCGATCATCGCGGTGTTGATCAAGCCAGAAG
>Ga0098044_1001587_pt1 | contig 11857 bp, 10 predicted proteins | sample 10_taG_FD_75053 | JGI IMG/M metagenome (GOLD analysis project Ga0098044, IMG submission 75053) | Marine viral communities from the Subarctic Pacific Ocean - 10_ETSP_OMZ_AT15264 metaG | ecosystem: Environmental > Aquatic > Marine > Oceanic | place: Pacific Ocean | collected 2015-01-16 | reverse complement strand
GGCGAGGTCTGAACCTGACCCCGGCTCGGAATATCCCTGGCACCAGACCACCTCGCCACGAAGCGTCGGCTTCACCCATTTTTTCTTTTGCTCCTCGGTGCCAAGTTCCAGAAGCGTCGGCACCAGCATGGAGATACCCTGGTTCTGCAACGCCGAAGGTACACGAGCAGCGGAAAATTCCTCCGCGATGATGCGCGATTCGAGAATGTCCGGCTTGGCACCATAGCCGCCGTAGTCTTTCGGAATCGTCCGCGCGGCATAGCCGTGCTGGATCAGCAGTTGCTGCCAGGCACAGGCTTCGGGAGACGGGCGCCCTGCGCCGCCGAGACCCTTGGGTGCCTGATTTTTGTGTTTTGTCAGGAAAGCCCTGACCTCTTCCCGGAAGGCCTCGTATTGGGGACCGTATGCCAAATCCATTTTATATCTCCGATGCGTAAGATGGCGATTGGCTCTGTTTTTATTTCAGGCAGGTTTGAAACACGGAAGCATGAATCCGCCGATGTCCTTGAAGACAAGGACCACAGGCATGTCGAGTTCTACCGTCTCCGGATCGCAGTCGAGCAAACGCGTCGCCATGCGAACGCCTTCTTCCAATTCCACGACCGCAGCTATGTAGGGCACGTCGCGTGCGAAAGCCGGATGAAAGGGCTGGTAGGTCACCGTCCAGGAAAAAATGCGGCCGCGCCCGCTGCTCGGCATCCACTCGTAATCCGGCGAACCACATTTTGCGCACATGTAACGCGGCAGGAACCGCCAGGTGTCACAATGACTGCACTGCTGAAAACGCAGGACGCCGTCCTGGCAAAGTTTCCAGAACTCCGCGTCGACCGGATCGACGGTCGCGGGCTGAGGATATTTTAGTTGCTCAATTTCCATTTTTACCTCCTCAAAATCGCGAGGCTGCCATCGCCGAGATCGCCCCATCCGGTCACGAGTCCGATTTCGGCATCCGGAATTTGCCGCTTGCCCGCATCGCCGCGCAATTGGCGGGTCGCCTCAAGCACATGATTGAGGCCCCACACATGCGCCTCGCTCAAAAGTCCGCCATGCGTATTGAGCGGGAACTTGCCGCCGAGCTCGATCTGTCCATCCTTGACGAAATCGAGTGCGCCACCCGGCTCGAAATAACCCAGGGCTTCGAGCTGGAGCAGCACGACATAGGTAAAACAGTCGTAGACCTGCAGAAAGTCCATGTCCTTCGGTGTCACGCCGGCCATGGCGAAAGCGCGTGGCGCGGCGTAGCTCAAACCGATCTTGAAAGGATCCGGCCGTGACGGAATATCGTCGGCAGGATAAGGATGGCCCTCGGCCGCGCCGGAGATATAGACCGGCCTGTGAGGCAAGTCCTTCGCCCGCTCGGCGCTCGTCACCACGACGGCGCAAGCCCCATCCGTTTCGAGACAGCAATCGAATAAACGGAACGGCGAGGACACCATGCGCGACCGCATGTAGTCATCCATCGTCATCGGTTGGCCGCAGGTCAGGGCGCGGTCGTTGAGTTGGGCATGCTTGCGGCACGCCATCGCAATCCAACCCGTCGCCTCGGGGCTGACATTGTAAAGTTTCGAATGCCGCGTCGCGAGCCAGGCATACATCTGCACCGGCAACAGAACGCCATAGGGGAGGTAGTAACCCCGGATGGTCGAGGTCAGCGTGTTCATATTCATCGGTCGGCTTGGCGGCACCCCCGCCTTAGGCCGCAGCGCCGAATAGCCGTTCCAGCCGAGCGTGACCAGCACGTTGTCGCAGACACCGGAAGCCACGGCCATGGCGGCATTCTGCAACGCCGTGGTCGGGCTCGCGCCGCCCATGTTGACCGTCGAGGCATATCGCAGCACATCGACGCCGAGGTTGGCAGCCAATTCTTCCGACGTTGTATAGACGGGCGGCGGCACCATACCGTCAATGTCCCTTGGCTTCAGACCCGCATCCGCGATGGCCCGCCTGGCCGCATCGAGCATCATGGCCACGGCCGTCTGGTCCGACCCTTTCACATAGCTGGTCTCGCCGATCCCGACGATCGCAGCCTTGTCGCTGAAATTTTTCACGAAACTGCCCTCATCATCATTGCTCCCAGCACGCAGCCTTTTCGTTGAATCGCCACACGCTTTCCGTTTGACAAATACTCGGTAGACAGATCAAGTCGCCGGAATGAGACAGGAATGAACGGATTCCTGCCCCTCGATCTGGCGCGCCAGCGTCTTGATCGCCAGCTCAGCTTCCTCAAGCTTGAAATTATGAGTATGCATGAGTTCAAGAGGATATTTGCGGCGCTCGATAATCTCGATCGCCTTCTTGTATCCCGACGATGTAACGCCGATCGCGCCCTTGATGGTGATTTCCTTCATGACGATAAGGTCGGACACGAAGTCGGAGACGGGCTTGAATCCCTTGACGCCGGCAAGAACGATCGTGCCGCCCATACGGACACAATCCAGCGCATCACGGACCGGCTGCGTCGCGTAGGACGTGACCTCAACGACGACGTCCGCGCCCTTTCCGTTTGTCAGCGCCCGCACACGATCGACAACATTTTCGTTCTGCACATCGATAATGTGATCGGCACCAAGAGCAAGGGCCATCTGGAGCTTGTTTGAATCGGCCGCAAGCCCCGTGACGATGATCTTTCCCGCACCGGCTTCACGTGCGGCAACGACGCTCGCAAGCCCGCGCTGTCCGGGTCCAAAAATCAAAACGGTATCGCCAACCTGCGTCTGCGGAATCTCTACCGCCCAGCGGAAGCCTGCACCCAGCGGATTGAACATGACCGCCAGCTCCGCTGGAAAGCTCTTGTCCATCTTGTGAAGGATCGTGTTGGGCGCGAGATACATATATTGTGAATAGGCGCCCCAGAGGCCCGGTGCCTCCGTGAGCGGAATATACGAGTAGATCTGGCGGCGGTCGCAGAGGTGGTAATGCCCGCCGACACAAGTGTCGCAGCAATGGCATGACAACATCGTCTCGATGGCGACCCGATCACCAACATCGACGCCCCAGCGCCTGGCGGCCTTGTCGCCGATTGCCTCGATGATCCCGAGAGGTTCGTGCCCCGGAATCACCGGCATCGGAGTCCGCAAGACCCCTTCGTATTGTTCGTAATCGCTGCCGCAAATGCCGCAGGCTTCGACGCGGAGGATGGCGCTGTCGTCTGCAATCTGGGGGATCGGCAAATCGCGGGCTTCGAGTTTGCGCGGCGCCGTCTGCACCATCGCCATCGATTTTTTCGGCAACATTCTCAACTCCCCGCTTCATGTCTGCACCGACAACGTGTCGATAACACATATATATATTTTTAATCCTTGTATGTGTTATAAAGACTCAAAGATAGGATGCGAAGCCCTAAACTTCCGGCTTCGCAAAATTTTGGGGAGGACAAAATAACAATGACCGATGAAACGCCCAGGGTTCCCCTGCTGTCGATGGCGGAAGCGGCGGCCGCGGCCGCGAAGGCCGGCATATCCGAACAAATGGCGCCACTTAGCGTCTTCAGGGTCTTGCTCCGGCATCCCGATGTAGCGCGCGAGCTTGCCTCGACGCTGAACACCCTGCTTTTCCAGGGCAACAAGCTCGATGCAAGACTGCGCGAACTCATCATCATGCGTATCGGCTGGAAGACAAAATCGCTCTATGAATGGACACAACATTGGCGGGTCGCCCGCATGTTGGACATTCCGGAGGCGGATCTGGTCGCCACGCGGGATTGGAAAAATGCTTCCTGCCTGTCAGACGCCGACCGCGCCATTCTCACCGCGACCGACGAGACGCTCGACGGCGGCATGATTTCGGACGCCACCTGGACTGCCTGTGCGGCACACCTGAAAACGGCCGAAGAACGCATCGAACTGGTTGTCGCCATCGGCAACTGGACGCTTTTCTCGCAACTGCTCAAAAGCCTGAAAATCCCGCTTGAGGATGGCGTCGTCGCCTGGCCACCGGATGGCAAGAAGCCTTGATCAGGCGAGGAATAACAATTCGAGGAATAACAATTCAAGAACAGGATCGCGACAATGAGCGGAAAAAAGGCGATTTCGAAGGATTTGGTCGGCATGACGTTTCCGGCCGTCGATGTGGAATGGTCCGACAAGGACACGATGCTCTATGCACTCGGCGTCGGTGCTCGTCCCGCCGACGGGCTTGATTTCATTTACGAAGGCCGGGGACCGAAAGTTCTGCCGACCTACGCCGTCATCCCCGGCGGGCGAGGGCTCGCAGGGCTGATGAGCGGCGTCGAGATGAAGTTGGAAATGCTGCTGCATGGCGAGCAATCCGTCGAGTTGCTGCGTCCCCTGCCCTCATCGGCCAAGGTCAAGATAACGGCGCGCGTTTCCGAGGTTTGGGACAAAGGCAAGGCGGCCGTTATCGGGGTTGAGAGTACAGGTTCCGACGAGAAGGGACCCCTCTTCAAAACTCACGCGACGCTATTTGTACGCGGCGCCGGTGGATTCGGCGGAGAGCGCGGCCCTGCGGGCGTCGACTCGACGCCGCCGGACCGGACGCCTGACGCAGTGGTCGAGGATACGACGCGCCCCGAGCAAGGGGCAATCTACCGCCTCTCGGGCGACCGCAATCCGATCCACATCGATCCGGACTTCGCCAAACTGGGTGGCTTTGAAAAGCCCTTCGTTCACGGGCTTTGCACATATGGCTTTGTCGGCCGCGCGGTCCTGCGCGAGCTTTGCGGCAACGATCCCGCCCGCTTCAAATCTCTCAGCGGACGCTTTGCCGCTCAGGTCTATTTCGGCGACACCATTATAACGAAGATTTGGAAAACGGGCGACGGAGTCGCAATCGTGCAGGCCGAGACGCAAAACGGTAATGTCGTGCTGTCTCAGGCCAAAGCGGCATTCAAGCCCTGACGGACGGAAATTGGTCGAAGTGAAAAAAACGCCAGATATCTTTGCTCATCTGCTTGCACCACTCAATCTCGGGTTTACTACGCTCAGAAACCGCGTGTTGATGGGGTCAATGCATACCGGCCTCGAGGAAATGCCTGACGGTTTCGAAAGACAGGCAAAATTCTTCGCAAGACGCGCTAAGGGTGGCGTCGGAATTCTTGTCACCGGCGGTATCTCGCCGAATAGGGCGGGAAGGCTTGCGGAGCGCGCGTCGGTCATGACTGAAGACCTCGTTGAGGATCATCGTGTAATTGCACGCGCCGTCCACGATGAGGGCGGAAAGATCGTTCTCCAGCTCCTGCATGCGGGGCGCTACGGTCGACATGAAGAACTGGTTGCTCCCTCCGCTGTCAGATCCCGCATCAATCCGCTCACGCCCCGCGCCCTGGGCGAAGATGAAATCCTCCAGACCATCGAGGATTTTGGCACTGCTGCGGCGCTCGCACGCGAAGCCGGATATGACGGCGTTGAAGTCATGGGTTCGGAGGGCTATTTTCTCAATCAGTTCACCGCGGCACGTACAAATCAGCGCACGGATAGCTGGGGCGGTTCGGCGGAGAATCGGCGGCGCTTGCCGGTTGAGGTCGTCGGGCGTGTCCGCAAGCGTTGCGGACCGGACTTCATTATCGCTTACCGGATATCCGTTCTCGATCTTGTCGAGGGGGGCAATTCCTGGCCGGACGTCGCCGCCCTCGCAAAAGATGTCGAGGCAAGCGGAGCAAACATCCTCAATACCGGCATAGGCTGGCATGAGTCGCGTGTGCCGACGATCGCTCATATGGTGCCGCGCGGAGCTTTCACCTGGGCGATCAAGCGGCTCAAGGCGGAAGTCGCGATACCCGTGGTCGCGTCCAACCGGATCAATACGCCGGAGCAAGCGGAGCAACTGATTGCAGACGGACAAGCCGACATGGTTTCGCTCGCGCGTCCACTATTGGCCGATCCCGATTTTGTTGCGAAAGCGGCATCGGGCGCATCATCGAAAATCAATACTTGCATCGGTTGCAATCAGGCCTGCCTCGACAACGCCTTCACCGGACGGCTGACGACCTGCATGGTCAACCCTGCGGCATGCCGGGAAGTCGAATTCAAGATTGTACCAGCGACCCGAGGAAAATGCATTGCGGTCCTTGGCGGCGGCCCGGCGGGTCTTGCCTGCGCGGTAACGGCGGCCGAACGTGGCCACAAGGTTGCGCTATTCGAAGCCGACATCGATATCGGCGGTCAATTCAATCTGGCACGGCGGATTCCCGGCAAGGAGGATTATGCCGAGACTATCCGCTATTTCAGGAACCGGCTCGACGAACTGGGCGTCGAGGTTCACTGCGGCCGTCCGGCTTCGCTCGCCGATCTGGAGAGCGGAGAATTTGACGAAATCGTCGTCGCAACCGGCGTTCGCCCGCGCCATCTCGACATTCCGGGTTCGGATCACCCGTCGGTTATGACCTATGTAGAGGCAATCACAAACACCGCACGCGTCGGTGCCGAGGTTGCCATTGTCGGTGCCGGCGGCATTGGCTTCGACGTGGCGACGCTTCTGTCCCATCCGCATGGCCCACACGATCCGTTACATCCCGATGTCGAGGGATTTTCCGCCGAGTGGGGAATTGATCTGAGCTATACGCAGCCAGGCGCGTTGCTGCCCGCCAATCATCAATGGCCGTCAGCACGTAAAATTCATCTTCTCCAGCGCCAACCGCGCGATAAATTCGGCGCCAGCCTGAGCAAGACACGAGGGTGGGCGAATTTTCTGGAGGTGATGTTCCGCGGCGTTACGATGACCGGCGATGTTATCTATCGCAAAATCGACGATGCCGGGCTCCACATCGAGGCAAGCGGCAAATCACAGACGTTGAAAGTTGACACGATTGTCGTCTGCGCCGGGCAGGAATCGGCGGACGATGCGCTATCGTTGGCACGGTCCCTGGGCAAACCCGTTCACACAATCGGCGGTGTCGACAAGCCTCAGCAACTCGATGCGGTCAGGGCGATCGAGGACGGCACGCGCCTCGCGCGCTCTCTTTGAGAAACAAATGAAAAAACGAGGCGCGGCAAGAGAACGTATAAAGTCAGGGTTGTCGCATGAACGCTAACGTCCTCAAATCCGAACTGCCCTCGGCTGCAACGGTAAAATCCGCGACTCGTGTTCTGGAAATTTTCGAGTATTTCGACGAAGTCAGACGCCCGGTGACGATTCAAGACGTGGCGCAGGCTCTGAGTTATCCTCATTCCAGCACCGCCGCCCTTCTGAAAAGCCTCGTCAGCCTCGGCTATCTGGAGCACGACGACCGGGTCAAGACTTTTTTCCCAAGCATCCGGATATCTCTGCTGGGAAACTGGGTGGAAGCCGAGGCGTTACCGATCCGGAATGTCCAGCGCCTTATGAGACGGCTTTCGGTCGATACGGGATGCACGATCATCCTCGCTACGCGTCTGGGCGCTTATGCCCAATATGTGAAGGTGATTCAAGGTACGTCGCCCATCCGCTTTCATGTCAAGCCAAGCACCCGGCGTATGCTCGCTTTTTCGACGATGGGCCGCGTTCTGCTGAGCGAACTCCCCCTGCCCGAAGCGAGACGTTTGATTCAGGATGCCCTTGCCGCCATGCCGGAGCGGCGGGGATCGATGCAGGAGATCGAAGACGAACTGCAAAGAATCAAAAAACGCGGCTTCGCGCTTTACAGCGATCTCGTGACGCCGGGAGCGACTATGCTGGCGATGCCCATTCCGATGGGTCCGTCCGGACGCTCGGTCGCGATCGGCATAGCCGCTCCCAACGAGTATTTTCGCAATCGTAAACAACCGTTCACGGCGTTACTGAAAAACGCTATCGCCGAGCACATCTCACAAAACGGGCAAGCCTTCAAGGAGACTCTCGACGACGAGGAGCAACTTGAAATCGGCGACGATATATAGCGCCGTAATCATTCGAGTTTTGTATCCAGGAAGTCGGCCATCTCGTCGATCGCCGCGCGGCCTTCGCTCAAGACCGGCGCAAACCAGTGCCAGACATGAATCATCTCCGGCCAGACATGGAGATTGACGGATACGCCAGCCTCTTTCAATCTATCGGCCAATAAGTGGCTATCCGAGAGCAAAACCTCCGAACTGCCTACCTGAATCAGGAATGGCGGCAATCCCTTGAGATCGGCATATACCGGCGATGCCAGAGGCGTCCTGCGCGGGGTTGAAGTTCCCAGATAGGCCGCCGTCCACAGCTCAAGATCGGCATGGCGCACCATCGGGTCCACATTCGCTTTCGCGCCATAAGAGGCACCTTTATTTTCAAGATTGGCCCACGGCGAAATACAAACGGCCGCAGCCGGAAGTCCGAGACCGGCATCGCGCGCCGCCAGAAGCACGGAAACCGTCAGGCCGCCGCCGGCTGAATCTCCCGCCACAGCGAGCTTCGCCGGGTCGACGCCCGTCTCGATCAACCAGCGATAAGCAGCAAGCGCATCATCGACCGCCGCCGGAAATGGATGCTCTGGAGACCGCCTGTAGTCGATCAGCAAAACCCGGCCATTCAGGGCAAGAGCTATATGCGCCGCAAGATGGCGATGCGAGTCGAGAGAACCAAGCGCATAGCCCCCTCCATGCAGATAGAGCAAAACCAACTTGCCAGCACCGGCAGTCGGCGCCAGCCATTCGCCGGGAACCCCGCCGGCGGAAACCGGCGTGACCATCACGCCTTCGGGAAGACCGAACGCCTTGCCGGCCTCGTCATACGAGGTACGAAAATCCTCAAGAGAACGAGCCTCCCCGGTCACAAGGCCCGCAAGCAGCTGACGAACGACAGCAAGTTCCTCAAGACTCATTTTTCACGTCCTCCTCAGGCTGCTGCGCCATGGCGCAACAGACGGCCCGGCAAACGACCTTCGGCGCCCAACACATCGACGCCATTGCGCCGGATCAATGTCCCGTTGACGACGACGGCCGAAATGCCCGAGGCATCGGAAATCAGCCGGTCTTCGCCAGCAGGCAGGTCATAGACCCTGCGAAGGGAACTTGCGCCAACCGTTTCGGCGTCGAAGATCAGGACATCGGCGGGCATTCCCACAGCGAGGCGACCGCGATCCTTGATGCCGAACACCTCGGCGGGCCGCGATGTCAGCATCCGGACCGCCTCCTCCAGCGTCAAAACGCGCTTTTCACGGACCCATCTCCCGAGAAGATGCGTGGAAAAACACGCATCGCAGAGTTGGCTCGCATGCGCGCCCGCGTCCGAGAGGCCGAGCACCGTGCAGGAATCGCGCAGCAACGTCGCCACTTCATCTTCGTCCGCGTTCGCGACAGGCAGGCGAAACCGCGTTTGCAGATCGCTTTGAATCGAGAGGTCCAACGCAAGATCAATTGAGTTGCATCCGAGTTCCGCTGCTACGTCGCGCACCAGCCGTTCCCCGAACTCCGGCCGTTCCGGACAATGAGCGATGACCGCCTTGTCCCATGCATTGAGCATCGGACCACGCATCGCGTCCCGGAATCCCGCCCGGAAAGAGTTGTCGGCGTAAAGCCTCAGTTTTTCCGCGCGGTCGGCTTTGTTCACCGGCGCGAAGACCGGCATGCTCTGGAACAGAAACGGCTGATCGAATCGAAATTCAAAATTAAGGGGCCTGCAGGTGACCTGCGGAAATACCGCGTAACCAGCCGACTGAAGTTCGTTTGAGCGCGCCAACTGCTCGGCCGCGGAGCCGACATTCAACACCCCGCCACCGCCCAGCAACGCCGTCCAACTGACATGGCGGCCGGAAACGCGGTTCAATTCCGCGAATTCGTCGAATGACAGTTCCTTGCCGACAGTCGCCTGTATCACGCCTTCGCCCGCCTCGCCCAGCGCCGACGCGATCTCCCGTATCTCGCTGAACTCCGCCAGCCGGCTCGGAACCGGTCTGCCCTCATAGCCAACATGCGTCGGCGATTTCGAGGTCGCATAACCGAGTGCGCCCGCTTCGAGGCCCTCGCGCATCAGGCCTTTCATTTGCCTGACCTCCTCCGGCCGCGCCGCCCGTTCGGTGGATTCAGGCCCGAGGGCATAGAGGCGAAGCGGCGTATGCCCCAGAAGAACGGCCACGTTGATCAACGTACCCTTCTTTTCCACGACGTCGAGATATTCGGGAAACGTCTCGAACCCCCATTCATCGCCGAGACCAGCCTCCAGCGCCTTGACGCTCATGCCCTCGACATTTTCGAGCGTCCGCAGAATAAGGCCGCGGTGCTCCTTGCGCGTCGGTGCGATGCCGAACCCGCAATTGCCTACCACGACCGTCGTCACGCCGTGCCACGGCGAGATCGACAGATTCCTGTCCCAAAGAAGTTGCGCATCGTAATGCGTATGTATATCGACGACGCCGGGGGCAACGACCTGCCCCCGGGCGTCGATAGTCGTCCTCGCCCCGGCGGGGGCCTGCCCCATAGCCACAACTTTGCCATCGCGAATACCGATGTCTCCGGCATAGCCCGAAGAGCCGGTACCGTCGACGATGAATCCACCCACGATTTTCAGATCGTAGTCCATGAAAACGTCCTCCCCGTGAATCGAAAAAACCCGCGTCTTGACGCCAGTATACGGATCGTCAAACGGCGAGCTTGTAGAGTTCCGCGACGTTGTCGTGGCATATCCAGTTGCGTTCCTGCTCGCTCAGATTTTTCGTGTGCTCTTCGAGCATTTCCTGCGACCAGGGCCAGGTCGAATCCGAATGCGGGAAATCGTTCGCCCACATCAGGCGGCGAACATTGCACATATCCTTCATCCTGAAGGCAACCCAGTCGTCCTGGAACGTCACATAGATGTTGTCGTTGAAATAGTCGCTCGGCATCCGCTTGAGCGGCGGCGCCTTCATCCAGTAGCGATGACGCTTGTAGGCATGGTCCATGCGATACATGTAGTGCGGAACCCAGCCCGCATCGGCCTCGACGCAGACAACCTTGAGGTCGGGGAAGCGATCAAAGACACCGCCGAATATGAAGGTGCCCATCACGTCCTGGCAGCCACGAATGATCGACAGGAAGCCGTTGATACGCGGGCCCCGGACCTGCCCCGAAAGACTGTCCGATTTACCGGTCAGGATGTGGAACGAGAGCGGCATGTCGCACTCGACAGCGGTCGCCCAGACCTTGTCGTATACAGTTGAATCATAATCCTCGACGGCGGGGTTTCCGGGCATCATCACGCCCTTGAAACCCATCTCCTTCGCATGCCTGATTTCTGCAACGCCATCTTCCGGTGATCGCATGGAAACCTGCGCAAGACCGTAAAGACGGTCAGGCGCCTCCCCGCAGTATTCCTGCAACCAGCGATTATAAGCGTCGAAGCAGGCCTTCTTGTAATCGAAGTCGGGATGGTTGCAGATCACCATTCCGACCGTCGGATAGATGAACTCGGCCGCAATGCCATCCTTCTCCTGATCCGCAACGCGGAACTTGGCGTCCCAGCCGCTCTTCCACAGGTCTTCGAAAGCGACACCCTCCGTCGTGATCTCCGCCGGATCCTTGCCGGCGGCGGCCACCAGCCCCATCGGAACCGGAGACCCCATACCATCGACGATGAAAGCGTCGCCAATCTTGTCGATCCGCTGGATGCGCGGCGCGCGATCGCGGAATTTGGGATCAATGTAATCAACATAGCAATGCGGCGGTTCGGTGATGTGCGAGTCCGCAGATATGGGCTTCTTGATCATTGTCTCTCTCCCAGCGTCGCATTTGGTTTCAAGGGCGCGACTTTGTATTTTGAATATTTTGATAATCCCTGATCATGATTATTCGCTGGCCGCACAACCCGAGTCCAGCTAAATTTATATCCATGCGATTAAAAACACATACATGTTATACAAGGGAGACGCGAACATGACGATGGAACCGGCCTTGCTCGAAAAAAGGGGCCATATCGCGCTGATCACGCTCAACCGCCCAGAAGCGCGCAACTCGTTCAGTCCGGAGATGTTGGTCAGGCTTGCCGGCCATTG
>Ga0098044_1001584_pt1 | contig 11860 bp, 3 predicted proteins | sample 10_taG_FD_75053 | JGI IMG/M metagenome (GOLD analysis project Ga0098044, IMG submission 75053) | Marine viral communities from the Subarctic Pacific Ocean - 10_ETSP_OMZ_AT15264 metaG | ecosystem: Environmental > Aquatic > Marine > Oceanic | place: Pacific Ocean | collected 2015-01-16 | reverse complement strand
TTTATTGCCTATCTTGTTAAATAGGTATCTTCTAACTGCAGTATTATATAATTCTTTCGATACTTTGTTCTTACCTAATGCATTGGCTATCTGAAAACCTCCAATGGATTCCAAAACCATTTCACCTGCACCTACTATGGTGCTCATTTCATTCGCATATCCTAGTGCCTCTTCTGCAGGGATACCCATCTCATCTACAAGAGTAGACATTATCTGGTCATATGATCCTGACTTTCCAAGACCAAAAGCTGTAGCCATAGCAGCAGGAGGTCCGCCAACTACGTTGGCTGCCATAAATGCACCAAGAGAAGGAGCTGCTTCTGCAATACCTCTCATAAAAACATCCCCAGGATTGCCATTAATAAACTCATCTACACTTATTGGGTGTTCCTTATTCCATAATAACATGCCCTGTAGCTCTTCGTCATTATGAACCATATTGTTCATATAGTCATTCTTCCATTGGCGAAGCCTTTCCGTCTCTAAAACAGCCTTGTTGGCCTCCTCTGGGCGAGTTAGACCTTGCTGTTGCAGGGTCTTATTCATAGCTTGCTGTAGATTGGTAGCAGGATTAACACCTGGGGCATATATAGCTGAACGATTAATGTTTTGACCAGCTCTTTTAAACCAGTCACCCCAGCTCTCGTCCTTACCTTCTGGAGCTTGTTGCCAAGGTAATGCAGCACCTACAACACGCTTCTCCCCAGTTGTAGGATCTACTTCAATAGGAACTTCTTCTCGGGCTCCTTTCTGTATTTCCTCTGCAGATTCTGCAGCTACAGTCTGAGGGATTCCTGTAACCATATTCATAAGGTTATAATGAGCCTGCTTTAAATAGCCAGCTCTTGGGTAGGCATCGCCTTGGGGGTTTAAATCGTATACTTCGTTGAGGTCTGTTATTTTGGAGTCCCAGGGTTCGTCTGGGTACATATCCATAAATTGCTTTATTACTTCCTTGTCGTCTTCTTCCTCCTCGAAAACGCTCTTATACTTCTTTCGTAAGATATCTGCATATTGCTGATAAGTATATTGATCTGCCACTATTTGTTACTCCTTATGGCACAGGATTACTAGATGCATTAAGATTTATTTCTCTTATTTGTCGCCTTTTCTTTTCTCTCTCTAATGCTGTCCATATATGCCACATTTTTGAAAGGGCTGCCGCCTGTGCTTTAGATTCAGAACTATTGCCAACAGGAGACCATCCATATAGATCAAAAAGTTTATTTAACTCTACTATTGCCTCGTCTGGATCTTGGTGACCAGCTGCACTACTAAATTTACTAGAAGATAAGACTTTCTTAGCGCCCTGTATTCCACTACCTCCATTTATGTATGTAGCCCTAAGAGTAGCATTAACATCATAGTCGTCTGTAACGCCTCCCTTCTCATCATTATCAAAAATCTCCTGAATATAGGTTTCAATATTTTTTTGAACCTCACTAATCTTAGCCACGCTAGCATGTTTCTTATCTCCAGCCCAATTTTTATTACTCATCATTTTATACAGAACATTACTATCATTATACATATTCTTAATAGTATCATTAGTACCTTTTTTCCATTTGCCACTTGGATTTTTAGCTGCCTTCATATCTGTATTCTCATATACTGCATGTAAGTTACCATAAAGGGTCGTCATCTCTGAATCAAATTCGGCTAGCTTTTTATTTTCACCCTTCAGCTCCAAAGCATCTGAAAGCTTTTTCTCTGTATTTAAAGCTTTTTCAGTCTTTTTAAGTTCAAGTATTTTACCACCATCAGATCTACTAACAGGATTACCAGCTGCATCAATCAATTGATCTCCTGTGCCTGGCTCTCCCTTAACAATCGTAATACCCTTAGAATTTAAAATTTGAGTCTGGCTATTGGTATATTCTTCAGGAACCTCATCTCCTACCTTTGGTTGTGCTGGCAGATCATCTAATCTAATAAACTTTCCAGGATATCTCTCATCATTTATTACGCCTTCTTTTAAAACTGGTCTACCATTCTCCATAATGTATCTCATATTATTATCAGGATCACGTTCATAAGCATGGTCTCTTGATATATATGTGCCCATCTTAGGAGTTCCATTGTCATTAGCACCAAGATGTATTCTCTTTGAAGTGCTAGCCTTCATATTGGCTATTTCTCTTTTGGCACTAGCAGCATCTTTATTCTGTATATGGAACTTTATTGCTTCTAAGGTTCCAGAATTAGGATTACCTGGATCTATCTGCCATCCAGGAGCATTAACCCCATCAGTTATAGTACCATCTTTAAGGATTTCATTTGCAGTATAATCATATTGATTCATTGTATTCTGATAAAACTGATGGTCCTTCTGATGCTTTTTAACATCTTGGCGCAGCCTGTTAGACGCATCATATCTATGAAGGTCATCAAATGATTGTGTAGCATTGTCAACATCTTGCATTATCTTATTGGTACCATCACCATTCCCTGAAGAGCCTAATGGATCAATAGCGTCAAGTGATGCCCTTATATTGTTGGCATTAGCATATGCTTGTCGTGTCTTATTATGTCTTGATTGTATAGCACTAAAGGATGCTTGTTGTGTGCTTGCCCAAGAACTATCACCAGTCCTAGCAACATAATCTTGAATTATAGGCATAACACCAGGAACTAAGCTAGAGTCACTATTTGCAGCATTAATTGCATTTGTTACTTCTGCACGTAATGTAGTTCTCTTTGTAAGTTCCTGGTTCTTATTAGAAGCCGCTACATAGGAAGCTAATCTTAATAGTTCGTCTTCAGCTTCATCTAAGGCATTTGCCCAAGGGCTGTTATATCCCATCCTAGTCTATCCCCTTATGTTCTTTTATTGTAAAAATCACCTGATCCTTTTTCAGTAGGACCATATGCTTTTGCATTAGCATCAGTGATCCAGCCTGGAGTTTTATATGATGGCCACTCCCAACCATAGTAATCAAATGGCCACCACTTATTATTTGGATTATAATATGGGGTTGGAGTTATGTCTTTTCTTCCAAAGCCCTGTCCAACCATTCGCATTCCACTACCACCTATATTTTTCCACCCAAGCACAGGTGTATAGTCTGTTCCAAATATGCTAAACTTTCCACTTCCCTCCAGACTTTGCACAGCTTTATTTAGTGTTTCACCCCCTGAACGTGGTGTTCTCATAAAAGATGGAGTCCAATCAGGATCACCACCCATCCATGGGCCACCAGTGGATACATCAGCTCCTAATCCTTCAGAATACTGTTCGGCAAAAGCCTCTCTATTACCAGCTAAACCCTGTGGAATATTTGAAGCAGAACTTCCACTTAAATATTTATTTTTGAGATCCTTACCCCATCCACCATAAGGACTTGTGGTATATTTTCCATACTGACCACCTAAGCCACCTAGTTCTGATGTAATTGTATTCCCAAGGGTATTAATTTCACCTGTTGGACCTCCTATTGCATCTAGATAAGTTGCTCTTTTTTCAGGGATTTTACCAACATTACTTGCTGTTTCCATAGCATCAACTCCACGATTCAATGCAGTCTGCGTAGCAGAATCAACTGCAGTTTCATATGTTGGCTGAACTCCACCCACTCCAGTAACCAAATCCATGGCGGAAGTCCTTTGATTTGTAAGAGCACCAAGAGTATCTGCATAATTGGAAGGAGTAGTTTCATCTGTAATCGAACCCTCCATGTCCGTTCCAATTGTCGTTATATTCGCTTCAGTTCCAGCTTCTTCTTGAGCCTTAGTATTTACTGCTGTATTAAGTGTACTAGTAGGGCTGCCAACTAAATCCTCACTCATTTTGTTTTGATGTATTCCAAGTTGAGTCTCTACATCATCTGCAATAGGTTGTAAGGTATCCTCAACATCTTCAAAAAGATCTGTTGCGGATAGTTCGGTACGATCAAACAAAGCATCTTGCTCTGCTCTCCATTCAGCTCTAGCCTTCCTTTGAGCTTCCCTTCTATCACCAGTTATTTTCTTTTGCTGATTAATCAGTTCGGCTCTGGATCCTAATGCTGATGCACGCTCTTCATTGGCACGTCTTTCCCTTCTGCCAGACAGTATATTTCCACCAACAAACCCACGTATATCCCTTCTAAGCCTACTTGTATCACCTGTATCGGCCATTTGCTGATCTAGCTCTCTCTGTGCTGTTTTCCATTCCTTGCTAGCAACACCTAAAGCATCACTCCTTATATCTTGAAGGACCTTTTCATCGGCCTCATAATCAGTTACTAAGTCTGCCAAACCTTCAGTATAAGCAAGCTTACTAGTATCAAAAGCATCAGTCCACTTTTTATTTTCCAGAGATTCAAGGGAACCATCTCCTCCAGTATCTGTTCTGTACTGATAGTATTTATTAGCTATATCTGCATCTAGTTGAGCCTGTAGACCAAAATTAGTTCCTGAACCATACAATTTATCTTTATATAGATCTATTTCATCTGCTCTCTGTCTATTATATTGACCTGGTCCTAGATCAGTAGAACTAATTCTACTGGAAAGAAAGTCATCATAGTCTTCTATTGAAGCTGGTCTGGTTCCAGAAACACCCTGATATGTATCTCGTATACCTCCAGCACCACCATAGGTGTTCCATGCATTGGTTCTAGCATCTGCTATATCTCCAAGAAGAGTATCACCCGTTAATTCATCTCCCACTACTTGATCACGTCTATAGTTCTGATAATCATTTAAGGCAGCCATTTCATATTCTTGCAATGCCTGTCTTTTATCTCGCTCTATTCCTTGTATACTACCACTTCCAGGTTTATTCCATGCATCCTGTAAGGCTTTGGATGCTGCTGCCTCCTGCATTCCTATATCTCCAGATTGAACATTCTTTATGGCCCTTGGAGCTAATGGACTACCTTCAACATCTGCATAGGCAGCTGCAATAACTCTATCATCCTCTCTTTTTACGACACTTGGATCGGGTCCGAATTTTCCACTCCAATCATTTACTAGGTAATCGGACAGCATATTTCCCACGTCATCAGCTACCCTTCCGAAACCCTTGGTACCGATTTTTGAATCAAAACCCTTAAGCCCTCTTTTCATATAGTCGTTTATAGCCGCTTTGTGGTGCTGGTTTATAAGATCTCCACCTTCAGGCATATAATAAAAATTATTTTCAGACAGTCCTCTACTACTATCTGGAAATGCTTGAGGTAAATAATTCCATGCCTGTGCCAGACCTGTCGCATCATCACCCGATGCTCCCATGCTCATTTTCTGAGTATAATCAAGTAATGGCTGTTCTGCGCCTCCTGGAATATTAGTTGCAAACTCCTGTCCTGCACCTAATAATGTCTTAGCATTAGCATTAAAATATTTTTGCCATTTTTCAATCTCCCCATATGGACCTTGAGTTGTATCCCCTCCATATACTCCACCAGAATCAAATATATTCTTTGATTGGAGTAATCTTGGCAGATCTGCTAAAGCTCCTGAAGTCATATGGGGCATATTCTTTGCCGTTGCATTATGAGATAAAATACCATTAGAGATATAATTGTGTGTTACCTCTAATTCATAATTCCAAACATCGACTTTTTCATCGTGTACATCAATAGAAACAATGGTCTCAGCTTGTATCTCACCGTCATCATTAACTGCATATAACTCTCCCCCGACACCTAGCTTATCTGTAGCTACTGCACTATTCTTATAGTCAGGATGGTACATTAAATGAGAATTAGAACATTTAAGTTTCTTACCAGAAGAAGTTTCAATTTCGCACCAACCATCTACCTCAGTCCATAATATTTTCTTAATAGGAGAGTATCCAAATTCTCCAGTTTCAAAATCATATATTTTAATCTCATCAAAATCATCAGTGTTTTCAATAGTCTGAGGACCTCTCTGTGTTTCTATCCTCGTTCCTGGCAATACACAACCTGTAGATCCACCTGCAGGCATTTTCATATCTTTATAATTGCTTTGCCATCCCGTATCTATATAAGATGGAGCATAGTTATAATTTTCTCCCATAGCGGATCCTAACTGTTCAAATTGCTGTCCCAACAATGGCGAATAATCCTGTCCCCATCTTGAGTCTACATTTACCACATCTGCCCATTGGTCTGATTTATTAGGATTAAACAAGTCACTACTTAAATTAATATTGTTAGTAAATGCAGGGTCATAAGAACCAGCACCAAAGCCACCTGAATATTCACCACCTGACAATGAGGCTGGATTATAATTAGGGTCTGCTGCCATTCCTTGAGAAAATGAATCATATCCAATACCACCTTGAGATTCAGGATCATGTAAATCAGCCCATTTAGGTCTCCAATTAAAGTTACCAAATTCACCCTCACCAAGATAATCAGTTGGTATACCAAATGCAGCACTACCATCTGGCGTATTCTGTTGGGTCATCTGGCCACTCAACCAAGGAAGGTCTCCCAACTCTCGTGTGCCACCTTGTGACCAATCTGCATTAGCTTGCGGTAATGCCTGTAGGGTGGCAAGATAGTTTAAGAAGTCTGTCTTCTCAGTATTTACGTTCGTATAACCTGCCATATCCTCAATTCCAAGATCTGTAAGTGGACTAAATCCAGCCTCAAGACCCATCTCAGGTAGGAAGTTTTGAGCATTATATGTTGCCATCAAATCATCACGCCATCCCATTTTATTCTCCTTTTATTTTCTTAGCTTCTCTTATTAATTTTCTTACTTCTACTAACTTATCCCTGGACCATCCTTCCATTTGCCCATGCGTATATAAAGTTTCTAATTCAACAATGCTATTTGCTTTCGATGTATCATATGAAAGATCTAGTACGCTTTCAAGTAAATCGTTAGCCTTGCCTTGTGTCATCTCATCCAATGCTTTACTAGATGCTCCTGGGCTATAATGTGGATTGAATGCATCTTTATCCCAATTATCAAATTGTGTAGTTGCCCCTCCGCCCTCATTTATTAATCCTTGTTCATTTATTGTGGGAGTAAAGGATGAGTCTGGATATATCCAATCCTCTCCATAATCTAATGGATTAATTCTATTCCCAAGTGTGTCAAAGTCTGTATTATTGTAATCATCTCCTATTACTGAGACAATATCTTTATATTTATTACTGTCAGGCTTACCCACTCTTTCACCGTAATGCCCACTCCCAAATGTACGCTTAGTTCTGTCGGTGAACTGTCCAAACCTCCATTCATTGTTCCAATCTGCTATAATCTTTGATGCTTCTTCATGGGTTTTACCTGAATTTATTAGATCATTGTAGTATATCATAATATCCTGTTTGCCATATGCAGTAACCTTTGGATCAGGATAACCTAAATCTGGGAACACATCATCCTTAAAATTTACTGATTCCTCTATGGAGGCTTCATCCCAAGATGCATCTCCCCTACTAACTACTTGATCAACCCTATCTCTAATATCAACTTTTGGCTCCACTCTACCGCTTCTATCAATAGGATTTGGTATAAAACTATCAATCTTATCTTGTCCAACAGGGACATATGGTTCCTTAGGCAGGGCCTTCGGCCCTATATTATTAGGTCTTCTAAGGGTCAAGTCCTTCATATTAGTAGCCAGTGCCTGATCCATCTTAGCCTTAGATATAGTATCCAGTTTATTGATACTTTCATCTATATTCAGTGGAAGACCAAGCCGTGCAGAAGAATGTGCTCTATCTACACTAAAGCCACCATCATCTAAGAAGTTTTGAAGATTCTCAATAGATGTATGTGCATTCTCGCTACCCTTAACTGGTATTGATTGGTTTAGAAATTCAGTATTTGCTTCACTTAATTTTGAATCTTGATTAAATACAGTATTAGCAATTCTTGCATTATTTTCATCTACTAATTGTTGTTTGGTTTTTGCAACCTTATCAATCTTTAATCCTTGAAGTTGTTTTACCATATCACTTGAGTTATTGTAAGCATCTGCAATAGGTGTTGGCTCCGCCCGCCAGTTTCCATCTGGAAGATTACCCCTCCAATTCATTGGCCCACCTGAATGTGTACCCTTATAATAGTCGGCAAGTGCGGGTGGTGGATTATCACGTAATGCCTTCAAATCCGAAGGTTGATTACGCATAAAGGCAGGACCTCCACCTTCAGAAATACTATCTGCATTCCAGGTATAATTATTATTAGACATTCCAATACCATTTGCACTATTTGCTGGTGGAGACTTAATGACTGGGGTATCTGCATTAAGGTATAAAACAGAATCAGCTACCTTATTGGCTGCTCTTTTGGCTTGCCAATCAGTAAACATATCCTTGCCTGATCTGGTAGATTTGTCCCATAGGCCCATATTCTCCCAACCTGCCTCTCCTGTAGCAGGAGTGCCCATCTCTGCTAAGGCCATTGAAGACATATAGGTTTTAATAGGACTTGTAAGATGTCGTGTATTGGCTTCTGTATTTAGTTGATCAAGTGAATTATTAACATCATCCCTATAATCAGACAAGGTATACCTCAGACCACCACCAGTATGGGAAATATCTTCATAAGATAACTTTTCTTCTGCACCCTTATCAAACATATCATATAATCCACCAGCAGCCAGATCGCCAGCAGCAGCACCTCCAGGGCCACCAAAGAAGAATCCAATACCCTTCCCAGCCATCCTTGCTAAAGATTCACCAAATTCAGCACCAGCCCTTCTCTTTTTTAAAGCAGCAAGAGCATCCTTAAATTTTCTTCGAGCACGTTTCTTATTTCGTTCATCTTCATCCTTCAACCCTTTTGCATAGGGATTGGTCCATTGTGGTATCACTATTTAACCCCCTTATCTCTATATATAAAAGAAACACTATGAACTTCCATGGCTGCATCTGCTGTTCCTGAGATAGTTGCATTTGCAAATAATAAATCTTCTGCAGTATTTACTTGAACTACATGTTCTACTCTTCCATACCCAGTAGGACTAGCACTTAGAGAGCTAGGAGTCAAGGTTAAGGTTGACTTAGTTCCATCTGGTTTAGTTTGTTCGGCTACAATGTTAAGAGAACCAGCGTTCTTTGCAACAGTTATTATACTATACAACTGCTTATTAGATGTAACTCCATCAAGATTTAAATCACCTACTTCAAATAATACATTTTGTGAGACACTTTGTGGGTTCCATTCCTGTCTTATAACGGTCCAGGCACCAGCATCTATATCTTTTAAACATGTAAGCTTCATATCTTTGTCGGTCATAAAATTACTATATACAGAATTAGTTGCCGCTGACCCAACACTTCTCCACCAAGTCTTTTCATTGGTATCTATCATATGTAGCGTTTTTGGCACTGCCTTTGATGTACTAGACATTATAAATACCCTATTGTACCTTGGGCTATACCCAACTGTAAATCTATCGCTATTGTTAAGGCCAAAATCATTTACCTTGCCCTGGATAAGGTTCTCAACCTGTCCATCTCCATGTAAGAATACTCCATATTCATTAGCCCATATAATGCCAATATTAGTAGCTATCGCATGATGCTTATTATCAATACCACCAATAGCAGATGTAGCGACAGTTTCATCATTATCCTCTCCAACACTAACCACCTGAAGGCTTCTTTTCTTAAAAACATATAGTTGTTCATTATGTGTTAAAAGAGATACTATTTCATCTCCATCGCCAGCAGCCACATCAAGATAGTTATCGAAAGGTATCATATCATAACCATGATTAGCTATAGATACTAGAATTCTATCTCTATATGATTCTCCATTAATTAACACATTCCCATAAAATGCCTGACTCCCAATAATTGTAGATGTTTTATAAAATATATCATCTGTCTCATCAGGGTTTGATCCATATGCTGAATTCCAATCTTCAAATTTAGGAGGATCATCAAATTGTAGAAAGTTATCTATTCCATCAGGATTTGCATTAGAATCATGACTATATCCCTGATGAAGTGGGAATCTATTCGCTAATGCTCCACCATCAGCAACACTTTGGTTTACGTCAGCGCTGGCACCATTGGCAAATGCACCGTAGTATCCTGGCCATGCAAATCTTAAAAGCTTCCAAGGCAGGTATGCTGCATTTGCAGAACTGTGTGGTTTTATTCCTTTTACAAAATCGGTTTCAATTAGTTTCCACCTAGATGTATGATTGTCCTTATCTGTAGAATAGTACCAATTAACACCTGAACATCTTTTAGGCAGGTCCCAACCATGCATTCCTGCAGAACTTGGGATAATCATTGGTCTAAATGTCACTCTTGTGTCGTGTGCTAATTTACTGGTTGTAGCAGCCGTTAAATTTGAATACATTCTTAATTGGAATTGATCACGCAAATAGTTATGGGGAGATGAGGAGTTTTTATACATGGTCTCCTGTCCCTGCGGAGTACTTCCATCTACCACAGTACCTGTCTCAGTTCCTATCTTTATTCTTGTCATTACAGATTCTTGAGAACCTGAATCATACATAAATGTACAGTAAAACCTATAAGTAACACCTAGCTCTGCGGGAGAAGGAGTTTCAGTATCTTCAGCTTCATTCCATGTTCCAGTAATATCTTCCGATATAGGAACGTTAGCAGTGATCTCTCTTTTATCAACATGATATTCAAGCCTAATAAGATAACCAGCTGATGCACCAAAATGTTGATGATAAGTACCGTCACCACACATTAAATCTTGACCAAACCATGCGCCAGAATCTGTATTAGTATTATACCATGCAATAGGACTAGTCGTATAATTAGGCTTTTCAAACAGCTGTATTTGATCATTCACATTAACCAGTGTGCAATAGTCTGCATTGGGAGCTTCTAATTGTGTGCTTTCAGTTTCCCATCCATGTAATTTTGATTCAAATGAAAATGGAATTTTAGCTGTTTGATAATGATCTCCCATTGTCCAAGAATAATTCCAGGATCCATCACCTTCAATAGTTGTGGAAATAGGAAGCCATGGACCAGTAGTATCATCTCCAGTACTTACTACTCCTTCCATAATGCCATTATCATAAGTAGACTCAGCAAGATCTTCAACATATTTAAAGAAATTTCGCCTTATCATTCCAAACCATTTAGGAGCTAATATAGTACCATAATCAGCAAAATCAGTACCCTGTATTCTAGCAACATTACTGGATAGCAAATAGTTTGGATCATTACCTGTAACTGCAGAACCTTGTACAGTTATAGCGTCTGAAGCTGCTGTATTCTCATTTTCATGAACAGACACTAAACCATCATCCTTTGCATGGAAGTAATATTGAGTCCCATTATATTGTTCGGCTACATCAATTTTTATATTTCTCAGGGCAACACCACGGTTACCAGCATCCATACAATGAGCATCAAAATAACAGCCAAAATGCAATTGATCAGAATTAGATATAGTACCATGAGTAACCATATAATATACTTTGATATCATTGGCGTTGCCCAAGGCATCAATATTCGTAATTGGCTTGCCATAATTTCCCCACATAGTGTCCCAACACATAACCCAACCACCATCTGTAGGTGCTGTATGAAGTGGGGCAATATACATTGATCCATCTAGAGGTCCATGAACATCACCGTTAAAATATGTAAACTGATCTGCTAATGATGTTAATCTTAATCCAGATGAATTACACTGAAAGCTCTCTACTGTTATTCTATATAAACGGTTAGATTCAAGGTATTGTTGATTTCCCGATACATTATATGGAACTCTAAAATTTGCAATTTTCCCATGCCCGTTATTGGCACTAGTACCGTTCCAAGAACTCATAATAGAACCACCACTCGAATATTCTCTAGTCCAAGTAGGTTCAGTTCCATCACCTGAATTATATTTCCAATCTGCTGTAAAGTTTCTACCAGTACCACCAGATGAAATATAAATCTTTTTAGCGGCAGCACTTCCATCATTATTCTCAAACTCACATTCT
>Ga0098044_1001583_pt1 | contig 11866 bp, 11 predicted proteins | sample 10_taG_FD_75053 | JGI IMG/M metagenome (GOLD analysis project Ga0098044, IMG submission 75053) | Marine viral communities from the Subarctic Pacific Ocean - 10_ETSP_OMZ_AT15264 metaG | ecosystem: Environmental > Aquatic > Marine > Oceanic | place: Pacific Ocean | collected 2015-01-16 | reverse complement strand
TTTGTGCGCTCAAAATTCTTTGAATAGCCGTCTTTTTTGTCGTGTCGTTCACTCTTGGTGATCTTTTTCTTAATAGAATTTTCCTGAGTTTGTCAGGGAGCCAAGAGCTTGAATATCGTGAGCCTCGTGCAGAAGCGGGAAGGTGGTGCGGAAGATAGTGTTCCGCCGCATGTACCTTTGTGTGTTGATCTTGACGGTACGTTGACGCGCAGCGACACGCTTCTGGAAATGCTTGTGCTTTTGATCAAGCAGCAGCCTTGGAGCCTGTTCCTTTTGCCGATCTGGTTGCTGGGCGGAAAGGCTCATTTCAAGGCCGAAATTGCGCGGCGCGTTGAATTCGATGCCGCAAACCTTCCCTATCAGGAGGAGCTTCTCGAATGGCTTCGTAGCGAGCACGCAGCGGGGCGTCCCATTGTGCTGGTGTCGGGGGCGAACGCGCGCACGGTAGAAGCCGTTTCCAAGCATTTTGGATTTTTTCAGGAAACGATTGCGAGCGGTGAAGATCGCAATATGACTGGTACAACAAAAGCAGCAGCCCTCGTCGAGAAGTATGGAAGCTTCGATTATGTTGGTGATGCGCCAGTAGATGTCGCGGTCTGGAAGGCAGCACGCGAGGCCATGCTGAGCGCGCGTTCGAAGGGGCAGGCAAACCGCCTTGGTAAGCTTGTCGAGTTTTCGCGTGTTTTTGAGAGCGTGCCTGCGTCGCGTCTCAAGCTCTGGATGCGCGCGCTTCGTCTGCATCAGTGGGTCAAGAATGTCCTGATGTTCGTGCCGATCGTTCTGGCGCATCAGATATTCGATCTGGAAAAGCTTTCCACGCTTGTTATTGCCTTCGTGGCCTTCAATATCAGCGCGTCGAGCGTTTATATCCTGAATGATCTTCTTGATCTCGCAGCCGATCGCCAGCACCCGCGAAAGAAATTGCGACCCTTTGCGTCCGGTGACCTGCCGATTGTTCAGGGGCTCGTCGCCTGGCCGGTTCTGGTAACCATCGGGTTTGGTCTGGCGCTTTATGCAAGCCTGGCCTTCACGTTGGTGCTCATCGGCTATTATGCGCTGACGCTTGCCTATTCGTTTGATTTGAAGCGTCGTCCGTTGGTTGATGTCTTTTCACTGGCGTCACTCTATACGCTGCGGATCATTGCGGGTGCTGTGGCGGCAAGTGTTGTTATGTCACCGTGGCTTCTGGGATTTTCGGTTTTCATTTTTCTCAGCCTTGCAATCGTCAAGCGTGTCGCGGAACTTCATTCGGTGCGTGAACGCGGTTTGAGCGACATTGCGGGCAGGGGATATCGCCTGGATGACCTCACCATGCTTGAAATGCTCGGTGTGGCTGCGGGCTACGCGAGCGTCGTCGTGTTGGCGCTTTATGTGAGCGCGCCTGAAAGCCGTGAGCTTTATGTTCATCATCAGCTTTTGTGGCTCTTTGCACCGCTCGTGCTTTTCTGGATCAGCCGTATCTGGTTGCTGACCCATCGCGGTGAAATGCACGACGATCCGATCGTCTTTGCCTTGAAGGATGCGCCAAGTCGTATTGTCGGACTGATCGCCTTACTTGTCCTTGAGATAGCGGCCCTCTGACCATGCAGAACGAGACCGAGGTGCGTCGCGCGAATTGGGGGAACTACCCGGATGAGGCGCAAAGGCTTGTTTCGCGGCGCAGCAGGCATGAGTCGCTTGCTATTGAACCTGGCGAGATGCTTCTCCCCTATGGGGCCGGGCGTAGCTATGGCGACAGTTGTCTTAATACAGGCGGTGTCCTGCTTGGCACATCTGCGCTTGACCGCTTTATCGCCTTCGATCGCGATACGGGTCTGCTGACCTGTGAAGCAGGTGTGGCGCTTGCCTCGATCATCGAGCTTGCCTTGCCGCATGGGTGGTTTCTGCCAGTTACCCCGGGGACAAAGTTCGTCACTCTGGGTGGTGCCATTGCCAATGATGTGCATGGCAAGAACCATCATGTTGAAGGCACGCTGGGCCGTCATGTGGTGTCGTTTGAATTGCTGACATCAGACGGAGTGCGGCGTGTATGCTCTGCGAGTGAAAACACTGATCTCTTTGCGGCGACGATTGGCGGGCTTGGTCTGACTGGTCTTGTGACGTCAGCCACCATCCGGTTGAAGCGCGTTGCCTCTCCTTTTCTGTCGGGGGTGTCGACCAAGTTCGATAACCTCGATGCATTTTTCGAGTTGAGCGCTGCAGCGGCGGGAACTCATGAATATACGGTGAGCTGGATTGATTGCCTGAGTTCCGGGGCTTCTCTTGGCCGGGGGATATTTATGGCGGCCAATCAGGCGAGTGCGGAAGAGGCTGAAGCAGCGGGCGCGAAGGCGCCGCGATCTCTACCATTATTTGTGCCGATCATGCCGCCCGTTTCGATGGTCAATCAGTTGACGCTCAAGCCCTTCAACTGGGCCTATTATCATAGGCAAAGGGCGCAGCAGGTGACGCGTCTCTGGCATTATAACGGGTTTCACTATCCGCTTGATGCGATCGCTCACTGGAATCGCATTTATGGGCCGAAGGGTTTTCTGCAATATCAATGCGTTGTGCCGACAGCGGATCAGGAAACTGTTTCGCGGGCCTTGCTTGAAGAAATTAGTCGTTCGGGGCAGGGGTCGTTTCTTGTCGTCTTCAAGACATTTGGCGCGAAGGCATCGCCAGGTCTCTTGTCCTTCCCGATGGAAGGGGCGACGCTGGCGCTTGATTTTCCGATACGTGGACCTTCGACGTTTGCGCTGCTGGACAGGCTTGATGCCCTCGTCGTTGAGGCGGGCGGACGGATCTACCCGGCCAAGGATGCGCGCATGTCGGGCGAAACTTTCCGCCGCGGCTATCCGAAGCTTGAAGAGTTTATGAAGTTTGTCGATCCGCAGTTCAGCTCGAGTTTCGGGCGTCGGGTCATGAGGGGCTAGCTATGCAGCGTATTGTCATTTTCGGCGCGACATCGGGGATAGCGGAGGCGACCGCTCGGGAGTTTGCGAAAGAGGGGACAAGTTTTGTTCTTGTCGGACGCGATGTGGAGGCGCTCGGTGATATAGGTGCCGACCTGAAAGTTCGCGGGGCGGGGTCCGTGGAAATTCTACCGTCTGAATTGAGTGATGTTGACGCGCTGCCGAAGCTTTGCGCGGATGTAGGTGTTAAGCTTGGCGGAATTGATGTGGCCATTATCGCTCATGGCGTCTTGCCAGATCAGGAGGCTTGCGAAGCGTCGGCAGATACTTTGCTTGATGTCTTGAAAATCAATACGCTTTCGCCTGCTGTGCTCATGACCGAATTGGCGCAACTTATGCTCTCCCAGGGGAGCGGGACGATTGTCGTGCTGTCCTCGGTTGCGGGTGATCGGGGACGGCCTTCCAACTATGTCTATGGTGCGTCCAAGGCGCTGCTTTCCGTTCTTGGCGAGGGCATGGCCTTGAAGCTCAAGGGGCGGGGCGTCAATCTGCTCGTCGTGAAGCCAGGGTTTGTCGATACGAAAATGACGGCTGACTTCAGGAAGGGGGCACTCTGGGCTTCTGCCGCACAGGTTGGTGCAAGCATCGTCACGGCCGTGAAGGCGGGCAAGAGCGGCGTGATCTACACACCGCGCTGGTGGCAGCTGATCATGCTCGTCATCAAGCTGGCGCCAGAATTTGTTGTCAGGCGGCTCTAGGTCAGGCGCGCTGATCCACTGATAAACCCAAACTTGTGAGACGCTTGAAAAGACGCCGTTTGGTGTCAATCCTCGTTCATCCGTTGTGCTTGGAATTCGACCTCAGCAGGCAAAGTCGGAATACTTGAAATGGCACCGTTTCGAGCGCACCACTAGGTATTGGGAATGGGTTTTTTGTCGCGGATACAATGGGGAGATAACGGGCCCATTCTTCGAAGCCCAATTCGCCATAGGCCACCAAATTTTGTTTTCTTGCTGATTGAGGGGGTGGCGAGAGTTCAGGGGCTGGGCTTCAAGTATGTGAATTTGACGCCATTTTCATTGTAGCCCCCATACCACAGCGCGTGACGTTGCCGTGATTATCTGAGCGTCACCTTCAAGCGCGGTCATTGCAAGCGATGCGTGATGTTCGTCCCAATCAGATTGCCGGTGCGTTGTCGACTTCATGTTTCGTGCGAGCTGGAGCATTTTCTCATCATTTTGAATCGTTTGGGTATTCCATATCAGGCGTGAACTGATTCAACAGACCGGCTGGAAGAGGAGGCCCGCTCGGATGAACAAGACACTCTCGCAGGATTTGCGGCGGTAAGTGATTGATGCCGTTGACGGTGTTATGACGCGAGGGGCGGCGGCCCAGCGCTTCGGGGTTGCGGCGTCGTCGGCCATCAAATGGGTTCGGCAGTGGCGGCAAAAGGGCAGCGTTCAGGCCCGTCCGCGTGGCGGCGATCGACGCTCCCATCAGATCGAGGCGCATAGCGATGAGATACTGAGACGGGAGGAGGAGATACCGGATATCGCCCTGGCTGAGATCGCCACCCATATGGAGGACAGGCACGGACTGCGTGTGGCCCAGAGCATGATCTGGCGTCTGCTCGATCGACACGGCTTAACGTTTAAAAAAAACGGCATACGCCACTGAACAGCAACGTTCTGACGTTCTGGCCCAGCGACAGGCCTGGTTTGCCGGGCAACCCGATCGCGATCCCGAGCGGCTGGTGTTTATCGATGAGACCGGCGCCTCGACCAAGACGGCGCGCCGCTGCGGCCGATTATTGCGTGGCGAACGCTGTCGTGCGCCTGTCCCGCGCGGCCATTGGAAGACCATCACATTCGTCGGTGCCGTCAGGCTTGATGGCATGGGTGCCCCGATGGTCCTCGACGGCGCCATGCACGGCACCGCTTTCCTGGCTTATGTCGAACAGGTGCTGGTGCCGACGCTCAAGTCGGGCGACGTCTTGATCATGGATAATCTGCCAGCCTACAAGCCGCTCGCCGTGCGTCATGCCATCGAGGCTGTAGGCGCAACCTTACACTTCTTGCCGCCCTAAAGTCCGCACTTCAATCCGATCGAGATGGCTCTCTCCAAGCTCAAGGCCTTCCTGAAGAAGACTACGGACCGCACAAAGGACGATCTCTGGGCAGCCATCCCCCAAGGCATCGACACCTTCACAGCTAAAGAATGCCAGAACTAATTCGCTGCGGCCGGATAGGAATGCGAATGATCGGAAAATGTTCTAGCGTGATTTTGTTCAAACACCTGGTGTCTCGTCAACTTTCAAGAAGACAATTATGAAAGTATTCAAGAAAGCAACTTCGAAAGCTTTTAAGGAAGGCTGTTACGAAAGCCCCTGAAGACACACCTCCCATAATGGGCGAAAGGCAAGACTGCTGACATACAAATTGATCTTCGGTAGTGACTGACCTGCCACTGAACTTTCCCTCAGGAAGGATTAGAGCCGCGGCATGATTGAACATGCCCCCAACCTTGGACCACGTGGGCTGGTAAATTCCGGCTTCATCTGACGGTGGGCTGGCCGGGGTTGCCGGCCCGAAGATGAAGCCTGATCGGCACTTCGTTCGACTCCTCAATGTGTACATCGAGGCCGACTCTCGATATCTTAGAGTTGTGATGGCTACTTTGTTGCCTCTCGTGTTGGATCACTGAAGTGTGTAGCGCAGTACGACTTGACCATGACGTCAAGCGTTGCGCCGTCATCGGAGCGTTGGTGACGATAGTTGAAGTGGCTTTTCAGGAAGTGATGGATCTGCCGACCTCTGCGGATTAACGCCTTGATGTGGAGGTGGTCTCACGCAGAGGATGAGCAACCAAACGTCTCCGGCAAATTCGAACTCATTTCTCAAATAGCAAGGAAATAACGACAACAGAACTGACCTTCTTTCAAGACTGGTGATTTATGCCAAGAGAAACGCCGCTAGCAATTCGCTTCGCTCTGGGCTCCCCTGTCATTCTGACGGAAGGCGCAAGTCTTGATGCTGTTGTCGCTTACCAGGGCTTTGCAGCTGGCGGAGACGGACTCGAACTTCTGGACTGCGCCTTCGCAAAGTATGGCCGCGTTCATTGTGCGTCGTGGTTGTTCTACGAAGATCAGCATATCGCCACAAAAGCCCAGTTTGTCCGCATGCAGCGCGTCGGTGCCGCTCTAAACGAGAACACGCTTGGCCCATCAGGCAAGAGCAAGTACCCATTTCGGATCGACAACAAGCGCAATGAAGCCCAGAACAAATTAAACAGGTATGAGGCTATCTCATCGTCGGCGCTTTGGGCTTTTGCTCGAGGAGATGTCGATGTGATTACCAGCGCTCTTTCTGACATTACAAGCTTGGGAAAACAGCGTCCCTATGGATATGGGCGTGTAACCAAGATCGAAATTCATACCGCAAACGACTGGGATGATGCTGGAATCAAGTTCCCAGACGGCACTCCGTCGCGTGCAATCCCTATTGAGGATTGGGAGGGTGAGGCCAAGAAAGGCGCCTACTCGATCGGGTTCCCGCGGTGGGTTGCACTACCAGAGGTATGCGCAATCCCCGACAATAAATCTGTCGACACTTGCAACCTCACAGGGCTTCCAATCGAAAAAAGCTGGGTGTTGGGATAGTCAAATGGTCGTCGTCGATCAATTCGCTATTGTCTCTGGAGTGCTCAAAGCATGGCTTCCCGTTGAAGAAGAGGTCGAGGATGACTTCAAAAACATCCTTCGCGCGCTATCAAGAGCGCATGTATTAAGAGGCAAGGAAACGACGGGGCGCTTAACCTCCGGTCTCATCATCGCAACAGACGACGTCTGCTATCACAGCCTCAACGCCGATCCGATCCGATCAAGCAACCGTACCTTCAAGCGTTTGCGATCAAAAGACGAAGACGGCCCTTGCTTGGAAGAAGTGATTGGAGATGCGTCTATTGAAAACCCATTGGTCGTTGTGAAGCTGGCTAAGTCCGGCCTCACACGCCGGGATTTTCAGCCAAGCTATGGGGATATCCTGCGCATCAACGAAGCGGGCAATCCCTGCGTGGTGGTTGATCTGTCAAAAGTACGCCTGATCACATCTCTTGACTGGCGTGCCAAGCCGTCAGGCACCTGGCTCCGTCGCGCGAAAGAAGCACTCGTAGCGCAGCAGATGGGCGGTCCCAAAGCTTTGGAGAAGCTCTCCAAGCCACCATTCAACAACGCCATCGAAGGTGTTCTGAAATTTATCGGGAGCGTTACGGATAGCGAAATTTCATACGGGGTAAACCTTTCAATCGCGAGGAGCGGCAAATGATGCAAGCAACTTTTCCGACCTATGATGATGGCGCTTATGCCTTGCATCAGAAAGTCGAGCGCTTGATGAACGGCCGGAAGGATCGATCGTATATCTGGAGCGCGGAACCTATTGGCGGCCGAATGGTGTCCCTCACCATTCGTGCCGATCAGCTTCCCGAGAAGCTTAATAGGATTGCGACGCCGACGAAGCGGGAATTCAGAGTCGGCGACATTCACCCCTTCAGCTTTGTCGCTCAATGCGTCATTCGAATGGGGCCAAAAAATCAGCGTCTTCAGATCGATATTCATGACGATGCGCGTCGCTATGAATGGTTGCGCCGTCGTGCGGATATGAATGGTTTCTCGATCGTTGAGAGCGAAATTGCCAGCGTTGAAACCATCTTCATCGACAAGAGGGGTGCGCAACACAAAACGGATAGAACCAGATTTGAAGGGAAGCTGCGCGTGGTCGATCCGCAAAAGTTTGCCACAGCTATTCGTTTTGGCATCGGCCACGGCAAATCGTTCGGCCTCGGCCTTCTTGATATCTCCTGACTGGATTGGAACTCCAAATGAAATACACCATTACCGCCACCGGGATTCTGACGGCAGAAACCCCCGTCTCCGTATCCCCGCCGGATCATATGGACAAGAAGATCCGGCTTGCGAAGCTGGCGCGAGAAATCGTCTACCAGGACAAAGTCCCTGTCGAGACACCAATCATTCCAGCATCAACATTCCGCGGTTCTCTGCGTCACGCGGTGACAGGTTATGCCTTCGAAGAGCTCAACGCCATCGCTGGGGAGAAAATCTTCAAGGTCGCCGATTACATCTGGACGGCCCAGGGCGGCGTCACCCAAAAGAAGGAAGAAGGCGAGGAAACCTATGTCGAGGTTGAAGAGCCTGCGCGCATTCGTGTTGAAAATCCCATCATGAGCCTCTGGGGAAACTTCACCCACAAGATGGCATCGAGGATCGAAATGCGGGCGGCGAAAGCTATCAATCTGGAAAATTCAATCATCCATGTGGCGCCTCAGGTCAGGACCGATCCGATGGAACGAAACTACGACCTTCAGGACACCTTCGATGTCGTTGACCTTGAAGCCTTCAAGATCGAGTTGGCGGCTCGACGCAAGATGGTCAAGGCGTTGAATGAGGTCGAGCGGCTGGAAAATATTCTCGCTCGAGTCAAGGACGGCAAGATTGATATGGATGTCAAGCGGGTCGAGGAGACCAAGGACAGGATTGCCAAGCTGAATGCTGAAGCTGAAGAAGCGGCTGATAAAGCTGGCGGCACCGTTAACCTTCAGCAGCTTACAGGAAAGCAGGAGGCCATTGCTCAAGGCGCCGAGCTTTCACATGGCTGGGTATTGAAAGACGTCACCATCGGCGAAGCAGCCGCATTTTTTCTCGCGCTTCGCGTCTGGATCTCCAACGGCTCGCGTGTCGGCGCCATGCAGCGAAATGGCTTCGGTCAGCTCAAGGGCTTCTACGATCTCACAGTCAAGCCGATGAGCGGTGTCGACAGGCTGTGCGCGCCGACAAAGGCTGGCAGAATGTCGTTTGACTATGAGTCAGGACTTTCAGTTGATAGCGACAACGCCGTCATCTCTGAAGTCTTGCTTGCAACCGACGCTCTAATTTCTGGGGAAATCAAGGATTGGCAGCTCAAGGCCAGTTGATTTTTTCGAGGAACGACGATGCCTTTTCGCATGCATATCAGTCGGTTACCAGATGATCGGTTTTCGATCCCCTCATTTTGTAGGGGAACTAAAAGTACAAGTTCAACGCACGACTGACGCACGGAGTTTTCGATCCCCTCATTTAGAAGGGGAACCAGGAATGAAAATTGGATGTCAGATGAACGATATTGAAAGCGTGTTGCGTCAAGGCTTCTCGCCCAGAAGGGAACAACTTGATCTTGCGGAGTTCATCAGCGGATCATCGCTTCCGGCGCTAGCTGTCCAGGCGGATACTGGAACCGGTAAATCTGCCGTTATTCTAGCAGCCGCCATCGATGCGGCGCGCAAGGGGTACCGAGTCATCATCAGCACGCACACGATCCAACTTCTGCGGCAGATCGAGAGTGAGGCAGCCAAGTTTAAAGCTGACGACATCAATATCGGCGTACGTCTCGGTATCCAGAATTACATCTCTGCCGCCCGCGTGAATCATGCCTGGGCTCGCCTTATCATCGATGACGAAAATACGGATGATATTGATGTCGTCATGACCCAGCTTCTCACCTTCGCCACTGAAGGTTCAGGTCTCATCGAAGACTATATCGCGGAATTTGGCGAGCTTCCCGTCAATCTTGTGCCAAGCGACATCTGTCTGCTTCCAACGGCAAAAGCGGCCGACAAACGTTTGTGGGCCGCTGCTCGACAGGAAGCGCAGGAATTCAATGTCACCATCCAGACACATGCCATGACCCTTGCGCAGGCGAGATATGGCGTGCTGCCTGAACTCATTATCTTTGACGAAGCTGATGCGCTTTCAGACGTCGCTGAAGGATCAGACGACAAAATCCTTTCGCTCGCCACCCTCCGTGAGGCAATGAAGCAGGCACGACTTGAAACCGACCTTCTGGAAAAACTCGTCGCCGACCCGCAAAATAACAGGTTGCGCGAGACATTGGCAGAGACGCTTGACGCAAGCCGAGCAGACGAAGCCGTCCGCCATTTCTTCAACCAGGCACGTTGGATCCTGAAGGCTCACCGCATGAACGGTCTCCGGCGCGGTACCGAAGTCAGGCGTGCCCATCAGGACATCGTCATTCGCTCGCTCTGGGCGGATCGAACAAGATGGATCTGGTCAAACCTGACAGATGCAGGCGCCCGTCGCGTCATCTTCATGTCAGCCACCCTGGCGGTTGGCAGCCCGATCGAATATTCACTTCGCAGATTTGGCGTTCCTCTCGACAGCTCGGACAGCTTCGAAATTTCGCCGGCGCATTTTGGCAATGTCTCCTTCAATCTCATCTCGGAAGCTACGCCGCAGCCCATCAAATCGGGAGAGATCGATCCTGAATGGCGCGCCGCCGCTGTAGAGTGGCTACAGACATCGGAGATCATGGCTGATCGATCGCGTCCATTCATTCTCTCCAAGAGTTACGACGACGCGGCATTCTTTGCAGATGAACTCGGTCTCACCGCGCATGAGAAAGGGAAGCCTCTTTCTCACTACGCCAAACAGTTCCGACAAGGCGACATCCGCGGTCTTGTAACCCCTGCAGGCTGGGCCGGTGTTGATTTGCCGGGCATCATTTCAGATCTGGTAATCCTGCGCCTACCTTATGCCTCTGTTGACAATCTGAAGAACCAGATCATGGGAAAAGGCAACTTCCATGCCGTAAAATCAGACATGCAGCGTCGGTTACGCCAGGGCCTGGGACGCGGCATTCGACGTGAGAATGACGAAGTCAGGATCTGGATTTGCGACCCACGCATCTATGACCCGAGCACTGGCGTTGCTGCTGCCATCCCGGACAGGTTCAGGGATCAGTTCCTTGTGGCTTTGGGGCAGTTGCAAATGAAGTCGACAGCGCTCAGACCTGACCAGAGCGCCTTTCGAGATCTCCTGCTAAAGCACTATGGTCGATGTGCCATCTCCGGGGTCACAACTGCGGGGGCGCTCCAGGCAGCGCATCTGCCAGGCCGCGAATGGAAGTTGGGGCACAACAAGTTGAGAGACGGCATCCTCCTTCGCTCCGATCTGCACTCCCTGTATGATCGCGGCGACATCACTATTGTCGATGGCGTTGTCCATGTCGACCCATCCATTGCTGATGATTACGGCCAGTATGATGGCGTCAGGATCCAGCTTTCTTCCTGACCACGCGTTCTTATTTCCGATCTCTTCAACGCGTCTCGACTGGGACGGCCCGCGGCGACATGCCAGCATTGGTTCTCAGAAAATCTCGGCATGAGAGCCCGATAGTGTCAGCTTGAGCTCACCATTGATCTCGGCGGAATAGATCAGCACAAGGTCGTTTTGACGTGGCAGTCGCGATAGTCTTTTCAGTCGCCAATCAATCTGTGATCGCGATAAATGTCATCTAAAGGCCGATCACTCACTAGCGCGGTCAGGATAGGCGTCAAGCAAGCCACAAGGTCATTGGCATGCAGGCCCTTCAGTTCACCTTTGTAGTCTTTCTTTAACTGAGAGGCCCGCTTAATCGTCCGCATCCATATCGGCCATAAGCTCTTCAACGCTCGCAAAGGCGACGCCCTCACCTGCCTCAAGTTCATTGCGAGCAAGCTCACTGACCTGATTGGGAACGCGAATATCAAAAGGCAAAGACTTTTCAGCCGCGATCCGTTGGAAAAGCATGCGGATTACGTCAGAAGAGGTCAGCCCCATCGCCGCAAGCGCAGCAACCGCCGCTTTCTTGGTTTCACGATCCAAGCGAGACCGCACATAATCAGTCTGCATTTTGATAACCAACCATAACAATGAATGCCAACGGTAAACGATCGTTTATATGTAATCACATTGTGACGACATATGAACCCATAAGAGATTGAAAAATCGAAATTTCTTCCAGGCTTTCCCCTTCACTGCCGCATGGCCCTCGTCAGCGCCCATGGCTCAGATTTGAGGTTGTAGCTTAAGGAGTATTCAGTTCTCGTCGCAGTGACGGTGGACAGGATATGAGAAGCAAACACCC
>Ga0098044_1001577_pt1 | contig 11918 bp, 10 predicted proteins | sample 10_taG_FD_75053 | JGI IMG/M metagenome (GOLD analysis project Ga0098044, IMG submission 75053) | Marine viral communities from the Subarctic Pacific Ocean - 10_ETSP_OMZ_AT15264 metaG | ecosystem: Environmental > Aquatic > Marine > Oceanic | place: Pacific Ocean | collected 2015-01-16 | reverse complement strand
GCAAATATTCACCATGAACGCTGCGTACCACTTATGTGCCGAGCGACTCTTGCATTAAAGCGGCGTTAACGGCAGATGGTGTATGGGGCTGTGTAAAGAATTGCACATGCGTGCCGGGCAAAACCGCTCGGCCGCTCAAGAAAGAGCTCGGGTACGACATGATTGGTAGCCTCCTCGGCATGCTGTCTACGGACATGGCCATTGACCTCGGGACAGCGAACACGCTGGTCTATGTGAAGGGGCAGGGCGTCAAGCTCGATGAACCCTCTGTCGTTGCCTATATGACGCAAGGCGGTCGCAAGATTGTCTATGCGGTCGGCGAGCAAGCCAAGAACATGCTCGGCAAGACTCCGGTAAACATGGAAGCCATTCGCCCGATGCGAGATGGCGTGATTGCTGATTTCGAAGTCGCCGAAGAAATGATCAAGCACTTCATCCGGAAGGTTCACAACCGCCGGGCGTTTGTGTCTCCCCTCATCATCATCTGCGTGCCAAGCTCCGCCACCAGCGTTGAGCGCCGCGCTATCCACCAGTCGGCCCTCGCCGCAGGTGCCCGCGAAGTGCAGCTGATCGAAGAACCAATGGCCGCCGCAATCGGCGCGGGCCTGCCGATTGATGATCCGGCCGGGTCCATGGTCGTGGATATTGGCGGCGGTACGTCTGAAGTGGCGGTCCTGTCGCTGGGCGGCATTGTGTATTCGCGCTCAGTCCGCGTTGGCGGCGACAAGATGGATCAGGCCATCGTCAATTACCTGCGCCGCGAGCAGAAGATCCTGATCGGCGAAATGTCCGCTGAACGGATCAAGAAGGAAATCGGCACGGCCCAGCCGCCGGAGAATGGTACCGGCATGGCCCTGACCGTTCGGGGGCGCGGCACGCTGGATGGCGTTCCGAAGGAGACCGAGATCACCGAAGCGATGATCGCCGAAGCGCTGCGTGAGCCCGTGACGGACATCATTGATGCTGTTAAGATTGCACTCGAAGCCATGCCGCCGGAACTGGCTGCGGATATTGTTGATCGCGGTATCGTTCTGACAGGTGGCGGCGCCCTGTTGCGCAATCTCGACACGGTCATCCGTGAGCAGGCTCAATTGCCGGTCATGATCGCCGACGACCCGCTGAAATGTGTTGTGAATGGCTGCGGGCACGTGCTCGAGAATTTCACGAAGATGCGTACGGTGCTTTCACCCGAAGTCTGATTGAGATGAGCTGACAGGGGTAATTTCGCAAGGGAACTGGCCAATGGCGCGCCTCGGCCGATCAGGATCGAAGAGTCAGAAACGCTCTCCCAAGCGTCTAATCCTCGGTGTGCTCATTTTCGGCGCGATTGCGCTCGTCCTGGCCCAGTCCGCTCCGCAAATTCGCACGCTTTTCAATCCCGTTCGCACGACCGTTGGTGACCAGCTAGGCGGCAATGAGGGTTTCAATGCCTGGGCATGGGTGACCGGCCAGGCCAAGCGCGAGCGACGAATCAAGGAACTCGAAGCCGAAGTGCGAAATCTCTCGCGCTACAAGGCCGCCGCCATTTCAATGGCCGAGCGCCTCGAAGCCTATGAGGAAATCCTCAACCTGATGGGCGAGCCACCGGCACGGGGCGTGACTGCGCGGGTGACCGCAGAGAATGACGGACCGTTCGCGCAGACCATTCTGGCCAATGCGGGCCGTGCGCAGGGCGTCGAGCCCGGCGCGGTAGCCCTGAACGAGGGGGGGCTGGTCGGCCGCGTCATTCAACTCGGCGAGTACTCTTCTCGCATCCTCCTGATCACCGACTTCAACAGCCGTGTCCCTGTCATGGGCGAAGTCAGTGGCGTGCGGGCCATTCTCTATGGTGGCCGCGATGGCCTCGGCAGCCTGACGGATTTGCCGGAGCGCGATGATTTTGTCGAAGGCGAACGTATCCTGACCTCCGCCGAGGGTGGCGCTTTCCCGCGGGGGCTGATCGTGGGTGAGGTTCGCAAGGTTGGTGACGACTGGCGGGTCAAATTCTCGATGGCAGAGCGTGATGGCGGCTATGTCCAGATGATCCCGGCCCCAGAGATACGCAAGCCAATGGAGCTTGAGGTGGAAGAGCCCACCATTGCTGCAAGCCCGGCACAGGGGGCGCGCCAATAGGATGTCGCGCTCTGCTCCCCGCAACAAGAAAAGCCTGTGGTCGCAGACCGGCCCGACGCCCCGTCTCCTGTTCGGGGCGTTTGCCATTGCGGCCATCGGATTGCTGGGCCTGACACCGCGCGAAATCTTCGGCTTCTCGATTGCCTGGCCCTATGCTGCGTTGTGGGGCGCCGTCGGCTGGGGCAGGGTGGGCCTGTCGCTGCGTCCCATGATCCTGCTGATTATTTTCGGCCTCGTGCAGGATGTAACATTCCACGCGCCGCTCGGATGTTTTGTCATCGTCAACCTGCTCGCCTACGGTGCCAGCACCGCAATTGCTGATATGTTCGATGTCATGAACGAACCTCTTGTCGCGATCATGTCACCCGTCCTGCTGTTCTCCGGGGCCTTTCTCATCCTGTGGCTCATGGCGTCGACGCTGGAAGACCATCCCGTCCGCGTGGTGCCGCTGTTTGCGTCCTTGCTTACAACCGGGCTCGCCTATGCCGTGCTCCAGAAAATGTTCGACCTTGGCCGCAGGCCGGGTGAACTTGCGGGGCAGGCCGGATGAGCAAGAAGACTGCCGATCTCGATTTTGCGTTTACACGCCGTACCGCAATTGCCGGGGCTGCAGGCGGCCTCGTATGGGCCGGCCTGATTGCGCGTCTGTTCCAGCTGCAGATCCTCGATCAGGAACGCTATCAGGCACAGGCCGAGGCCAACCATATCAAGCTGCAACTCGCCCCGCCGCAGCGCGGGCGTATCCTTGATCGGTTTGGACGGCCGCTGGCCTCGCACCGCCGAGCGGGCCGCATCTCGATCACACCGGAACAGACTGATAATCCAGAGCATACGCTCGCGCAGATCGCCGCGCTGATTGAGCTGCCGGATGAGCGGCTCGAACGCATAGCCAACGAGATCCGCCTCAGCCGTCGCCGCAATGCCGGTTTCGTACCCGTCACGGTCGCGCACGAGCTGACCTATGAAGACTTTGCGCGCATGAACGTGCATGCGGCGGAGATGCCCGGTGTGAATGTCGAAATGGCGCTAACGCGGTCCTATCCGCGCGGACGCGATTTCGCGCATGTGCTCGGCTATGTCGCACGCGCCAGCCAGGATGATCTCGTTCGGCTGACTGACGACATGACGGACAAGGAAGCCGAGACACTGAAGACCATGTTCCGGCATCCGGACATGCGGACAGGTCGTCAGGGCATGGAGCGCTTTGCTGAAGAATGGCTGCGCGGCAAGCCTGGCTACCGCAAGCTGGTGACCAATGCACATGGTCGCGTGATTGAGGAAATTCCGGACGAGCGGCTTGCGCCAACGCCCGGCAAGGACCTGTTCGTTACCATCGACTCAGACCTGCAACGTGTCGCGATTGAACGCTTCGAGGGCGAAAGCGGTGCGGCCGTTGTCATGGATGTCGAGAGCGGCGACGTGCTGGCCATGGTCTCCACGCCTGCCTTTGATCCGAATGATTTCGTAAATGGCATCTCGACCGCCAATTATTCCGAACTGCGCGACGATACACGCTCACCGCTCTATCCGCGTGCGCATGGCGGTGTCTACCCGCCGGGATCGACGTTCAAAATGGTCGTCGCGACGGCCGCGCTGGAAGCTGGCGCGATCAAGCCGACCGACCGGGTCCATTGCAATGGCTATTACCATTTCGGCAACCGGACCTGGCATTGCTGGAAAAAGGGCGGGCACGGCTCAGTGAATTTGCACACGGGCATCAAGGGCTCGTGCGATGTCTATTTCTACGAGATCGCCCGACGTACAGGCGTCGACAAGATTGCCGAAACCGCGCGCAAGTTCGGCTTTGGTCAGGACTGGGTGCTGGGTATGACGGGCGGCCGGGGCGGCCTTGTTCCGGATCGCGAGTGGAAGCAACGCGTCCGCAAGGAAAACTGGTATGAAGGCGAGACGCTGAATTTTGGCATCGGTCAGGGCCAGCTTGGCACCACGCCATTGCAACTTGCGCTGATGACGGCGCGGATCGCGACCGAGGGCAAACCGTTCAAGCCGCGAATGATTGGCATTGGCCCGCAGTCGCAGGATGATCATACGCTGGATGCGCCGCTCGACCCGGAAGTCATGAAGCTGATGAAGGCAGGCATGTATGGCGTGACCTCCGAAGGTGGAGGCACGGCCTATCGATCCGGTGACCTTGGCCTTGGCGGCCCGCGCCTCGCCGGCAAGACGGGCACGGCGCAGGTGCGCCGTATTACCCGAGAAGAGCGCCTCAGTGGCGTGCGCTCGGGCAGCGAGATTGCCCGCGAGCTGCGTGACCACGCCTTGTTTGTGGCCTATGCCCCGGCGGACAATCCCAAATACGCGATTTCCGTCGTCGTCGAGCATGGGGAAGGGGGCTCGCGTACGGCTGCGCCCGTTGCGCGCGACATTCTACATTTCGCGCTCAAGACAGATAGCCGCCGCAAACCGTCCTATTCGCAAAGCGCGTCGCTGCCGACGTCCATGACCGATGCGGGAGAGCCAACATGAACCGCGAAGGGTTTACCGGCTTCTCGCGCGGCGAAGCGCGGACGCGCACGGCAACCTCTCTCAATTTTGACAATCAGGGGCCGCTGAACAAGCTGATGCGACTGCCCTGGGGCTTTATCCTGCTGATTGCGGCGATGGCGCTGACAGGCATCGCGATGCTGTATTCTTCAGCGCACACCAATCCTGCCGAAGCGCATCTCTGGAAGTTGCAACTGGTGCGTTTCGTTGTCTGCTTCTTCATGATGATCGGGCTGGCCATGTTGCCGCTGTCCTGGTGGATGCGGTTGGCCTTTCCTACCTATGTCGGCACGATTGTTCTGCTCATCCTTGTGGAAGTCATGGGCGTTACGGGCGGCGGCGCGCAACGTTGGCTGCAGATCGGACCGGTTGCCGTACAGCCTTCGGAATTTGCCAAACTTGCCGTCACAATGGCGCTCGCGCGTTATTACCAGATGGTGCTGCAGCCCCAGACCGGTCGCGTCATGGTGCATCTGGGCGCGTTGGCGATCATCCTCCTGCCAGCGGCGCTGATTTTCAAACAGCCCGATTTCGGCACGACGTTGGCTCTGGTCGCGTCAGGTGGCGTGGTTATCTTCCTGGCGGGCCTGTCAGTTCGCGTGATTGGGACTGCCATCATCGGCGGTGTCGCCTCGGTCTGGCCGGTCTATCAGTTCGTGCTGGCACCCTATCAACGCGAGCGCGTCGACACGTTCCTCGCACAATTGTTTGGCGGCGCGACCAATGCACTGGGCGAAAGCTATCAAATCGAACAAGGCAAGATCGCCATCGGCGCTGGCGGCCTGAACGGACGTGGCTTCCTGCAGGGCATCCAGTCTCAACAAGACTATGTGCCTGAACAACATACCGACTTCATTCTCACTGTGATCGCAGAAGAGTTTGGCTTCCTTGGTTCGACCGCGCTGCTTGTCGGCTTTGCGGTGCTGCTGGGGTGGTCGCTCTATAGTGCGGCGCGCTCGGTCAGTTGGTTCGGCCGTCTCGCATCTGCGGGAGCCGTCGCAACCGTAGGCTTTTACATCGTGTTCAATGTGGGCATGGTGTTGGGCTTGTTGCCGGTGGTTGGAATGCCCTTGCCATTGATCTCGTATGGCGGCACAGCCATGCTGACGACCATGGCGTGCTTCGGGCTCATCATCGCGGCGCACATGCACCGTGATGAGAAACTGACAGCCCGAGGTCTATTTTAGCACTAAAACATAACAGTCGTTGATTTTTGTTTCGCCGAAGATAGGTTCGCGCAAAACTTGTACCCGGGGAGAGGGCGTATGGCAGGAGAAATTGGCCGCAAGACGGACCATTGGGGTTCGCGCTTCGGTTTCATCATGGCCGCGGTCGGCTCGTCCGTTGGCCTCGGAAATTTCTGGCGTTTTCCATTCACCGCGGGGGAGAATGGCGGCGGCGCCTTCATCATCATCTATCTGTTTTGCGTCCTGTTCCTCGGCCTGACCGTGCTGATGGCGGAATATGCGCTCGGACGGAAGTCGGGCATGTCGGCCATCGAAGGCATCCACTCTCTGGCGAGAGCCGAGAACAAGAGTGAGAATTGGCAGGTCGTTGGCTGGATCGGATCGCTCGGCGCCTTCTTTATCCTGACCTTCTACATCGTTATTTCAGCCTGGGTGCTTGCCTTCATCCCGCAGGCATTTGGGGGCACCTTCAATGGCTTTGCCGCCGAGGCCGCCCGCCTGACGGCGGAGACTGGCACTACTGTTTCAATTGCGGATGTGTCGGCTAGCAATTTCGGTGAAACGATCAGCAACAAGTACGTGATTGGTGGCCTGCTTGCTTCCTTCCTGCTGACAAATGTTTTTGTGGTGGCGCGCGGCGTAAAAGGCGGCATCGAGAAAGCTGCAACCGTGCTGATGCCTGCCTTCTTCATCCTGCTGATCGGGATCGTCGGTTTTGCGTTGGTTGAAGGCGATGCGGGCGCAGCCGCCGATTTCCTGCTGACCCCTGACTTCAGTGAAGTGACCATGGGTACGTTCCTTGAAGCGGTCGGCCAGGCCTTCTTCTCGCTGTCAGTCGGCTCCTGTCTGATGATTACTTATGGCGCCTATCTCAGCCGCGATACAAACATTCCGCGTGCTTCGGCGATCGTGGCCAGCGCGGATACGATGGTGGCACTGATTGCGGGCTTCGCGATCTTCCCGATTGTCTTCGCATTCGGCGCAGACCCTGCGGGCGGTCCCGGCCTGTTCTTTGTGTCCATGCCGATTGCATTCAGTCAGATGGGCGCACTGGGCGTCTGGGTTGGTGGCGCCTTCTTCCTGCTCGCTCTGTTTGCGGCGTTCACGTCATCCATCTCCTTGATGGAAGTTGGCGTGGCATGGTTGGAAGAACGTGAAGGAGTCACGCGCCCGGGCGCGGCTATGGGCATCGGTTTCATGCTGTTCATGATCGGCATGGGCTATGTCTATTCCACCGACTTCATCGACTTTGCAGACATTATCACCGGCAACATCATGCTGCCGCTCTGCGCGCTGCTGTTGGCTGTGTTTGCGGGCTGGATTGTCAGTCGCGAGATGCTGACGACCGAGTTGGGCGAAGGCACGATCATGAACCTCTGGCGCTTCATGTGTCGCTGGATCGTGCCGCCGGCGCTGGCCTTCATTCTGGTGCTGGGCACGCTGACCAAGCTTGGCGTGATCTAGACGACGCGCCAAGCATGTGAAGTCATCGGATTGAGGGGGCGGTTATCCGCCCCCTTTTTCATGCAACCATTTCAGTTCTTGCCGGACCAATCCGGCAGCGGTGCGGGCATGGCATTCTGCCCCTGTCTCCAGCTGTGATGCTCAGCGCGGTTGGTGGGGGTTGCGGTCGCCCATGGCCGCCGCTCCAGCGGCGGAAGGTATGAGGGTCGCGCCCTGATACTTCCCCAATACCCAAGACTGCGTGGCCTGAAATATCTTCCGCCCGCTACATTTATCGAAAAACCCGGAAGGCGATGCCTGTCCGGCCATTGGCGCTAGGACTTCAGTTGGCCTGCATACATGTCGGCCAAGTCATCCGTGGCCTGAATGAGCTTGTCGACAATACCTGGCTCCATCGAGGAATGACCGGCATCGGGTATGATATGGAGATCAGCTTTCGGCCATGCCTTGGACAGCGCCCATGCGGTCGACAGTGGCGTAACCACATCGTATCGCCCATGTACGATAGTGCCTGGAATGTCCTTCAGCTTGGTCTCGGCCTCGTCCAGCAACCAGCTATCATTCGCGAAGAAACCACGATTGACAAAATAGTGGCATTCGATGCGCGCGAACGCGTCGACGAAATCATCTTCATTGAAGCGGGCAGGGGTCGTGGTCGGACCCTTGATGGACAGGGTCTCGCCCTCCCAGCGCGACCATGCGCGCGCGGCTTCCACGCGAACCTGCTGGTCTTCACCTGTCAGGCGGCGATGGAAGGCCATCAGCAGGTCGTCGCGCTCGTCTTCCGGGATCGGCTTGATGTACCGGTCATAAGCATCCGGGAACAGACGGCTGGCGCCGGATTGGTAGAACCACTGGATCTCCGCCTTCGAGACCAGGAAGATGCCGCGCAGGACAAGGCCCAGCGTGCGGTCGGGATGTGTGACGCCATAGGCCAGCGAAAGGGTCGACCCCCACGAGCCGCCAAAGACGACCCATTTGTCGATCCCGAGCATGTCGCGAATCGACTCCATGTCGTCGATCAGGTCCCAGGTCGTGTTTTCGCGCAATTCCGAGTGCGGGGTGGAGCGGCCACAGCCGCGCTGGTCGAACAGAATGATGCGATATTTGCCCGGATCGAAGAAACGCCTCATTTCTGGGCTAGAGCCGCCTCCGGGGCCTCCATGGACGGCAATGACGGGAATCCCGCTCGGATTCCCCGATTCTTCCCAGTAAATCTCGTGGATTTCACTGACTCGCAGCCGTCCAGAGCGTCTGGATTCCAGTCTCGGGAACAAAATGCGGCGGTTTGGGCGTCTGTTCATGCAGTCTTCACCTATTTTCAGTCAAATTCACAGCCATTACTGGACTTGGTCCAATTGCGTCCGTAAACATTATTACAGGTGTGGTCCCAATCAGGTGTGCAGGTGGCTGTCAAATGCGTAGTATAGTTCTGGGTGCATCCCTATGCCTTTTGGCGGGGTGCGCAACCGTCTCGATGGTACCCGGTGAGGCGTCGGTGGAAACCAGCCTTACGCAGTCCCAATCTGCCTTGCGCAAAGTATCAGCCGACTATTGTGCGGACGCTGTGAAGAATGGCTGGATCGAAGCGACAGGCGGCCTTGCCGCATTTGCGTCCACGCTGATCAACGGAAAATCCGATAGTGACGATAGCCGGGACTATGCGTCCCGCATCGGAGCGAAGTCTGATGCCCCCTCGCTTGTACTGGCCCGCATCGTGTCGGACGCACAGGCCGCTCGCACCGGTCTGGCAGATGTCAGCCGCGAAGCCCGCGATGTGCTGCAGTCCGGCAAGGAAGATACCGCCAGCCGCGCTGACGTGATGAGCTATGAGCGGGCACTGGTTCGCGCGCAGATGGCCTATCGCAATTTCCAGGGTGCCATGGGTGAAGTGACTTCACGCCCTGACATGGACATGGATGTGGCGCCGGTTGACCGTGAGCTCAAATCCTTCGCCGATACGATTGATGATGCGCGTGAGACGGCTGATGGTCTGGCCGACAAGTACGCCTCGCTGAGCCGGTCGACGAGCTAGGCTTTCCGCGCGCCCCACGCGCAGCACGCCCATCCCACCAGATATGATATGCCGCCGATCGGGGTGATCGCACCGAACCAGCGCGGCGCGCCGAGCGCCATCGCATAGAGCGAGCCGGCGAACACAATCGTCCCGAATACGAACGCCCAGCCGGCTTTGCGCACAAGGCCCGTCTTCGCATGGAGCGAGATGGCGAGCGCCGCGGCCGCGTGGGGCAGGGCATAGAGCGTGGCGGTGTGCCACCAGTCGAGCCCTTCAGGGGTCAGCTGGCCGTCCAGCGCATGGGCGCCAAATGCGCCCAAGGCGACGGCAAGAAAGCCCGTGAGGGCCGCGAAGATGCCCAACCGGTTCATGCCATGCCACTCGGCTGGCGCGGGATGGCATAGGTGACGACGGCATGGCTGGAGGGCTTTTCAGCGCCCTCGATCCGCACATCGACATCCATGACCGCCAGTGCCTGTCCGATCTTCATGATGCGCGCATCGGCGACCACGACGTCTCCGATACAGGGACGCAGGAAATTGATGCTGAGATTGCTGGTCACCGTCATCGGCTCATGTCCTGTCTTCGTCATCACCGCCATGTAGGCTGCGGAGTCGACCAGAGCCATTTGAGTGGGTCCGGAAATATAGCCACCAGGGCGAAGGTGTGAGGAGTCGGCAACAAGTCGCATCACAGCGCGACCGTCTTCCATCAGAACCACTTCGCTGCGATTGTCCTGCGTCTCGAATGCCCCTTTGAGAAATGCGTTGGCTTCTTCAGCCGTCATCTTGGTCATCTAAATGGAGCCTCCCTTGGCGTCACGTCTTGAACCGCGTGTCTCTGTCGTTCACCCTACTTGCGGGACGTTGCCCGCCAAGAGGTAACGCGAAGGAAGGAAATGACATGCTGACCGCCGGAGACGAATATCCGATTCACCAGACACCAGAGCCCATCGCCTTTTCCGGCTCAGACCGGAATTTCTATGACCGGTTCTTTTTCAATGGCTATTCCGCCGATGGCGAGACCTTCTTCGCGGCGGCGATGGGCATTTATCCGCATCTGAACATTATCGACGCGGCGGTCTCGATCCTGCGCGATGGCAAGCAGCATTCGGTTTTCTTCTCCCGTCCCCTCAATATGGAGCGGATGAACACATATGTCGGGGGCTTCTCGGTCGAAGTGGTTGAGCCGCTGAAGCGCATCCGATTGAAAGTTGAAGAGACCGAAGGCATCGCGCTGGATGTGGAGTTCGAGGGCAGGGCCTTTCCGATCGAAGAACCTCGCTTCACACGTCGGCAGGGGCCGCGCATGCTGATGGACGTCACCCGAATGACGCAGAATGGACGATGGTCCGGCAAGTTGCGCCTTGATGGACAGGAAATCACTGTGTCGCCAGACAGCTGGACGGGCACGCGTGACCGCAGCTGGGGCGTGCGCCCGATCGGCGCGCAGGATACCCAGCCGCTGATCCCGCCATTGCCGCCGCAATTCTACTGGATCTGGACGCCGACGAATTTCCCCAACCTCTCAATGTTCTATCATGTGAACCATGATGAGGCGGGTGAGGCATGGAACACCCGCGCCGTGCTGGCGATGGATGGCGCCGGACAGGGCGAATTGCTCCATCTCGACAAGCCGCACATGGACATCAATTACACGCCGGGCACACGGCGGATGAAGTCGGCCAAGCTGCATCTCGAGGACGGACAGGGAAATTCGCATTCGGTGAGTTTCGATCCGTTCGGAACCTTCCTGATGAAGGGCATCGGCTATGGCCATCCTGAGCGCAAGCATGGCTCCTATCATGGTGACCAGTTGTCGGTTCTCCGCGAGGATTACGAGCCTGAGAAGATGTCTTGGCAACAGCCTGAAAATCTCCACATCCAGGCCATCGCCCGCGCGCGGCATGAAGGGCCGAACGGCTTGTCGTCCGAAGGCATCGGCGCCTTCGAACAATTGTTCATGGGGCCTCACGCCCCCAGCGGTTTCAGGGATATTCTCGACGGGGCGGCCTAGCCCCAGAGTGCTGATGTTGGTGGGCTGACCATGCCGTCCGAATAGGTCAGGCCATGCGCGATGTCTTCGGACAACCAGAGCGGGCCGTCCAGGTCTGCCGCGTCAGCGAGGTCGGCCAGTAGAACGGCGGGCGCCATCGACAATGATCCGCCCACCATGCATCCGAGCAGGACACCAAGTCCGCTTTCGCGTGCGGCGCGGACCGTGCGAATAGCTTCTGTAAGCCCGCCGGTCTTGTCGAGCTTCACGTTGACCGCATCGTAGCGGCGGGCGAGTTCCTGGATCTCGGCGCTCGTATGGGCGCTTTCGTCTGCGCATACGGATACTGCGCCGGGCCTCCTTAGCAAGGCCTCGTCTTTGCCAGCCGGAAAGGGTTGTTCGATCAGGACCACGCCCAGGTCTGCGGCACGCTTTACGATGGCAGGGAATTGTTCTGGCAGCAGACCTTCATTGCCATCCACGATCAAGCGGGCATCGGGACGGGCCGCATGAACTGCTTCGATCCGTTCAAGGTCTTCCGGTCCGCCCAGTTTCAGCTTCAGCAAACGGCTGGGCGTTGAGCGCGCGGCCTCGGCCATTGCGTCCGCCGTGTCGAGGCTGACCGTAACCGCAGTCTC
>Ga0098044_1001575_pt1 | contig 11926 bp, 9 predicted proteins | sample 10_taG_FD_75053 | JGI IMG/M metagenome (GOLD analysis project Ga0098044, IMG submission 75053) | Marine viral communities from the Subarctic Pacific Ocean - 10_ETSP_OMZ_AT15264 metaG | ecosystem: Environmental > Aquatic > Marine > Oceanic | place: Pacific Ocean | collected 2015-01-16 | reverse complement strand
CGCCACGCCGGAGATCGTTGCGGCGTTTAATTGCTGAAAATGGTTCAGCGTTTCAGGAACGGTTTTTGTCTCGAAGTGTGCGACCGTGGAGAGGGGAATGGATTTCCCCGACGACGTTTTGATGTAGTAATTCTCGATTTGGTCGACGTTCAGGCGGAACTTTTGCTGGACCTGCGGGATGACCTTGTAGGAACGACCGGACAGGGCAAAATAATTGACATAGCCGCCGCCGAGCATGGATGACAGCGCCGCGCCAATGTCATTCATGGTTAGTCCCATCTGGGCGACCTTGTCGCGGTCGATGACGAGATCAGCCTGAGGTTTGTCGAATTTCAGATCGGTATCGAGGAAGACAAAGTTGCCGCTTTTCTGCGCCGCGGCCAGAAATTTCTGTGAGACCTGGTAGAGCTGCGAAAAGGGTTCAGTTGTCTGGATGACGAACGACACCGGCAAGCCACGCGCACCGGGCAAGGGCGGCGGTTGGAACATGACAATACGCGCTTCGGGTATGCTGCTCAGCTCTTTCTGGAGGCTTTGCTGTAATTCTGTGGCGGAGATAGAACGCTCGTCCCAAGGCTTCGTGACAAGACCCGCGATGGATTGGGAAGGCATGACCGCCTGGAAGACGTGGTCCATTTCCGGATGTTTGGCGTAGGTCTGGAAGACTTTGGCTGCCGTAATTTTCTTTTGCTCCAGCGTCGCATTGGGGGCAGAGGTTATGAAGCCGATAACGATGCCCTGATCTTCCTGCGGGGCCAGTTCAGATTTGGAGTAGCCGTAGTAGAAATAGATGCTCACAAGAACGATGCATGCGAAGACCGCAACCACGGAAAGTTGATCGAGGCTGGTATGAAGCAGCCGCATATAGCCCTTGCGCAAGCGTTCGAACCGTTCATCGATGAAGGAAACGGTGCGACGTTCCCAATCGCTTATTGATGGGTCGCTATGAGGCTTCAGAAAGCGGGCGCACATCATGGGCGAGAGAGTGAGCGCGACGATAGCCGACACAGTGACAGCGCCGACAAGTGTAAAGGCAAATTCCGTGAAGAGGGCACCTGTCAAGCCACCCATAAAGCCGATGGGGATGTAAACGGCGATCAGAACGACCGTCATCGTAATGATAGGACCGCTCAACTCACGTGCCGCCATGATCGCAGCCTCTAGAGGTGGTTTTCCCTCTTCGAGATGTCGGTTGACGTTTTCAACGACAATGATGGCGTCGTCGACCACAAGGCCGATGGCAAGTACCAGCGCAAGCAGCGTCAGGAGATTGATCGAAAAGCCGAATAATACCATGAAGGTAAAGGCGCCGATCAGCGACAATGGAATGGCAAGCGTGGGGATCAGGACCGAGCGTGGTGAGCCCAGGAACGCGAAAACGACGAGCGTCACGATGATGAGCGCCTCGATCAGCGTTCGTATAACTTCGTTGATCGAGCTGGTGACGAATTTAGTCGCGTCATAGGCGATGGCACCCTTCAGACCTTCCGGCAGCTGCGCCTGAATTTCTGGGAAGGCCTTCCGCACGCGTTTCATCACGTCGAGCAGATTTGCCGTCGGTGCGACCTTGATGCCGATCTGTACGGAGGGCTTGCCGTCGAAATAGGCGGTTGACTCGTAATCCTCGGCACCCAGTGTGACGTTTGCAACATCCTCCAGATGGACGGAACTGCCTCCCACCGTTTTGACGATCAGTTGTCTGAATTGGTCAAGCGAGCTGGCGCTGGTCGATGCCGTCAGATCCACCTGGATCATGTTGCCTTTGGTCTGCCCGAGGGCAGAGAGGAAGCTGTTGCGGGCAAGCGCATTGCGGATGTCGGTAGCCGTCAGGTCGTAAGCTGCGAGCTTGTTCGGGTCCATCCAGACACGCAGGGCGAAGCGCTTTTCTCCCAGAAATTCTGCTTCCTGTACACCTTCGATGGCTTGCAGCTTGGGTGCCACGACGCGCAGCAAATAGTCGGTGATCTGGTTGTTCGCTAACACGTCGGAGGAAAAGCCGATGTACATGCTGTCGATCGTTTCGCCGACGGCGATGGTGATCACGGGCTGTTGGGCTTCGGTCGGCAACTGGTTACGGACGGCATTGACGCGGGTATTGATTTCAGTGAGCGCCTTGGAGCTGTCGTAGTTCAGGCGGATCTGTATCTGGATCGTGGATACGCCTGACGAGCTCACGGAGTTCATGTAGTCGATACCATTCGCCTGGGCGATCGACTTTTCCAGAGGTGTGGTGATGAAGCCTGAAACGAGTTCGGCACTGGCACCGTAGTAAGTTGTCGTCACCGTTACCACGGCGTTTTCGGTCCGCGGGTATTGAAGAACCGGTAGCAGTGACACCGACCGCAGGCCCAGCACGAGGATAAGCAGGCTGATCACGGTCGCCAGAACAGGACGGCGAATGAATATGTCTGTGAAATTCATGACGGCTTACTGGTCCTGCGGATTTGGCGCGGCTTCAACGGGTAGTAGCTGGCTATTGTTGATAGTCAGTGGTGTGCCGTTCTTGAGCTTGAGCTGCCCCGAAGCGACAACAGTGTCACCTTCGGAAATACCTTTTGTAATCGCGACTTCGTCGCCGCGGGTGGTGCCGGTTACGACGAACTTTTGTCTTGCAATCAGCGGTGTCTTCCCGTCGGCGTCGGGCTTACCCTTTTCGACCAGGAATACGGTTTCGCCGTATGGATTGTAGGTAATGGCAGTTTCGGGAAGGGTGAGCTTGCGTTCCTTGCTGCCAGTCGTGATCTTCACCGAAGCGAACATGCCCGGTAGGAGCTTGTGATCGGGGTTCGCCAGTTCTGCACGAACGGCGATGTTGCGTGTGGCTGGGTCGAGCTTGGGATCAAGCGCAACAACTTTGCCTGTGAATGTCTGGCCCGGATAGGCATCGGTTCTAATTGCAACGGCCTGACCGACAGAAATTTTGCTGACGTTGCTCTGGGAGAGCGTGAAGTCCACATAGATGGGGTCGAGTGCCTGCAGCGTGGTGATCTTCTGGCCAGCGGTCAGATATTGTCCGATATCGACGAGGCGGATACCGACGCGGCCATCGAAGGGCGCGCGGATTTCTTTCTTGTCCACCAGCGCCTGTTGGGCGGCGACCTGCGCCAGAGCGCTCTTCAGTGTGGCCGTGGCGGTGTCAAGCTGCGCCTGGCTGACGGCGCGGCTTTTGACCAGCTTCTTGCTGCGGTCATAGTTGAGCCGGGCGAGGTCGGCGTCGGCCTGAAGGGCCTTCAGCTTCGCCACATCGTCCTCATTGGCGAGTTTGACCAGAAGGTCGCCCTCTTTGACCTCACTGTCCGATTCAAAAGGGATTTCGGCGACGATGCCTGCGAGTTGGGGCGTAATGTCCGTGCCCTTGAGGGCTTTCAAACTACCCACGGCGTCGAGCGTGGGTTCCCATTCTTGATACTTGGCGACCACGGTCGTGACCGTCTGCGGCGGTTGCCCCATAGACGCGATGTATTTCTGGATCATGATTCCACGAAAAATGAGGAACCCCAGCACGCCGCCAAAAACTACAATGGCAGCCGCGAGCATGATGATCATGCGTTTCGTCATTTTGGGAATCTCCGCGTCGGTATTTTCGAAGTCCGAAAGTCTTGGGGGAAGGCCGGAAACCGGCGCGATTTGCAGGATATAGGCGCTTTCAAGGCGTGGAAAAAGGGTAATTCATATTCATTGTCGGTTTTACTGGTTCGACGGCCTGAATTTCTAATTCCGTCGGAAATTTGTTGTTTCTGCGTTTAATTCCGTAATTCTGGTAAATTTTAGTGTGTATTCAGGAGCGACTGTTGTGAAAGACCTTGGCGTCAGGAGGTTTTCAGGACTATTGTCCGCTCGATTGCAAGTCGAGTTGTAATGCAGGAACGACGTGATGTCCTATTTCAATGGCAATAGCAGCGTTTGGTGGACCACCTGAAGGGTGGCCCAATTAGTCTCATTTTGACTTGTCGGTTTGGCCGCCCCATCTGGAGGCGGCTTTTTTGTATCTGTACATGAATTAAAGCTCGCCTCTCATGGGCGGTCTCCGACGTAGATACGGAGAGAAACATGATTGCGACGACAAAGCCGGGTTTCCGAAGGGAAACGGAATTCAAGCTCGACGGCATCGTTCCGTGGGGCCGTCGGCTTGATGAATATTCGGCGTTTTTCGAACTGAAGGATATCGTGCCGCCTGCCCGCATTCTGGATATCGGCGGCGGGCCATCTTCCTTTGCCTTTGAGGCTGGAAAGTTGGGCTTCGATGTGACCGCCGTCGACCCGGTATACGCTTTTGAGGGCCACGAGATTCGAGAAAGGTTCGATGCGACCACGCCCGCTATGCGCGCGGGTCTGCATGCGGCTGCCTATCGTTTCAAATGGAAATATTATGCGTCAGAGGAAAATATCTATCGCCATCGTCTTGAGGCACTGAACCTTTTTCTTTCGGATTTTGAAGGCGCGGGGCGGCAACGCTACCAGGCGGGCGCCTTACCCGATCTGCCCTTTGACGATGCCGCATTTGATCTCGCGCTGATTTCGCATCTCCTGTTTCTGTACGGCGATGAGCTGGACAGCGCCTTTCATATTCGGGCGTTGCGGGAAGCGTTGCGCGTTGCCGGAGAGGTGCGTGTATTCCCGCTGGTCAATCTCGATGGGCGGCCTTCCAGCCACTTACCTGATGTCATGCAGGCGCTTGCGGATGACGGCTTCGATGTCGAGATAGTGCGGGTGGATTTCGAGTTTCAGGTAGGCGCAACGAGGATGCTGCGTATCCGGCATGTCTAGAATTGCGCGAGGTAGGCGTCGATGGCCTCTGTCGCTTCCGGTTCGTCAAGGAAGGGGACATGGCCACGGTCCCTGATCGTGACGCTGGTGAGCCTCGGGTGTTCGCGTGCCATGTGTGCGAGCGTCTTTGCCGAGAGAATATCGGAGTTTTCGCCGCGCACTGCGAGGACCGGCACATGTTTCAGTGCCTTGAACTGTGCCCACATGTCCGGCAGGACGCCGTTGGCGGCGTCGAGACCTTTGCGCAGGCTGACTCCGATCTTGGCGTCATAGTCGATCGCCGGAGCGCCTGCCTTTTCTGCAAATGTGCGGCGTGCCTGTGCATACCAGTCGTCGCCTGAAAGCGTCGGGAATTCGCGCTCGTTCATCAGGCGGAGTTTGAATGCGGCCTCCGTCCATGTGGCGGGCGCTTCCATGACGCCTGCATAGCCTGCGATACGCTTCAGGCCGGCGAAGCTGATCTCCGGGCCGATATCGTTGAGAATGGCGCCCAGGATCGCGTTTGGTCTGTGAGCCGCCATCAGCATCGTGATGATACCGCCGCGCGACGTGCCGACGAATATAGCGTGCTGAATGCCTACGACTGCCATGAGATCGAAAATATCCAGCATCTCGGCTTGCGGCGTGTAGTCCGTCCAGTTGTCGCAATATTGCGAACGGCCTCGACCGCGCAGGTCCGGGCAGAGCACGCGTCGGTCTTGCGACAGGTGAGTAGCCAGCGCCTCGAAATCTTTCGAGTTGCGGGTGAGGCCGGGCAGGCAGATGACGGGAGCGGCCTTGGAATGGCGGGGACCGTAGTCACGTGCGAAAAGCCTGAGACCGTCCTGGGACGTATAGAACAGATCGCGAGGGGCAGCCGGTGCGCGGGCGCGCGCCGCTGTTGCCTTGCGGCTCTTCTTAGGCTTGGGAGGAGTACTCATGGCTTGGCGAAGTTACGCTTCTCGGGAGGAAGTGGCTGGGGGATTTCCGGTTCGGTCGTCGCCGGTGTCTTCTCGGTAAGGGGGGCGACGACCGGTAGCGGGGTCGGATTGCTGGAAGCTGGTGCATTTGCGGCTAGGGGTACCATGACAGGGGCAGGATTGCCGCGACGAATGTCATCTGCGATGCGAACCTTTTGAGCTTGCTTGCTGAGGCGCGTCCGATAGACCTCAAGATTTTCCATCACCCGCTGCACATAGTTCCGTGTTTCGGAGAAGGGAATGCTTTCAATCCAGTCGATGGGATCGACAGTGGAAGACCTTGGGTCGCCATAACTCTCTTCCCAGTTATCGACGCGGTTCGTGCCAGCGTTATAGGCGGCGACACTCATGATGTAGGAGCCGTCGAACCCCTTGATCAGGTCGCCGAGATGCGCTGTGCCTAGCATGGCGTTATATGCCGGGTCACTGGTCAGGCGATTGCGGGAGTAAGGTACGTCGATCTGGCGGGCGACAACCTTGGCGGTGGCAGGCATCAATTGCATCAGGCCGCGCGCACCGACGGGGCTTTTTGCCTCCGGGTCAAATTCGCTTTCCTGTCTCGAAAGACCATAGATCAAAGCCTTTTCGACCGAGGGGCCCCGGGGCGTGAAATTGGGCATGGCGGCGGTGGGATAGGCGCGTTGTGGCAGGATGATATTACGCATCGACGCCGTCTTGGCGATGCGCAGCGACAGCTTGCTATCATCGAAGGAGGTTGCCAGATCGGAGAGCTGCACGAGTTGTTGCGGCTCCTTCAATGTGTCGGCCAGGTGAAGCATGAAGGTCCATGCCTGATCATCTCGATGAAGGTCGTGAAGGAAATGAACGACATGAACGAGTTCGAGTTTCTTGAAGGCGGCGATCTGGGCCTTTGTAGGCTTGGGATCGGTCGGCAAACGCAGATGCGCCACGATGCCTGTCATTTGCGCGAGTGCGCCTATGCCGAGCTGTCCGTAGAAAGTCGTCGGGTAGTTCGCCGACATTCCGTAATAGTTTTCGGCAGCCTGATTGTCGCCCTTGGTGGATGCCGCCCGGCCCGCCCAATAGTCGGCACGGGCGGTGCTGATGGGCGTTGAGACTGCATTTTTGAGATTCAGGAAGTGAACTAGAGCTTCATCCGGTTTGTTCAGATATTGCAGAGCGATCCAGCCTGCGAGGAACTCTGCATCAGCAAAGTCGCTGCCGGATTTCAATCCGTGCTTGGAGACGATTTCGTAGGCTTCCTTGAATTGACCGTTTGCCAGAGCAACGCGCGCTGCAATTTTTCGCTCGATCCACCAGGCATTGGGATCGACCATCTGACGCGGCTGTGTCGGGGCGGTCAGGATCAGGGGAATGGTGGCGTCATCGTTTCCCGTGCGGCGTTCGTAGCGGATGCGGTCAAAGAGAAGGCCGCTGTCGTTTCTCAAAGCGCCTTGAACGCGGGTGACAGCATCGGTCGCATTATGGGAACGCGTCATCAGGCGGATGCGGGCGTCAGCGAGCGCCTGGGCATTCTCGCCGATCAACGCGGCGGTGGCGCGGGCGTCGGCAGTCCGCCGGTCCCAGAGAAGTCGGTCAAGACGCGCCCGGTTCGTTGCGTTGTCTATGAGGCTTCCATAATTGGCGAGAATTTCGCGCTGGCGGGTTTTGGTGAAATCATTCTCTGCCCAGGCACGGCGGATCCAGGTCTTGCCGTCGTCGGGCCTGCCCATGGCGATCAGGGCCTTGCCATAGCGAATGCGGCCTTCGCCGGTCTGGGGCGGGTTGTCCTTGAACCAGTTGACGATGTCTTCGTTGCTCATCGGATAGGAGAGCAGGGCCTCTTCCGCCCGCAGTGACAATAGCGCCATGCGTGGCCAGCTGGGGTTCTGTTCCTTGAAGGCAACTATTTCGGCCAATGTCGCGCCTGAGTCCTTGGTGATGAGGCGGTACCAGAGGACGAATTTGGCGGCTGACTTGTCCTTGATCTCCGAGGCGTGGCGCATTGCCTCAGGCCAGTTCTTCCGATCGGCCTCTGCCAGGGCATCAAGCAAGGCCGAGACGTCGGTCTTCGAGAGTGATGTCGAGGTGATGGCGACCGACGGTGCCGGTTGGCGGTCATGGGGAGAGGCGACCGGCAGGGGGGCGGTTTGCGCTGCTGCGCAGTCAGAGGTCGAGATGGTCAGGCTCAGGCCAAGGCCCACGATGAGTGCGATTTTGAGCCCCAAACGTGCCATTGGTATCCCAGTCGGCAAAACGCTTGATCGTTCCGGCAATTGGAGTGATCCATCTCAAAATGTTGTCGCCGGAGGCGTCCGGCTGCGATAAGCCAATCTTCGCTCTAACTATACTGAATCGGGCGTCCTCTTGCATGTCTTGTAAGAACTCGTCCCTCAATGTCAGATTATCATGGCTTGAAACAGTTAACGTGCTAACAAGCGCATCAATCTCATGTAATTCATGCGGAAGAGCAGGTTTTCTTGCTGCCTGCCCGGCTTATGGTTATCTTTCGCGCCGCCGCGCATCCGGTCGCGGGCTTTTGGAGCTAAAAACATGTTTAAGGGTTCGTTCGTCGCGCTCATCACCCCTTTCAAGGACGGTAAGGTGGATGAGGAGGCGTTCGCCAAACTGGTTGAGTGGCAGATCACCGAAGGGTCGCATGGGTTGGTGCCCTGCGGGACGACAGGCGAGTCGCCGACACTCAGCCATGAGGAACATCGTCGCGTCATCGAGATCTGCATCGAGGTGACGAACAAGCGCGTGCCGGTGATGGCAGGCGCGGGCTCCAACAATACGCTCGAAGCTATCTCCCTGACAAAGTTTGCCAAGGAAGCAGGCGCCGATGCCGTTCTCAGCGTGACGGGTTATTACAACAAGCCGACGCAGGAAGGTCAGTACCAGCATTTCAAGGCGATCAGCGATGCGGTCGATATCCCGATCTTTCTCTACAACATTCCGGGCCGGACCATCGTCGACATCAGCGTTGAGACAATGGCACGGATCGCAAAGTTGAAGAATGTGGTCGGCGTCAAGGATGCGACCTCCAATCTGGCGCGCACCAGTCTGCAGCGTCATTTGATCGGGCCGGATTTCATTCAGCTTTCCGGTGAAGATGCGACCTCGCTTGGTTTTAATGCGCATGGTGGTGTTGGCGCCATTTCCGTGACGGCGAATGTTGCGCCGAAGCTTTGCGCCGAATTCCAGACGGCTACGCTTAATGGCGACTTCCGCCGTGCGCTGGAAATTCAGGACCGTCTGATGCCGCTTCATCACAGCCTGTTTCTGGAGCCTAATCCGGCCCCGGTAAAATATGCCGCGAGCCTTCTGGGGCTTTGCGCTGATGAGTTGCGTTTGCCCCTCATGCCGATCACCGAGCCCACGCAACTTCGCGTGCGTGACGCCATGCGTCATGCTGGCCTGCTCAACTGAGTGAAAGTCTGGTTGAGAGGTCATGTCTTCCAAAAGTGGTGGCGCCAAGAAAAAGCTCGGTGATGGACGCAAACTGATTGCTGATAATCGGAAGGCGCGCTTTCACTATTCTATTGGCGAGACCTTTGAAGCCGGTATTGAACTCTTCGGCTCAGAAGTGAAGGGCCTGCGTGGCGGCGGTGGCAGCCTCAATGAGGCCCATGCCCAGGCGACCAAGAGCGGCGAGATCATGCTTGTTGGTGCCTATATTCCTGTCTATCTGCAGGCCCATCAGTTCAATCACGAGACAAGGCGGCCGCGGAAGCTGTTGCTTCATCGTCGACAGATTGACAAGCTGCTTCAGGCTGTTCAGCGTCAGGGCATGACGATTGTGCCGTTGAAGATGTATTTCAACGACAAGGGCCGCGTAAAAGTCGAGATCGCGCTCGCTCAAGGCAAGAAGATGGCCGACAAGCGAGAGACCGAGAAGCAACGTGATTGGCAGCGCGACAAGGCACGTCTCATGCGAGACAAGGGTTGAATCTTTGGAGCTGAGGGTATGAGTGAAGACGACACACCCGGACTGATCGGCAGGATCAAGGACAAGCTCATTGCTTCCAAGGAAAAGACGGCTGCAGCCGGACGTCATCTGACGGGTGAAGTTGATCGCGCGCATGAGAACCGTTTGCCGCCCGGACAGCACCTTGTCGAGAAGTGGCCGGTGCTCGATCTCGGTGTTCAGCCGGATGTTTCTCTTGCGAATTGGCGATTGCGCATCGAGGGTGCGGTCGAGAATGTCGTGACGCTTACCTTCGAAGACTTCATGGCATTGCCGCAGGTCGATTATGTCAGTGACATCCATTGCGTGACGACATGGAGCCGTTACGACAATCATTGGAAGGGCGTCGCTTCGCAGACGATCATTGATCTCGTGAAGCCGAAGGCGGATGCGGCCTACGTCATCTTCCATTCCTATGATGGCTATACGACCAACATCAAACTCGAAGTCTTCAACGAGCCGGATGTTTTGATCGCCCATAGTTGGGAAGGCGAGCCCCTGACGCGCGAGCATGGTGGGCCTGTGCGCGCCATCGTGCCGCAATGGTACTTCTGGAAGAGCGCGAAATGGATCCGGCGGATCGAGTTTTCACCTATCGACAAGCCCGGCTTTTGGGAAGAACGCGGCTATCATAATGATGCCGATCCCTGGACAGAGCAGCGCTATAGCTGAGCGCTACCTTTCGTCTTTGTTTTGCCGAAGACTTTCATCGTCAAATTTGGGCTTGTTCAGGCGCTTTTCGATGTTTTGACCTGCGCGTCGCGTTTCTCTTGCCCTGAAATAAATGGCCACAGGCAAGGTTGCTAACGCCACCATGTAAACGCCAGCGGCGATAATGAATTCAATAGAGTTGTTCTGGAAGGTTTGCCATGAGGCATGGCCTCTTGGGCCACAATAGATCAGTCCATACCGGGCAGCGCTGTAGAGGTTGTATGCCGCGAATATTGCAATCAGGGACACAATGAATGTCAGTGCGCCTTCCCTTAGTGCAATTTTCGAAGATTTAGTCATGGTGGTCCAGATAGCGCTGAATATCTGAAAAGACAGCCCGGAACATTTCCGGTGTCAGTCGCCCGGTATTCGTATTGTACCGCGAGCAGTGGTAGCTATCAAAAAGCTTGAGACCGGGCGCAATGTCATGTGCTGCCTGGTGCTTGAAGGGGTAGAGCGATTTGCGCAAGCCGAATGTGTTGAGCACGCTGTCATGCGCGATCTTTCCAAGCGCCAGCATGGCCTTGAGGTTGGGAAGGGTCTTGATGCGGTTCATCAGAAAAGGCTGACAGGTTTTTGCCTCAAGTGGCGTCGGCTTGTTTTGCGGCGGCACGCAACGCACGGCATTGGTGATCATCGCATTGACGAGTTCGAGCCCGTCGTCGGGACGCGCGGCGAATGTGCCTTTTGAGAAACCGAATTCATTGATGGTCGCGTAGAGGAGGTCGCCCGCATAGTCGCCGGTGAATGGACGTCCTGTACGGTTGGCACCAGTTACGCCCGGCGCGAGCCCGACGATGAGGAGGCTTGCCTTCTCATCGCCGAATGAAGGCACCGCGCCGTTGAACCAATCGGGATGCTCCGTTGCGTTGGCTTCGCGATAAGCGGCAAGGCGAGGGCACAGGTTGCAGTTGCGGGGCGGTTCGGGAGCGTTGGTCATCAAAGGCCGTTACGCGCGGACGGGAAGATCGTCCTCTTCCTCGTAGTCGTAATCATCATCTTCGTAGTCATCGTCGGCGCGAGCGGGTTTGGCCTGATTGGGCGCGCCGCCATTGCGTCCGATGAGATTGCGCATGGTTTCCAGTTCGATGAACTGGTCGGCCTGACGGCGCAGTTCGTCGGCGATCATCGGCGGCTGCGAGCGCGTCGTTGAGATTACAGTCACACGCTTGCCTTTGCGCTGGATCGCATCGACGAGGCGTCGGAAATCACCGTCGCCGGAAAAGAGCACGAGGTGGTCGATGTTCGGCGCCATTTCCATTGCGTCGATGGCAAGCTCGATATCCATATTGCCCTTGATGCGGCGGCGTCCCTGCGCGTCCGTGAATTCCTTGGCTGGTTTGGTAACGACTGAATAGCCATTATAGTCGAGCCAGTCGATCAAAGGACGCAGCGGCGAATAGTCCTGATCTTCAATGAGTGCGGTGTAGTAAAATGCGCGGATCATCGTGCCCTTGGAACGAAAATGTTCAAGCAAGCGCCGATAGTCGATATCGAAATTGAGTCCACGTGCAGCCGAATAAAGATTTGCACCGTCAATAAAGAGAGCGATCCGTTCTTG
>Ga0098044_1001574_pt1 | contig 11929 bp, 4 predicted proteins | sample 10_taG_FD_75053 | JGI IMG/M metagenome (GOLD analysis project Ga0098044, IMG submission 75053) | Marine viral communities from the Subarctic Pacific Ocean - 10_ETSP_OMZ_AT15264 metaG | ecosystem: Environmental > Aquatic > Marine > Oceanic | place: Pacific Ocean | collected 2015-01-16 | reverse complement strand
CTGGGCAGCAGGTCCAGCAGCTGAAAAGGATAATACTGTTATCTACAATTGTTCCTTTGCTAAACTAAATTGTGTAGAAGCTTTTGCAGAATGTTTACATATATTAATGTGTGGTACAGGGTTTGGTTTCTCAGTAGAAGCAGAAGAAGTAGAAAAACTTCCTACCATACCTGAAATAAAATCAGGTAAAGATATAGCTAGAGTAGTAATAGAAGATTCTAGAGAAGGATGGGCAGACTCGGTTAAAATACTAATGGACAGTTTATATGAGGGTCAAAACTTATACTTTGATTATTCAGAATTAAGACCGGAGGGAGCTCGCCTCACTACTATGGGTGGTAGGTCATCAGGACCCCAACCTTTGATTAAACTGCACGATTTCCTACGTGAAACTATGCATAACGCACAAGGTAGAAAGTTATCTACTTTAGAATGTCACGACATAGCAAATCAAATAGCAGAAATAGTAGTAGCAGGTGGGGTTAGACGGAGTTCGCAAATTTCTTTATCGGATTTAGATGATGAAGAGATGCGTCACGCAAAAGATTGGCCTTTCCCTATACGTAGAGCAATGGCAAACAACTCTGCTATTTATCGTGAACTACCATCCGCAGCAGACTTCCTAGTAGAATGGGGGGTTCTAGCAAAATCGGGCAGTGGTGAACGAGGGATATTTAATCTAAAGTCCGCACAAAATCGGGCACCTTCACGTAGATATGCACCATTGATACAAGGAACTAACCCTTGTGGTGAAATTATGTTAAGAGATATGGAGTTCTGTAATCTATCTGAAGTAGTAATAAGAGAAGATGATGACCTAGATACTCTATTGGATAAAGTAGAAACAGCTACTTGGTTAGGTGTTTTACAATCTACATTTACAGATTTCCCTTACTTAAGAAAAGAATGGAATAAGAATTGTGGTGTAGAACGTCTATTAGGCGTTAGTTTAACCGGTCAGATGGATAACCCCTCCCTAATGAACTCAGAGGTCTTAAAGGCCCTTAAATCGCGTGTTATACGCATTTCTCGTAAAGCATCAACACTATTGGGTGTGAATATGCCTGTAGCAACGACTTGTGTTAAACCTTCAGGCACAGTATCTCAACTAGTAGATTCAGGTAGTGGATGTCATCCTAGATATTCCCAGTATTATATTCGTAGATATAGAATAGCTGCAACTGACCCACTTTTTAGAATGTTAAGGGACCAAGGAGTGCCTTGTAATCCAGAGAACGGACAAGATGCTAACACTGCTACTACTTGGGTATTTGAATTTCCAGTAAAGTCACCCGAAGGTTGTTTAACTAGGAAAGATATCACTGCTATGGACCAATTAAAACATTATAAAAACTTACAATTAAATTGGTGTGAACACAATGCTAGTATGACTGTGTATGTTAAAGAAGATGAATGGTTCGAAGTAGGTAACTGGGTGTATAAACACTGGGATATTATTAATGGAGTATCGTTCCTACCTTATGATGGTGGGCACTATGAATTAGCTCCTTATGAGGAGATAGACCGATATACCTACGAAAGTCTTATAAAGAAATTCCCCGATATTAATTATAACAAGTTATCTCAATACGAACTTGAAGATACAACTCAAGGGGCTAAAGAGTATGCTTGTGTAGGTGATAAGTGTGACATATGAAACTGATGTAACTGGGTACGGACGCAAGATGGGACGTAATGGCGGAGGCAATGGTTATAGTATGGAAGACCCTCACCCCTATACTGAAGTAGAACTTAACGAAAGAGCAGTAGCAATTGCAGGTAGAGAACATAATAATGCGATGTTTAAATATGGTACCTATACGAAAGGTGAAGCTATCAGATATAGAACACTTAACCCCGGCGGTTCTGAAGCTTTCGGTGGTGGACAAGAAAAACAACGCAAGACCGGACTTGGATTGCCTTGGGATTTATAGGCTTTAGAGAGTGCCCGATTTGTTTTTCAAATGCTATAATAACTACTTACGATGGTAGAAAATATTGTGCTCATTGTGCTACTAATAAAAGAAAATTAGATTTTACCGAATAAACTCTGATAATATCGGTGGTCTTTTATTTATTGTTAATTGTAATCTAAAAGTATTAGCGCCACAACTTAGTGATTTTCCTATAATAGTATAGTTACCAGAGGTATCTGTCTTTTTATCATTAATACTAATCACATCATTAGGTTCTAAATAAACACCATCAAAAGTGTCAAGTATATATTCATATTGGCTTTTTAGATTTGCATTGAATACCTTTTGACCCCAATCCATACAAGCAGCGCGACTTTCTAAATCAGAATTAGAAACAGTTATGAAGCTCTCTCCTAATGCTGATGCAGCAGAAGAATGGCGAAAAGTAGCTCTTATTCCACTTGCTCCTTGTACTACAACACTTGTAGGTATTTTCCTATCGTTTACTTTAAATGATATAATATTATTAAGGTAATCATAATGTTTTATTACAGTTGCAGTATCTACATCTTTCTTAACTTCAAACATTAATTGAGATTTAGTACCATCATCTTTTACTACAATTATATTTTCTCTAGGTATTGTGTCACCAGTTAAAACCTTATTCAATGCAGTCTTGATAATGTCTAGAACTTCATAAGTGCCTCTTAAAATTGGCATTTGAATAACCGGATTAGTATCTCCTATAAAATCTGTACCTACTACATCATTTAAATTAGCCATCTTTATTAATGTTCTAATTGTAGCACCAACACTCATCCCATCAACATTGTTACCATCATCTAATGTTACTTGTACTTTATAGTGTCCAGTCAGATAACCTAACGCGTCTACACAATTGAATTGTACATTCCTTTCCCCTGAATATACTACATTAGATACTCTCCCTCTAAACATAGGGTAAGTATCAGATTTGTTAACATAAAATAAAACTTCTTGATTCCAATATTTACGGAAACTAGTGTCTTCTTTAGGTAATATAAAACTAAATCCAGTAGCACTAAATCCACCTTGAGTCTTTAAATCCGCAGTTAAAAAATCAACAGATTCACCGTTCAAAAAAACTTTACTTGAAATTGCTTGCATCCTTTACGCCCCCTAAAGGAATTATTTCACTCATCATATCGCCATTACTGTCTATTAAACACATTTCTTCTACAACCATACTAAATCCAAAACTAGTAGGGGCACGAGGGCCACCAACTGCGTGGGATTGAGTAACAGTAGTGACGTATCCAAAAAATCTAGCGTAGGTTCCATCTTTTTGAACTTCATCCCACATTACTCTAATAGATTCTGATTGCATTTTCTTTAATAATCTAAGTGTACCATAAGAAGTAAATTCAGCATTATATTTAAATTGAGTTTCATCTCCTAATGCAGTTCCCCCGAAAGTGATAGTTTGAATAGGGGTTCCAGTTCTTACAATAAATACTTTACCACCCTTAGAAATAGCTTGGTAATATGTACCACCATAAGACACTCCTACATCACTTGTTATTTCTAAATAAGTTAAATCATATGCGGTGTTATCTTTTTGAACCACTATTTGTGAATCAGGCTGAGATATAGGAAACATATTCCAAGGTTGTATACCGGGCTGACCACTTCCAGAAATAAAATGATTAGCAGCCCCTGATATCACAATTTTCAATGGATAACCGGAAAAGTTATTCTTAACTTCAGTTATAAATGCTTGACCTCCAGTTGTTCCTGAAGCAAGTTGAAAGGTATAATCCCAATTAAGGGTAGGCATCGCAGCATTAATATATCCGGGTACATTACCAATATCAGAAGTTTTACTTGCCCCGTCAAACACATCATAAATATTAATACGTCTTATGTAGCCTGTTATAGCTCCTGCAGCGGCAGTCTCTAAAGTGGCACTAGTTCCTGAAGCTAAGTAAAGTTCAGTTCCGTCAGCAGAACTTGAAGCTACCCAAAAGACCTTACCATTATCATCTGTATCTGCTCCAGTATTAATATGATAAACACATTTGTATTTTCCTATTTCGGCAGAAGTGTAACTAGTAAGACCAGTAGCACCAGTCAATACAAAAGTATCAAATGGTGTATTAGTAACAGAAACACCTTTCTCAGCAGTTACTGCTATACTCCAATCACTGGCTTCAGCCTTTACATCAGTACCATTATCAAAGAACCCTCCAGTTAAACCAGAAACGTGAGTTACATTACTCCAATCAGAAGGTATATCAAATTCTATATAACCAGAACGGCACATAGTATTACCTTTAGTAACATATTTAGAATTATCACTATCTCTATATTCTTTCTCTATGGTTGTAGTATCTTCAAATTTAAGAGGTACCCATTCAGCTTTTTGGGTAAATTTATCGTCAAATTTTTCATTAGATACTCTCAAATAATATACTCCAGCAATATTACTACCGCTATTGTAAGCCAAATTAGTTTCCATTTCGGGGGAATACATTGTATTGTTAAAGAAAACTTTACCAAATTTGGTGTCATTAGTTACCATCCAGTATTCAGAAGCTCGTCTTGTATCACCATTACTATCAGTGAAGGGCCCTACATTCCAATCAGTCATATTTGGTGACGGTACATCACCTTCAGGTGCACCATTCAACCACGAACCAGATGTATGAACAGAAGTTTCACTAGGAGTTACAGCTACTGGAGTAATATCATATCCAGCTGCACCTGTAGGAGCAGTTACTGGTCTTATTCTATAAACACTCCCGAAAGTATCTAATCCACTATATTTAGTACTATCACTCACAGACTCTAATCGAGTTAAAGAATACTGGTCATAAAATTGATTAAATTCATTCAATGGAAATTGGTCTCTAATATATTTATATGTAACCCCAACACCAGCACCGTAAGACCAAGCATTACCACTGTAAAACCCTACTGATTTTTCTCCCGCTGTTAGACTTCCACTACCCAATAGTCCAGTAGGTCGTGTATAATAAGTATAATTTTTCTTAAGTAAACTATCTGATATTTTAGTATTATCATTTAATTGGGTACTACTAGACGCTTGCCATTGTAAAGTTGGTTGCCACCAAACCTTTCCACTATCATATTTATAATAGGAAATAGATTTATTAGAAGCCTTAGCTCTACTTTGAGAAAAATCTAAAGTAGAAGTTCTTTTTACATCATCTATAGATTTAAAAGGGTCTCCATTACTTACATAGGTAATGGGATACCACGAACCGTCATTAGATTTAGCAATCAAAAATACTTTTAATTTATTATAATTATTAACTACAGAATTAGTAGTACTAATAAGTTTAGGATTGGCCCATTTAACACTTAGTATTTCTGAAAACAGTCCCCCACTTACTGATATCCTTGTAGCAGCAGGTGTAGCTGAAGGACTAGCATTAGAATCAAAATTTTCAATATGAGTAGTAACAATCTTTTCAGTTCCTAAAGTAACATCATCATAAGTTCCAGCGGGTAACTCGTCATTATAGGTAACCGCTTGCAATACTCCAGTTATTTCAAGATTAATACTAGCTCCTATAGCCGCCATATCATCATCAGCTAAAAGAGGAGGTATCATCACATATAGTTCTTTAGGTCCCTCGTTAAATATATTATTATCAATGCCGCTTAAAACTTGTTTGTTTTCTATACGCATTACAGAGGTAGGATTACCATCAGCAATAGTTATACTTGTAATTCCTGTTATCAATTCGTTAGGTTGTGGTAAATCTGTAACTGTACCTCCACTATAAAGATATTTAGATAAAAATCCTTTATTATTAACTGTTCTCAATACAGGGTAAAAGGTATCAGCTTTAGTATAAGTATGACTTAAAATAATAGAATTAGAATCAGTATCTAACCTTTCCCATTGAAAAATCGCATTTTCTAAAGAATTGTCCTCACCATCATCCCAATCTACATATACCCATTGTACATCGTCATCGTTAAACACTATTGTACCCGATACTTGTGTGTAAACATTGGCTGATGAAGGAGACCACGTTAATCCCATCAGGTCAACCCCGTTAATTTCCAAGAAGCGGCATTACTTCTACAAACATCTTGTGGAGAAGCCCCTCTAATATTATGATAATCATATAAGAATAGTCTAGCTTGATATTTATTTGAACTCCCACTAGTCAAGTCAGGTAATTCTAAAGTTTTTAACATAAATTTATTAGCATTAGTAGGGACATATGCACATTTACTATGGAAGGTTATTTCATCTATAGTTCCATTAAATTCAACACTTCCATCATCAACTTTACATCCAATAGAAACTGTATTATGGGATGTACCACTGAATGTAGATGAATAATCAGCTGTATCTTCGAGTTTATCATTAACATAAAGTTTAATATTATTATTATTTGAAGATTTTTTATAAGTAACTACTATAGCAAGTGGTTGTTTACCGTCACAGTCATAAATGGTATCAGTTTGCAAATTCGCAGCATTATTAACACTTAATTTAATTGTGCCATCACTCTCCAAATAACAATCAAATATATCGTCTTCAGTAACTGCTGAAGAACTAGCCATAAATATTTTTCCAGTATGTTTAACATTAGGTTTAATTTGACAAGCAAAGGTAAATTCATCACCGCTACCTAAAGCCACTCCTGTACTACTAGATACACCAGTACTGGTGCCATTACCACCAAAAGCATATCCACACGCTCCTTCAATATTAGGTAAATTAGTTCCCGTCAAGGCTACAGCGGTTTCTTTTATATAATTTGCAGCACTTGTATAATAATTTACAGTAGATGAATTTTCATTTAATGGAGCAATAAAGTTTGCTTTATGGTATTTATTTTGTATTGCTGCAGTATCAACCCATAAAATTCTATGATTAATGTCATCTCCCGATTCTTTCCAACTAAACATTAAATCTGTAGCATTAGCCTTTGTTGCATTAGCTATTGCAACTGGGTCTTCACCTATTCGTGATAAATCTAAAGATGGAGTTACAGTAAAATCATCCACTTCTGGAATAGGGTCAACAATTCCATAAATTAGTTGCATTTTATCACTAGTAGCTTCTTTAGTATTAACATTACAAGAATATAAAGAATCAAATAAATTCATATAGGTAGGTTTTATAATGAAATTAAAAGAATCGTTAAAACGAGGTTTAATTGTATAAGCATAACTTCCGAGATTAATATAATTTTGTCCTGATACCACATAATCTCTTCCTATTCTACCTATTCCCCCATCACTATCAGGTACTGTGTCGTCGTTACTATTATCATTTATAATACCATATCCATAATCGGTATTCAAATCTACTATAGTATTAGTTGGGTCAAAGAAACTTATATCCCATTTATTAGCATAAATACCGTCATTAAATAAATGTTCATTATAAGTTGTGCCTAGAGTTGTACCTCCTGAAACACCGACTATACCATCATAAACTCTAGTTTGTAATAATTTAGTTCCACTATGTGTAGTATCTGCAAAAGAATTACCCCATCCAGCAGAAGAACTAACGTTTAATAAGGCTAAATTAATCCAATATTTATAAGGACTAATGGTAGCCTTAGTAAGATTATAATTAGTTGCATAATATTTTGCAGTAGCAGCAGAAGTATACCCTGTTCCTCTAACAGGACTCCACATAAAATCAAAAGCACCGTATCCGGTATCAACAATAGCATCAGTACCCGGCACTTGTGCATCACAAAATTTAACTGCGCGACTTAAAAAGATTTTACTTCCTTCCCTTTTTCGAGTTTGCACTAATGGTACATTATAATATTGATTAGATGCGGGTAATGAAGAATAATATCCTATGGACCCAGAACCTACTGATTTATGTGCATAATCTGTATTATTAAGCTCTACGACGAGGGGGGTATTTAAAGGAATATCAAACAGCTCGGGGTTGTCAACAACAATGGACATATTATCACTACCTCTACTCATTATTTTTGCAGCACATAAAGGATTACCTGTCCTTACCCAAGGACCTGAACCTGTTGTCGTAAAAGTTCCACTTATACCTATAGTGCCTTTCTGAACAAAATTATCCACACTTCCTGCACCGCCTGTCGTTTGTATATTTTTAGTACTATCACCAACTGTTAGATTATTAAACCAATTATTCTGATAGTTGTGCCCAAAAGTCCCTAAATAATTACCAGAAGTAAAATAACCGCCGGAAACTAAAGTTAATCCTTGAGCAGTTGCTTCCGCTCCTACACTAAAACTATTCATTAAAAACTTTTCGTGACCAGATATAGCATTCTGGGTAGATAATCCACTAGATTCAAAACCAAAAGATGCGTAACTAGCAGTAATAGCAGATGATTTAGTATAATAATTATCAACTGGTTCAACTGTAGTCCCATTAGGATTTACTGAAACAGCTCCACTAGATACAATAGTATCACCACCCGGATAAATACTAGGGGTAACAAAATTACCTGCTGGTATTTTAGTCATTAATCCCATACCATTTTCATTACAAATTGTAGCATTAGTTATTTCAGGACCCCAATTTCTGAAATTAATACTATCAATTAAAATATCTACCGTTTTATCATCACTAGGAATATCATCTATTTTAGTAAACCCATTATTTATATCAGTAGTATCGAACGTTGCCGGTACTTGATTAATAGCTCTCATATTCTGCATCCAGAAAGTCATATTAGGGTAATGTGCATTATTACCTGACATACTATAAGCACCAACGGTAGCTCCACTACCATCAGGTGCCCACAAGTTTTCCCCCCAAGGACTACCGTGAGCTAAAACGGAATATTTAACTTGCCCGTCTGAATCTAACAAATCGGGGAAATAAACTAAACTAGCGCCTCCACTAGCAGGTGCATATGCCAAACTAGGGTTAACACCAGCCGCCTTAACCACACATAAGATATCATCAGTTCCATCACTACCTCCAGTCTCACCACCTAAAATACGAATTTCATCACCCACTTTATAACCTATACCTTCATAACCAGTAGTTGGTGTTACTGTAATAACTGGGTCAGCGAGTGTTACGTCGAATCTAGCATTTGTTGTAGGGTTACCTTTCATTAGAGTATAACTACTACTTATTTGAAGATTGTTATAAGAACCGTTATCATTATCTCCTCCCGTGTATGAACCAGTTATTTCTAATATTGCACCCTCCTGATAAGAAACTTGACTATACATATTTAATTTAATACGCATTGTAAACCATTCTCCCATTGGTACTGTAGTTTGATAAATATCATCATCGACAGGTCCATCCACAACCAGATTACGAGCTCGTCCGTACGTTACCCCACCATAATTTCTTTTTAAACAATTTTGATTAGTATAAACTTGTATTTCTCCACTAGAAGGGTCTTCATTAATAAAGGTAATCCAAGGACTAAATCTAGTACCATAAGTAGCAGTAGCGCTGTTTAACATCCAATACGTACAAGAATCCAAAAGGTTTGTATTCTCCTCCATTGAATTATAATTATCATTAAATATAATATTAAAACTTCTATCTAGGGTATTTGCACCACTTCCTGATGCCCAATCACCACTACCATAACCACTATTACCAAAGGTTGCAAGTCCCATATCGTTTATTTTCATTACTACTTCTATTTCTGGTGAATATGCAGGAAATCCAGTTCCACTCGTTGTAACATCAATTGGAGTAGGCTGAGGGATACCTAATATAGAAGCTTGAACTACTTGCGGATATGCTTTATCATTTATATTAGCTGCATTATGATGACCGAAAGGGTTAGCTGTATTTATAGGAATAATTCCGTTATAAGAACCACTATAATTTTCCCAGAAAGCTTTCATACGTAAACAAACATTATCAGTTGGAGATTCAGCTCTTACCAGATTAGCATAAGCATATGATATAAATCTATCACTATCACCGGGGCCTTCTAAAGTTTGGTCTTTAATATCTCTAACATCTGGAGAACTATATACACTAGAAAATATAGAATTTAATTGAGTACAACGAGATATAAAAGATTCATCAAATTGGTCATAAGCTGGTAACGCACCAAGACCCGGAATTACTATGTCTTCATCTTCCCACGCCCCTTGACTTATCCACCAATCACGAGGTTTTACTAATTTATCTAAGCGTTTAGCAAAACCCCAAGACCCGGGTGTCCAAGCTTCAGATTGCGATTGACTAAGTCTATAATTTCCATCAGCTTGTTTATCAATAACACCAACCATACCGTCCTCGAAACTTGTTTCGTAACCCTCATCTTTAGCAGACATCCATCTCCAACCTTTAGCTGCTCCTTGAGCTAACCAAGTCAAACCACGACCTACTTGATATCCCGTCCAATTTACCAATTGGTCCCATTCTTCAGCGCGATTACTTTTACCCCAACCACCGTGTTGGTCTGGGTTAGCTTGATAAACCCAATCTTCCTTATAAGCAAGTCTTCTCAAATCTACTGCTGACATATATAATCTACTAGTAGTTTTTAAACCCAATACCCTTTTTGGGGTACTTTCGACATCTAAAAATGCTTTATTGATTCCGTCAAAATCTTCTGAAAAGGTGGCTTTATCCATATTATAAGTATTATACAATAAAATAGGTTCGTCTCCATATACAGTAGTATTACCACTTGCGATGGTCATATTTCCCTCTACAATATTAATATTAGGTTTGATAGAAAAAATGTCTAACCAATTAGCTGTTTGAGGGTTCATTTGACTTAAAGAATTAACATATAAAGAAAGATATATTTCTTTTATACTACCTTCTCCATAAACAAAATCATTAGTACTTACTGTATTATTTTCTGCTAAATAAAAGGAAGTATCTGGATTACTTTTGATATTAAAATTTGCTGTTGACCCTACATAAGCATCAGGAAAAGTAGGAATTACACCTATATCATCCTTTACTACCTTTTTAACGTAAAATGTATTGTTTGTAGTTATTATTTCTTTCATATTTCATTATCCTCCTAGTTGGTCTGCACTATAAAACAAGTCTTTAAAGTTGTTACTTTCAACGTATGCGTTGTTGATATATAAATCTTGCCCTCCGCCACTCTGATAACTACTACTATTCATCTGAGCCATCATCGCATTAGAACTATATCCTTGAGTTCCATCATAAAAAGCACCCTTGTAACCCGCATACATACCTATGGAACCATATTGCATTCTTTTCCACCCTTCTGCCATTGCAAAATCATCAGCGTAAGCTAGCATACCTGCGTGTGCTTTTATACCTTCATCAGTAAGTTCATAAAATGGCTGGGCTTGTCTTCTAGCAAAATCACGTCTTGTTTGATAACCCAATATACTTTGTTGACCCTTACCAAACTGTACTTGTTGAGGACCTATTCTTGTCTGATTCGGATGTAGTGGCGTAAAACCCATCCTATTTGTTTCGGCCGGAGTGCCCCTCCATCCCCATTTAGCTGCTGCTCGTTGTTGTTTACTAATACCTAATTTACCTGCATCTCTCATCATCTCTCGTTGCATTATAGTGTTTGCAATCGCTTGGTCAGATGACCAAGAATCAGGTATAACTCTTTTACCAAATGTTTCATCAACATCATATTTGAAAGTAGGATGATATTTCTGACCAGTCTTAGGGTGTCTCCGGGTTTTTGTCATAGCACCTCCCCATCCTTCAGCGTCTATCTTTTGTTGCATTCCTTTAGCATATTTTTTACTTTTGAAAATATTACTAGTTCCTAATGCGCCTAATCTACCAGAAGAAGCAACACCTTTTGAAGCAGCACCTGCTCCTCTGTAAGCCAAAGAAGCACCTCCTCCAGTATATACTGTTGCAGCAAGTAAAATAAGTGTACCTACAATGTCTCCAATTTCCTCTGCTTTATTTAACATATAAGCAATAGCATCGCCTACCATTATAGCACCAGCAGCAACGCTACCAAATACCATAGTTAATGCATAAAATTTAAATATTAAACCATTAGCGTCTAGCCCTGAACCTAATATATTACTAGTTT
>Ga0098044_1001573_pt1 | contig 11930 bp, 6 predicted proteins | sample 10_taG_FD_75053 | JGI IMG/M metagenome (GOLD analysis project Ga0098044, IMG submission 75053) | Marine viral communities from the Subarctic Pacific Ocean - 10_ETSP_OMZ_AT15264 metaG | ecosystem: Environmental > Aquatic > Marine > Oceanic | place: Pacific Ocean | collected 2015-01-16 | reverse complement strand
TTACAGTTTTTACCGTTTTTTTACTCTATGATGCAGCTAGGAATTTTTCTACATCAAAATACACCGTAAAACTAGTGTCATCTACATTTAAAATCTCTATATTACCTGTTATTGTTGCCGTTCTACTGCTTTCACCAATTGTTAATGTTATACCGCTTTCTAATGTTTGAGCAGCGCTCGCTGTCCAGTTACCAGCGCCATCTGCTGTAGCGCTTGCTATTGTTGGGTTTGCAACAGAAGAATCTATACCTATACCGCTTATAGTAGAAACGTTTTGTACTGTACCTTCTCTATCTGCAACTGGTATAGTTGTACTAGCACGAACCGCCGCTGTAGTAGTTGTTGTTGGAGCTGTTAGTTCAACTTTTAAATCAGTTAACTTTATAGTAGCATTAGATATTGACTTAATAGAGTCAGAACCATACGCATAAAATAAGCAAGCTTGACTAGCTAAGTCGTTTATCACTTGTCTACTAAAAGTAATATTACCTAATTGCTTTGTTATTAAACCATTCGTAATCGTTGGTTTATAACCTAAAGGATCTAATGCTGTAACACTAGCTTTTGTAATTGATTTTTTTACTTCTCTCACACTACCATCTTCGTCATGAACTTCAGTAGTGTATGTTAAAACGTTTTCATAATTACTTATTGTAGTTGGTGTGGTAAAAGTTAACGTCAAACCATCAGCTAAAGCAATAGCCTCAGACATAGAAAACTCCTTTACATTATCACCATCTGGATTTAAAGCTACAACTGTTACGTTTGCTGCGTTAAGATCTACGTTACCTGTTATTCTATCGCCAACAGCCATTTTATCTGAAACATTGTTGTCCATAACAACTTTTACGCCACTAGTAATAGCTCCGTCTACAGTATCAGTTGACGAATCTACGGTACTTGCGTCTGCGTCTATTAAATTCATGCCGTATAACAGCTTATGTATACTACTACCACTATTTATACTCCATCTGTAGTAATAAGGTGGTGTAAATGTTAGAGTTACTCCATCACTAATTGAAACTGCTTCTGAAACAGAGAATTCTTTCACGTTATCCCCATCTGGATTTAGCGCTGCAACAGTGACAGTAGAGGAACTAGAAACACCAGTACCAGTGATTCTATCACCTACTTTCATTTTATCTGCAACATTAGTATCCATTACTATTTTAGTTGCACTAGAAACCGCCCCATCTACAGTATCTGTATTACGAGCTGTTCCAGCCCATATATTTTCACCAGGTATTTTAACACCACTACCTATTGTAACACTAGTATAAGCAGCTAAATCACTTGCCAATGGTTGCCTACCTATTCTTACCGCTTTTGTAGCAGCAACAGTAACACCTACTGAAAATGCTGTTTTTACAACGTTTTGACCTCTACCGGCTGTAATTGTAGCCGTAGAAACGCTCATGCCACTAAAATCACCAGAACTATGGTGTGTACCAGCTGGAGATATTGCGCTTAACGTAACTGTAACGTCAGTATATTGGTATATTACTTTTTGTAATAAACTAGAATTAGAACCTGTAGATGAGTTTATATCTAAACTACCATCACCAAAACGAACTTCACTATAATTAGTATGAACAGTGTCATGCGCAGTGCTAGCCCAAAGATAGATATCATATTGGTCGTTATCTCCAACTGATGGAAAAGTAATAGTATTAGTATATTTACCGCTACTTATTTTTTTATTCTTTAATCTAGCTTTTGTAGATGTAAAGGTTTTTGTTGTGAAATTATAATAATAACCATCTTCATTTTTAACTTCTAAAGAAAATATAGCACCATCATCTCCAAGTACATGAAATTGTCTTGTAGCTCCCGCAGCAGATATACTACCTAAATTTATTTTAAAATCGTTAATTACTTTTGTCATATTATAATTTATTTACTACTTTCTGTTACTTCGGATCCCACAGAAAATAACTCTGCTTTCTCTTTAGAATTATTCACAAATTGTATGTCTGCATAATATCCTAATATACTAGTTGTGTTTGCTTTTTTCTCTTTAGCAAACATAATATAATTAGTCACTACCGGTGCAGGTAAATTAGAGTCAATCGTAAGTGTAAATCCTCCTGGTATTTCAGTTATAGCGGTTAATACACCATACTCTTGCACGTTATTTAAATTCCCAATATCGTAAGTATTACTCATAGTAGGGTTTGTAGTTGGTACATAATATATAATATCCCCAACCTGTAAAGATGTGTTTAGAGATTCTATTGAAAAATTGAAAGTAATAACGTAAGTAGGCATATTTTAATTTTTTAAATTGGTGAACCGATTTCTAAACAGACATAACCTATTTTTACTTGTGAATTGTCATAAGTATTAAGCATTATAGATAAAGCTTCTGTATCATAAGGCGCATTACCGATAGGGGCAAATTGGATTGTATATGTTCCAACTGCCAGTGGTATGTGTTGTCGACCATACTGTCCAAATAAATCGTACCAATTAATAGAATTGCTAGTAAACAAAAATCCCAATGCTCCAGAATTAGAAGCACTATTATTACCTAAATATAATGTAGGTTCATAAGCTGTACCCGAACTAGCCCCTAATGTAACTGATTCTATTTCTATAATTAATCTGTACGCGTTTGCTGAGGTTAAAGTTGCCGGCATTCTTTGATAAATACCAACTTGCTCAGCGTTACTCAAGATACTTGCACTTGATCCTTCTAGAATTAAACTATCGCCCGCATCTATATACGGAGGTATAGAATTACCAGCGCTATTACTTGGGTCATCATAGAAATTATGTGATTTCCAACCAGTTGTTACGGGAAGTGAATTAAACATAGCTGAACCTAAATCTTCTCCAGAAGTATTTGATAATATAGCGCTAGAAAAATCAGCATTACTAATTAAACTACAAGAAGGATATGTAGTTCCATATTGGCAAGTACCATCATCACAAGTAGCTAATGGATTATAGTTTGTTGCTAATGGATCCGTACAACCATACACACAATATTTACAACAACTATAATCTGTTCCTCCTACTACACCTGCACAATCAGCAGTAGCATTAGAATTATAATTAAGCGCTCCATTAATACCTAATCCAGCACCATTAATAGTAGTATTATCCATACATCCTGAAATTGCAAATCCAGTAGCTGGTGGAGTAGGAATTCCGTAATCGCAACAGATATACTCAGTTCCACCAATAGTACCATCACAATCACAAGTAGCAAGTGGGTTGTAATTAGATGCTAAAGGATCTATACATCCTAATATTCCATAACAGCTTCCATCATCACAATCAGCTAATGGATTATAATTACAAGCATTAGGATCTGTACAACCAAGGACTAAACAACACGGGTCTGATGGGTCATAGCAAGTGGCAAGAGGATTATAGTTTGTTGCTGCTGGGTCCATACAACCGTATACACAGTATTCACAATCTGAAATTAAAGGAGTATTTACTAATGGATTATAGTTCATTGCTAGCGGATCGTTACAACCAGAAATAATAGGTACACAACTACCGTCATCTATAATAGCATTTGGATCATAATTAAACATAGTAGGATCTGTGCAACCACTAATTTGAACCACTCCATCTGGATAACCAATACCTTGGACTGCAAAACTATCTGTATCATAGTTCGATTCTACAAATCCATTAACATCAGTAGTTATAGATTTTCCATGGAAATAATTAAACCACTTCCCTTCTTTTTCTATAAACTCATTTAAACTTCCATTTTCTAAATCTGTAATAGCGCTTTCAACATACCAACCATCTTTTGCTGTCAAGTTATAATATTGATCTTCTAATATGAACTGGTTGCCAGTATCATAGAATGTCATAGGAATAATTTGTGATTGACTACCTTCATAATCTAACGTATGAAAAGATTTTACACTTCCAGGAGATTCATTTAATATAACATTTACACTAGATGCGGTAAAACCATCGTTTGGTAAAGGAGGATCAACTTCTCTATAAAAAGTATTTCTGTTCGTGTCTTCTCCAGTAGTAGGATTTAATATTTCAATATAATGTTTATACAGTTGACCATCTAATATAGTAAAGTACTCATTAGCACAGCTAATAGCATTTTCAGGTATAAATGATTTGAAACTTACCCAACCTCTAACATCTTCTTTAAACGAAACTGTTTTAGCAATATCTTTAAGTGTTATATTATATTCATCATTTCTATCATCATAGCTACCAATAAGTTGATTACTTAGTTTTAAATTATCTCTAAACCAATCTTTCATACCGTGATTAGATATAGGTGTTAAACCGTCTTTCGATAATCTCATTACAGCACCTCTTTGCTTATCTGTAAAATAAGATCTGTATGATTCAGAAGCAAATGATTCTGGATTTTTAGATATACCAAACTCACCAACAAATGGAACAGTTTGTCCTAGTACGTTTTGTGTTGCTACCAATTGTGGATTTCCATCTGCGTTATATACCGCATCCTTATTTGCTAAAATTCTTAAAACCTTATCTTCACAAAGAGTAACTAAATCAGTATCTCTTGTATGTAATTTTTGTATACTGCCGTGTATTGGGTTTATATCTTTTGTTATTTTTTCAGCTTGTATGAACTGGTTTAAGTTATTCGTATCACTAGTACTATTATACAATCCGGAATATATTAAACCATACTTTCTACGATCTTCGGTATACGTTTTTTCTAATATAGAAGAAACTCTAGGACCTTTGTCTATAATAGGTGAGTTAAAAGTATCTCTTATTCTATTTGATTCTACACCGTTACCAAAAGAATAGCAGTTATGCCACCCTAATCCTACTTTAACATTGTGAATATTATCGCTAAATCTAACAAACAATGAAGAATCACATGGTCCAGATATAGGATTTACTAAACCATCAAATTCAGCTGAAGTAAAGGTGCCGTCGTGTTTTTCAAAATAAAATAAATCACCTTGATTGACAGTACAATCATTAACTGGATTTGATAATTCAACAACATTACCATCCCATCCAACAACAACAGCAGGCGCTCCTATTGTACTGCTTGCTGAGGGAACTGTAACTTTACTACCAATAGGCGCAAACTCATAACCGTTACCACTCAATGTTATCGGTATATTATCACTGGCTTCATGATATATTTCTAAATCTACATTTTCTTTTGGTTCTGTTTCAAAAACAGCAGGGTTTTCAGGAAAAGGAATATCAGAATCAGTTACGTAATTAGTTGTAACTATTTCTATTCCACAAGGATTTTCATTTGAAACTCCTGGTGCGGTAGGAGCGTCCCAACTAGTAGCACCTATATTACCACTAGCTAAAGGTGTGTAACCGTTAAATCCTATTACGTTACCAGCATTTGGAGCTTGTAAAGTTAGTCTATATGTTATCCTACGATTCCAAGGAGCATTATTCCAATATTCGTAACCATTTGAAACACATTCGGCTAATTGAGGATGTCCAAAACCCATAGCACTAAGACATCCAGTTACAACATTAATAGTTTCGGCGTTTGGATAAAAAAAGTCTTCTTCAGCTTCAGCATAATTTAACTTATAAAACTTTTCAACATTTTTTATCTTCCAAACTACTTCTTCTGGATCATTTGTAAATCTTAATTGATTACCCTCTACTAAATGATCGGCAAATTTTCTACCAACAGGATCAAAAGTCCGCATAATTGACCAGTAATCTTCATAGTCAGGTACACCAAGTGGACTTGGGGCAGGATACCACAATGAAAGAGTTTTATAATCTGAATTTGGAGAATCTCCTGGTCCAAGATACGATATATCTATAGTATAATCCGTAACTGCTTTTCCTTGAGTAAAATATTCATAATCCTGCGTAGTAGATCCATGACCTAAACCCTGAACATCTATACTAGTAAGACCACTATTTGAATTATGATCTAACGTGTGGACATGAGAACTATCTGAACTATATCCCCCATACAAAGTAGATGATTTTAAACCTTGATTGTAACTTATAACAACACTGTCATGGGGTGCTCCAAGAAATTCTTGTGATCTTTGTTTTCCATGCGCACCCCAAAGTGGTTCTTCACCAGTCGCAAAAGCTTCATCTATAAACCATCTTGATTCAGTTGGAGTATTTTTTAATCTTTCATATATTTCATACCAAATTTCTCTACTCCAATAAGCGTCTGTTGGTATAGGTTTTCCATCTGGAAGTTGCGATGGATTACTAGTACTAGGATTTAGTAAATTAGACATACTCCACGTACCAGTACTATTAATAATTGCTCCTTGATTATTAAAACTATTAATCATACCACTATGAACACCTGAAGTCATTGTGGCACTATTTTTTTGATTATCAAGGGATGTTATTGCGCCGCTTGATAAATCTTCTTCTGTAAAATCTTTAAGGTAATAACAATCTGCTTTTACAATAGTTTGAATATTTTGAAAAGCCCCTTGGTTCACAATAGCCTCTTCAATATAAGAATCTCTTTCTATTTTTACAAAAAATCTTCCTTGGAAAACAGCTTTATTCTGTACGATATCTTGTGCTATGTGTACAACAACATCTCCATTACTGGCGGCGGTACTAAGTTCTGGTGCAGCAGCAGTACCGTTATTTAGCCAATCTGCGTCTCCATCAAATGGTGGAGGCAGACTTCCAATTTTGTTTTTTAATTTAATTCTATAAACCCCTGTGATGAGGGAATGCCCTTTTCTATTGACTTCGTCTACTTCATACCAATTAGTAGAATCACCCGTTAAATCTCCATCACTGTTTTCAGCAACAAATTTAACATATAATGGATTTTTTGGAGACATATTACCATAAAAACTCGTGTGCTTTATGTGGAAGTTTTCTAATATACTATCTGTTAACGCTGTCGCGTGAAATCTTATTTTATCTTCTCCTTCAATTGGCCAACGATCGGTTGCGTAAGTATTTCCACTTGCAACGCTTGGATTATAAAAAAACACTCCAGGATTACCAGGTGTCCCAACAGTAAATCCCTTATCGTCATTACTAATCGTACCTATAGTAACTCTCCTAGTTTGTATATACTCTGGAGCTTCATTTTTTATATCTATAACTTTATACTTGTTTAAAGTTGTTTCTTGAACATCTGAATTATATTTCTTTTTTAAGTATAAGGATGTTTCTAAATCTATTTTATCTCTATCATTAGAAGGAAAAGAAAGCCATATATTCCCATCTTTAGCATCAAAATATCTATCTAAAGATAAGTTATAATATTCATTAGAAGTTTCTTTAACATAAAATTTATGATATTTAGCCCAAATTGGAGGATCATTTTTGGGTTCTACTACTATTTGATTTGTTTTACTACCATCTAATTTACTAACCGCTAAAGTACCACTAGAATCTGTTAATATTGGTGTTTGTCTGTTGTATTCATCTAAGTAAACAATCCCCATTTGATAATTCCTAATAGATTTAATAGACTTATATGTTGTTTTATCTAATCTAGTTTCTAAAAAAACCTTAAAAGAAGATTTTATTTTTGCATAACTTTCGCTTAATAAATTAAAACCTTGTAAATAATTACCATAAACAATTCTATTACCAATAATATCTTGAGCTAATGCTCTTCTAGGTACATTATCCCAAAGTCTTAATAACTGGTTTTCTGGAAGAACTGCATGTATAATATCTTTAGTTATTTTATACTCGTTAAACGTCCAATAATTACCGCCTCGCCCACCCCATGGATCGGTTTGCTTAATACTATCAACTGTATATACACTTGGAGAATTAGATTCTTTATATAAAATATCTATTTGCACAACACCATCAGGTATATTTCTTGGTACTATTCTTCTTAACGTTAATTCTCTTAAATTGTTTTCCATTCCTAAGTTGTATCCTTTATTAGGAAAATAATCATAAGTTCCAGGTATAAAAGCAATTTCAGAAAAAGGTCCAAATGAAGAATATTCTCCATCAATATATTTAAATCTGGTTGAGAATCTAGGAAACTTTAACTCGTATAGTTTTTCGTAGGACGTATCTAAATCTACACCAAAAATATTAGCACTAACACTTAAATCGCTACGAACGCTTAACAATTCACATTCGCAATAATATATAGTTTTACCATTATTACTTATGTACGTCGTATTATCTATTGTCTTTATAACAACTCTAACATCTGGTGCTGTAGCGTCAAGAGGAAAATCACTAGATTGATCATTTCCTTCCTTTAAAATTAAAACATCATCAACATTATAGTTTAAACCTGCACTGTTTACGGATTCTATTTGTAAAATTACAGGATCACCAGTAGTAAGTCCTGCAAAAATTGGAATGTTAATAGCTGCTCCACCAACACCATCTCCAATTGCTCCAAACGTATTACCAGGTCTAGCAGCTAACATTGAAATAACTGGAGCTAATAAAGGTGCTTTTTTAATAACAGTTATGTGTTCTTCTCTTATTTGGGTAGGATTTTGTGTAGTGGTAATGCCTCTATCTTCGTTTATAAATAGAGTGTGTTGATGACCGAGTGGGTGAGTGCCTTCAATACAACGAGGAATATTTATTTTTTTTGGTTCAGAATAATTATCTGTCCAAAATAACATGTCATCAATAATATTTATGCCAGTTATCAGTTGTGGTTCTCCGTAAGTTTCAGTTAAATTAGGTTTTATTGAAAAATTTAAAGTGCTATTAACTTCATTTAATCTAAAATAAATTTCTCCTTGTTGAGCGTTAACGAAACTTGAAGAAGCATTAGTATAATCACCAATATTAATTGTTTGATTTCCAGAATTTTTACTTAATACTATAAAAGATTCTTGCTCAATTAAATTTCCGGTAAATACGTCAACAAAACTACTAACTGTATCTCCTACAGATATCGCGTTCCATCCAGTTAGTGTAGATATTGGTATATCACCAGTAATAGGATTTCCTCCCCCTGGCATTAAAATATATGTGTTTGATAAATCAACAAGAACAGGTACGACGTTACCGTTCTTATATTGTAATATCATGTCTTTACTTTGGAAAACTCCATCAGTAAAATCTGTATAACTAAATTGATTTTCTTGTGTAATAAGCCAATATAACGCATCGTTCTTTTCATCAGCAACAGATCCAATACAGTGAGAACCAGGAGGAATCATAGTTTCACCATCAAGTGGTCCACTAAAAACTAAAGAGTTACCTAATATATTTTGAACAGCACCAACATCAGAACCTTCTGAGGTTGACACTTGTATATTCATTGCATCTCTATATTCTCCATTTAGAATAAGTCTCTCATCGAGATCCTTATTCATTTTACCACCGGTAAAAGTATGCTTAATCTCTGGCATGTACTAGTGTTTTATATGTTTCGACTTACCTCGTAATATTTGAGTTAATTCTTCTAATTTTAAATTTGATAACCTTAATTTTGCTTTTCTAGTTTCGGCAAACTTTTCTCTTCTGTATCTGTTAATTATATATTCTGGTATATTATTTCTAGACGATAATATACCATAAGCAATCCATTTATATATAGCTTCTTCTGCAAACTTATGAACTTGCATTTCTTCGTCTGTACCAAGACCGTCGCTTATATAATCTAACACTACTGTTTTTCCAGATATATTAGAACTAAAATGGATTTTTCCATTAATTTTGTCTATATAAAATGACCCATTAGCTTGCGAATGTTGAGGGTCTAATCCATATCTTTCACCTCCCATTGGCCAATACCTATCATCTTGGTAATCATTTTGATTTTCAGATGGTGTATTAGATTTATAACTTGTCCAAGTATCAGACACTGGACTAACAGAAGTAAATGTAATTTCCTGATTTGCAAGCGCAGATGTTGTTGTGGTTGTGTTAGAAACGAAAATCCTTGTACCAATTGCCTCGCCTGTTTGTGCTGCAATACCAGTTATAACAGTGCCAACTGGAAATTCTTCATGAGAAACGAAATCTCCAACTGATACACCTGTAAGTGCAGTTGCGAAATCTATATAAGCTTTACCTATTGCTATTTCTGCAATTTCTGTAAGAACTTGAGTGTTTGGGGTTTCTATTAAAGAGCCATCAGCTTTCGTAAATATATATTCAGCGTCATTAATAGTAACGTTTGAAGCAGCAATATTATCTGTTGTTAAATCTAAAGCGGTATCTATAGTTAATAATGTAACTCCACCAGAAACTTGACTTGCTTCAACAGTCGTGCCAGGCACAATACCTACACCACTTACAACCATGCCAACTAGAATATTATCATATTGAGCATCTAATGTCATAGCTGTTTTAGTACCAGTTATTGTTCCCTTTGCCCTAATTTCAAAAGCTGCAACAGTTTGGTATGGATTTGTTGGGTTTGAAGTTTTACTCGTAGGATACAATAAATGTTTAATTCCAGAAGAATCTATTCGACTAATTTTAGTATAATTAACATAGTCTTGTGGGAGAACCATTTGTAATGTTGCTGGTACAGTTATTTCTTGTGATTTACAAGATTTAAAAGTATCAAAACTTAACTCTTGCATTGCTCTTTGTGCGTGAAATGCTACGTCAGTCCTTTTTACTTTAGATATAATCTTATCTTCTCCAACGTATCCAATTATGAATTGAGTTATAATATCATCTAAAGACGTAAATTGATAATTACCATAATCACTTCCTTGATAATATTGTTGTGGTGTAGTGTTATCTAATAATCCCATTTATTTATTGTTTTTCTTGTGATACTTTTGCCATTTCCATACCCTGTCCAGCTCTCATAATTTGATCTTTTTCTATAGTAATACCAGCAAATTTTAGTATTTTATATACTAATTCAGATTCTTCCACTGGATGTAATTCAAAATTAGTTGTTTTTGTTGGGTTAGGATCAAATAATGCTTTTTCATTTACCACAACATAACCCCATTGTGGTTTTTCTGGTACTCTAATATAATTACAAGTAACACCAGTAAACCGCTGTACTGTTCCTGTGGGTCCTCGTCCAAACACAGCTACTGTATCGCCACGTTTAGTATATATAGGTCTATCATTTGTAGGCGCCGTTAATAGAGAAGAATTTATATATAAAAAATCCTTATGCTCTACTTGTTCCGCTTCATTACCATTAAAAATAATAGCACCTAATCTATATAAATCTGGTGGAAGATTTACGCCACCAGTAACAGGATTGTTATCCTCAAAAATAGATATTTTTTCTTCTAATAAATCTAACATATCTGAATATTCTGTATCATTACCAGGTATTCTCTTAAATTGATTTATATCATAAAAATATTGGTCTAGAATTTCTTTTTGTGCTTGATCAGCAAATAAATTAAACTCTTGAGGAGTTACGTATCCTCTTTGTTCTTTATTAGCTAATGCTAAAACTTTTTGATATACTGTATCTATATTAACCATATTTTATTTTTTATAAGGAAAAGCTTTATTTAAAGCTTCTTTTCTTTTATTACAACCACAATCTTTTTTCCCAAGTATACCGTTTCTAGCTAACACATGGGTAAATGATTTTAATCCTGTTGCTTTTGTTATTTTTTCTATTGTATCACCTAATCCCTTTGATTTCATAGTATTGTTTTAAAAAATAGCCATCCTTAAAAGAATGGCTATTCTATAAGGTTGTTACGAATTTAATCGTTTTTCTATATTAGAGTAAATCTCCATGCCTTCATCAGTTTTAAACCAATGTGCTAAGGCGGTATATGGGTGCTCATCAAATGGAATAACCATTAATTTTCTTCCATTACTACCCCACAAAAAGTTTCTTTGATCAGTGGATAATCTTAATATTCCAGCTTCTACAGCTCTAATACCAAAGTTTCTAAGCATAACGTTTTCGTCATCCGCTAACTCTAAGAAGAGTTTAGGGTTGTTTCTAGCAAATACTAGTAAATCACGTCTAAGCTCCTTAGAACTCAACTTAGATACCTCAGAACCTTTCTCTACACGCATAATAGCTTCAGCCA
>Ga0098044_1001572_pt1 | contig 11938 bp, 10 predicted proteins | sample 10_taG_FD_75053 | JGI IMG/M metagenome (GOLD analysis project Ga0098044, IMG submission 75053) | Marine viral communities from the Subarctic Pacific Ocean - 10_ETSP_OMZ_AT15264 metaG | ecosystem: Environmental > Aquatic > Marine > Oceanic | place: Pacific Ocean | collected 2015-01-16 | reverse complement strand
TTTTTGCGGTTCTACCATTCATAGTTGTGCTACATAAGTCTCTGAATCCTTTAAAAAACCTAGTTTTTTATAAAACCTAGTTATTTTTTCAGATTTTTCATGATTAGAAACAGAAGACATTGAAACGTATTTAAATTCTTTACTCTTTGCAAACTTTAAGGCTGTTGCTAAAAGCTTACAGCCAACCCTTGGGTTGTTGGAAGCCCAAACATATTCAGTAAATATCCTTTCCCCGAACTTTTCATTCTTATTGTTAACAAAAGAGATAACTGCATCATACTTATTATCATCTCCCAAATTAGCCCAAACAAAAAAGTCCCATGTTAATATTTTGATATTGCCATACGCTCTAACAATACTATCTGCATCGTGGGGTAGTAGGGCATGGTAATCAGTCTTGTCTTTTTCTTTAAAAAGTAAATAAATATCATTTACTACTTTTTCAAATTCTACGGGATCAGTAATTCTTTTTATCACTTTGATTTTAGCATAGGAATAAGTTTCCTAGCTTCTTTCGCGGAAACGTCTTCAAAAGACTTCCATCCTTTAGCCTCCTCATTTCTGTACTCCTCTGTCTTCCAAAGGTCTCTTAAAAGATCCCTAAAGGAATCAAAAGATTCTATCTGATGTTTATCTCTTAGTATTTTTTGAAGTAACCCTGTAGGAGTAATAGCGGGAGAAGAGTCGTGTTCTACTGTAACTGAGTTATCAGCGCCCTTCGACTTGTCTATCTCATCTGCACCCACGATATGGATGTTAAGATAATTACGGACACATCTCACAAAAGCCCTATTACAAGCAATTGTCTCAAGAAACTTAGCGCAAAAAGCATCTGTATTGGCTAGGGTAGCATTTGCTACATCTTCATAACTAGTAGAATAAGAGTTTACGCTTTCATAATTCTCATGCCAATGGATAGTACATTTAGCAGTAACATATTCCTCTGAAACATTCTCTACCTTAAATTCAACACCGCAGTAACCCCTCATTTTAGCTAACTCCTTGATGCCTCCCAACATAATTAAGAGTTGATTGTCTTTGAGACCCTCAACCGAAGCGGGAACTGGTTGACTGCGAGCTTCAAACCACCCCTTATTGGGGTAAAGGAATTCGGGCTTAATCATAGCTCGCCAATCTATAGAGCCATCTTCATTGAAGGTATAATCTACGTTATCAAGTAAGCCGTGGTCGTTTCTTTTATAAATATCAGGCCCGTATAATTTTTTCGATGCCGTTTTTTTTGCTGCTTTAGTTTTGCTCATAAATGTAAAAATATTCTGATTCCCTCCAATAGTCATCACTATCGATCACTACATCATTCTCGTCAAGCCCTTTTTTCCAATGAGCATAACTTAAATATTTTTTTCCTCCCTCTATCAAAACTTTAGTACATAAAAATTTACTTTGAGCTGTCGCGCTCTCGATCTTCTTTCCTTTGGCGTTGTAATGCCTTACGTTATTGTCGAAATAGTTATTCCTTACTTTCGGCAGATCATCTTTCTCTTTAACTACTAGTATAGTATTAATATTTAATCTTTTTAAATCATTAAAATATGATTCAGGGATAAGCGGATCGTCAGGTTTCACGAAAATAAACAAAGTATTTATATTATTTCTTTGTGCAGTCAAGATTTGAGGGGATATGGGTTTATCACAAAAAATGGAGCATTTATAGTTAGACGAGTACTTCATAAACGCCTCTTCCTCTATTCCATAATCAGCTCTAATAAAAATATCTTGGTTGGGAGGTAGGTTCCCGATAGGAAAAAAGCTCGTGGGAATTACTTCTACTACAGATTGAGAGAAACTTGCCCCTTTATGAAGGGTTTTAAAATTAATGGTTGCTTTTTCTTTTTTAAGCAGATCCACAATAGATTGAGCTATTACCTCTGGCTCAATGGTACTTATTTGTTGTTTCCCGTCATCATGGGCGAAACAAGGGTTTTTATCCCACACGGGTTCGAGATTTATAGTACTAGAAGAAGTAGAAAACAAGGGTTTATTCAAGTTCGCATATGTGTTGCCAAATATAGTCACTGTGGGAACTTTTTTTAAGCTCGCCAGATGGTTGATGGCTCCATCACTTCCTAAGTGGAGAAGTCCTTTAGAAATCACAAAGGCTTGTTGCTTGAACGGAATGTTTAGAGCTTTATCAACCCCTTTTACTCGGCTAGAACCTGAAATTTGTATGATTTTAATATTAAACTTATCTAAAAGGGGTTTTAATATAAAAAATACTATCTCGTAGTACCTATAATATTTAGAGGGAATTTGGTCCTCCACCGAAAGAGTAATATAATTATCATACTCTATAGGAAAGAAATGCTCTTTAAGAATAGGCTTTGAAATCTTTACGCCTAGGTTCTTAGCGTATTCTTTTAGTAAGTGGGGCATAATTAATTAACTGAAAATTGTAACTTGTCTCTCCCGTTGTGGGTATATGAAATATGTTTTTGAGTACTAACGTGCGGATAAAAGACCGCATCAAAATAACCTTCATGATCTCCCACTCCTTCCATTAGTAGGCTATTCTCTAAAGCGGGAGCATACCCCAAAAGCTTGTCCACATAAGGGTTATCATCTATGTAGGGAAAATACTTATTTTGCGTAAAAACATAGATTTTATGCTTTTTGTAATTATTTTTTAAATTCTTTATAAGGGAGTTTATCAAAAATACATCTGTTTCGGCTTGGGGAATAACAACCGCAATACGCTCTGATTTATCCTCATCACCAAGCATAGCTTGTAGGTCAGGGAGTTGAGACTTAACCTTTTCATCGGTTGCTACTTTTTTGAAATGGGCAACTACCTCTTGAGGTTTCATCCCTCCTTGTAGTCTAGTTATCCAGTGCTTGAACCCCGCTGAATTATTATCTACATCATCATTTAAAATATTTTTATAGATATCTATTAAAAATTCGTCGAGCGAGGAATAGTTTTCTTTAGGTTGGTAATCAGGATTAAAGTTGTTTTGCTTTAAATCAAAATCATAATCAACTTCAGGCATCGCATCGATGATAGCTTCTAGTTGAGAGCCTATAACTTCAACAGAAAAGTTGTCTATTACCCATTGGCGGGCCTTTTTCCCTAACTCTTCTTTTTCTTCAGTACTTAATTCCCAAGCTTCTTTGAGTTTTTCACAAATACTTTCGGCAGACGTTGAAGCTTTGATGAATTGAGTTCCAGGTTCCCTGTATTCACTCCACTCTAGTGGCAACCCTCCGCTTTCAGGGGAACAGCTATCTTCTCCGCAGGAATAATTGGTAACAAGGGTAATTAACTCAGTTAATTTTGCTTCTTGGATGGGTATTTCTTGTCCTCCACTTGTGAAAGGATGGCAATACACATCCATTAAATTGTAAACCTCATTCAACTGCTCTTCCGTTACTCCCTTGTTGGTATTCGTCGTATTTACCGTCTTTTGAGAGTTGCATTTTTTGCAGTGTTGCTCTTGCCCATTGAAGCTCCTTACCTCGTAATGGCTACAGGCTAAGCATACATAGGTAGTTAGGACATCCATGGGTGGAATACTCTTCTCCTCCAACATACGGGGAATATCCCATCCTTCTGACCAGTGAGTATGTAGTAAAAGTTTAGCTTTAGGTTCAATTTTCTTAAAGAGTTTAAAACCATCTAATAAATTAGGTACACTTTTGCGTAACTGGTTCCTGAAAACATAACCAATGATATATTCATTATTTAGACCGTGCGCTTGTCGTAGTTTTAATCGATCTTCGTCGGAAAACCTGCGAAATTGACCAGTATCTAAAGATCCCCTTAACGTCTTAATGTGAGAGTACCCCAGCTCTTTAAAGCCCCTTTCAGCGAAAGAGGACCACACATAGTAATTTTTTATTTTGGGGGCGAAGTCCACCGCTTGTGGGAGCAAAGGCAAACTATCTAAAGTCGTCCACACCATAGTGTTTATTTTGTTCCACCACGGTTTGTTTTGATACCCTCCAAAGGCCCAGATATCTTCGATTCCTATATAAACGTCAGGTTTAAATTCCTCGATAGCTTTATCTACCAATTTATTACCATAACCCTCACTTCGTTGTTGTTCAGGGGTTAATCCCTCCAGTTCATTAGGTGACGGTAGCGCCCCCCTGCAAGTCCATGGTACAGTTTCTGTTTGAGGGTCGTTCCAATGAATCCCATTCGACAGTTCAATGATATTGTATTTATTTTTGTTGAATAAATATCTTAAAATGTTTTTTTTGTTTTTGCCAAAACCTGTAAAAGCTCTGCAAAAATTAGAATGAATTAGTACTGTCTTTTTTTTCATTAAGCTCGCGCTTCTTTGTATTCTTTAGCTTTTTGTAAGCGATGAAGGTATAACTCTTGAAGATAAACCCGAAGGAATTCTAATAATCCATAAGCTTCTCCCATTTCTATTCCTATGCCAAATTTGTTAGCAGAATTACGGGTCACACCAAATGAAAAGGCTCTTGTTCCGTCTTTTTTGGTATAAGGTTTAAAGCTGAGCGATGTTTTATTATCTTGAAAGGAGTGGAAAGCAGAGAAATCACAATAATTTACAATCGCATTGATGAGACCCCCGATTTCAATCTCGTTGAATTTTAGGGAAATGGATTTATCAGGACTCCTAGAATTTTCTGAAAAAGAACCTGTACGGGTTTTATCATTCCAAGAAAACTGTTTAATAGCCCTTATAAAAACACAAGGTTCTTGATTCTTTTGGTTAGGCCCAATGTCGAAACTAAAAGCACAGCCCGTGTTTTTAGAATTGGGTTTATAGTACTGCACAATCATGTAGGATTGTATGCAGTTTGATGCTCTTTTCTACATTTTAGTCCTTATTCGGAAAAAAATAAAATAGATCTTCATCATTCCAAGGATTTCGAACTTCAATCGCCGCTTTGGATGAGGCATCATCAAATTGCTGGTAACAAACAGCGGCTCGTTGCTTCATATCGGGAAATTCCCCCTTTTCCCCTAATTCTAAAACGCAACGTTTTAAAAAATTCTTCCTTGTTTCTTTATCTCTGGGCGAAGGTAACGGCATTTCATAGAGTTACACATGAATTTAAACTTTTGTCCCAAAAACTGGCTCCGTAATGGTATTAAAAAGAAACTCTCTATGATCTAAAAATAAGCCTATTTTTCTGAATTTATTATAGCACAAATGAAATTGATTTACTACGTCTATGATGATATCTAACCGCTGAGATCGGAACATGTAGACTTCTCTCAAATAAGAGTACAATAATTCTAGAATCTTCTTTTTAAGTTGAAGGTAATATATTTGACTATAGAGATCTTGCCCTTCCTTGATGTCATAAGTACTCAGAAAAACTCTCAATAACTCCTTCTCTTCAGAATCTTTAAATCCAAAATTTATACCTATGTCTATCAAATCTAAAAAGGGGTGATAAAGGGAAATTTTACTTAAGTCGTCGAAATAAAACAAATTATTGGAGAAATAGATGGAATCAAGGGACGTAGAAGTAAAGCAGGTAGATTCTGTTTCTACCTCAGGGAAGCTCGCTAAAATATCCTTTTTTAAGTCTAGATATAACTGGCAAATCCGATCATAATCTGAATGAGATTTGATGGAATTTTTGGCCTCTTGGTTAAAATTATTTTCAATGTCCCACTCATCTAAAGTTTTATTTAAAATTGATTTATATTTTATGCGAGAGGGTTTAATCTCCGCAAAAGCTTGATGAGCTTTAAAAAACAACTCCTTATTCTCCATAAAGAATTCTCTTCCTAGATTTTTTATATTATAAGAACTAGGAAACTGAAAAAGAAGACAGCTTATTGGACTGTCTATCTTTACCTTCCCAAAGAATTTTACGATTCCAGTAGCAAACCCTTGGGTTTTTTGCAGAATAAAATTTTCCCTCGCTAAAACTGGAGAATTGGAATCAAAAGATATCTTTAAAAAAAAGGTTTTACGATCTTCGGTGGTTATTTTGTAGGTGTCGTAATCTTTACCATTCTTCTCATGAAGTACGTCGGAAATATCTATATCGAAATTAATCTTTTTAAAGACTAAATTAAGAAATTTATGTATAGAATTCCAGTCTTGAGTAGAGTTTACGACGTAAGTTCTATTATTTAGAAGGTGAAAATCCACAATTTAAGCACAAGTTATATTTTTATTTATAACTTTTATTGAGATTTTTTCTACATTTCTATTTTTTACTATAAAATGTGAAAGAGGAACCTGTACCAAGGTTTTAACTAAATTTTTAATTTCCCTAGCGTGTGGCTTTTGACTTTCTAATTGTTTGAAAATATTTCGCTTAAGAGCGGGCGAGTATTCCAGTTCTATGTTTTTATCTGTCAGTCTATTCTTTATCTTGATCAATTCTAAGTGAATGATCTTTATTAAATCTTGCTCTGCTAAGTCTTCGAAAATAATTGTTTCATCTATTCTAGAGATCAACTCAGGTCTTAAGTGTTTTTTTAAGCTTTTTTGGTACAGAGAAGCCGATTCTTCAGAATCAGGCAGGAATCCCATGCTTCTTTTGGATTTTTCGCTCTGCCCTATATTAGATGTCATTATTATAACGGAGTTTTTAAAATCAATTTTTCTATTTAAATTATCTGTAATATATCCTTCGTCTAAAATTTGTAGCAATAAATCTAGTATCTTGGCCTCACACTTTTCGACTTCATCAAATAAGACCACACAGTTGGGATGATTCCTCACGTACTCTGTTAGTAGGCCGCCCTCATCATAACCTACATAACCAGCATTGGCCCCAATTAGCTTAGCCACTCCTGTTTTGTCTTGATACTCGCTCATATTTAATTGAATAAAAGACTCAGGATTTCCAAAATAATACTTAGCTATCTTTTTAGCTGTATAAGTTTTACCGACTCCCGTCCCCCCTACAAATAGGAAATTAGACAACGGTCTACTAGCATCATTTAACCCAGCTTTAGCGCAAGCCAACCTGTCATAAATCTTTTCCACATTATCATCATGTCCAAAAATTTCACTTTTCATGCCTGACAGAAAAGAAGAAAACGATTTACCTTTTTTAGAGATTAGGTTAGCTGAAAGTCCTGTTTTTTCGCTTATGACCTTAACTACATCTTTATATTTTACTTTTCTTTTTCTCCCTTTGTGATCAAGGTGATTAGCAATGGTTTGTATGTAATCTTTTAAGATGTTGGTAAAAGCTTCCTCGTCTAACTTTTCTTTTCCGTCGGCTTTCTTTAGAAGCTTGCAGAAATGAACCCTAGCCTCAATTACCTGAGGAGGCTCTTTGGAGTACTTTATACGAGTTTTTGCACCCACCTGATCTATTATGTCGAAAGCTTTGTCGGGGAAATTTTTATTACTTAAAAACGTTTCACAGAAATTTAAAATAGCATCTATTTCATCTTCCCCGTACTTAACGCCGTGGAAATCTTCATAATAAGATAAAGTTTTCGTCACTATTTTTTTTGTTTCGGTTTTAGAAGGCTCATTGATGTCAATCCTTTCAAATCGGCGTTTCATGGCTGTATCTTTTTCAAAAAATTTCTTATACTCTTCTGGGGTAGTGGCTCCGACACATTTAATTGATCCTCTGGCCAATTCAGGCTTAAGCATATTAGAAGCATCTACCGATCCTTCTGAGTTTCCCGCCCCAATTATAGTATGAATTTCATCAAAAAACAAGATTATATGAGGTTCGTTTTCAATTTCTTTTAATAAAGATTTAAATCTTTCTTCAAATTCTCCTCTGTACTTGGTTCCTGCAACCATGGCCCCTATATCCACTGAATATATTTGCATTAGAGACATATGTGAGGGGACTTTTTGGTTTACTATTTGTTGAGCCAATCCTTCAACGATTGCCGTCTTACCGACTCCAGCCTCACCAACTAAAATACCATTGCTTTTATTTTTTTTAGATAAAATTTCTATTAACTCATTTATTTCTGTATTTCTCCCTGATATTGTCAAAGATGGTTTTGAAACAAACTGGTGGTTTAAATTAGTACAATACCTTTCAAGGTGTTGCATCGACCCACCCTTTTGAGGGGGCTTAAGGGGAACTCCCTTGGTGTTTTTTTTGCCATTCCATTCTATTTGAAGAATGTTTTTTTCTTGGTCAGTAGAGGGGATGCTACTTTCTAAAACGTGTGCCTCTATAACATCTTTAGTATAGATTAAGTCAAAACCATTTTTGTTTAGGTGTTCGACAAAGGAACCCCCCATATCAATTATGACATAGAGGATATGCTCTACACCGATGAAGTAGCTATCAAAGTTGTCAGAAAATTCTTTAGCAAAAAATATAACTTCATTGATGTCGTCGTGCCACCTGTTCTCTTCACTAGAAAACATGGCGGGGTTCTTCTCTGAAAAAGCATTAAACTGTTTAATAAAATTTTTAGGATCTAAATCTAAATGGTATGATTTTAACTTCATAATACAACTATCCGACATATTTGTAAGACAGCCATATATAAGGTGCGAGGTACTAATTAGTGTATGTCCATTAGAGTCCGCAAACTTTTTTGCGTCTTTGATACACTTTTTGGCTTTAGGGGTGAGGTTGAAATCGGTTAGACCCATCATAATTATTTACACTACTTTAGCTCAGAAAGCTTCATATAGATTTTATCTTTAAGTGGAAAAATTTTATCGATGCAGATTATATCATCTCCTTTTGCGCCATGAATTATCACGACATTTGTTTTTGTAGGTAATTTTTTACCATCATTTAAATAGTTTGTCAGGCGAGGTTCACGGTCTGTATCTAAAAATAAACCGCTTATAATGCCACTCTCATCTTGTAATTGTAATCGAGCATATTTATTACCATTACGGCTGGTACGCCTCATTATATCTGTTAAAACACCAACAAATTTAATATGAGACCTCTCTTCTTTATCTTTAATCTCATCGGCTGAGGCAAAATCTTCTCCATAATTAAAAATTTCTCTTACATTGTGGGAGTAACTATACCCCAGAAGTTTTTCTTCAAAGAACCAGTTTGCATACTTGATATGATTTTTATTCATTTCATATATGTTTTTATAAGGTTCGTATTTCTTTTTGAAAGTTTGAAACCGACGCTCCGTAAATAATTTTCTATTGTCATCCCCCACCACTTCGTCTTTAAAACTGTCATGAATAGAAGTTAAAATGTCAAAGTTGTACTTCGGGCCTAGTTCTATAAAGTTTCTTTTTTCTCTATCGGTTAAGATGTTAAACGTTTGAGCTTCAAGTACTAATCGGCATCTATTTGTAGAAACAAATGAATCTAATAAGCCAGCCTGTATTAACCCTGACACTATTCCTATATTCAACCCAGCTTGTTTGGCTGACATAAATACCTCATATTTATTAGCGAACGAATCTTCCCGAAAATCTAATAAGCCCTGTAAAACTTTATCCGAAACTCCTTTTATAGAATTTAATCCGTAGCGTATATCTTTACCTTCTATTTTAAAATCAATGTCTGATTTATTTAAATCAGGAGGAAGTAATTTTATGTCGAAATGAGATAATTCTTGGCTGATCTTCGCTATTTCTTCATGAGAGTTAGGTTCGTACTTAGCATATTTTAATAAACTCAAAAAGAATTCTTGAGGGTAATTGAATTTCAAATAAACCGTTATAGCGGATAAATAAGCATAACTGATTGAATGTGATTTATTGAAAGAATAGTTCGCTGAGTCTTCTGCTACTTTCCATAAGACTTCCCCGACCTTGGTATCTAAGTTGTTAGCGCTAATCTTTTCCTCAATCTTTAATTTCCATTTAGGCATTTGGTCTACCTTTTTCTTTCCCACAATCCGTCTTAACTGTTCCGCTTCATCTAAACTAAACCCGACCTTTACAGCCATCTTCATAAGCTGTTCTTGGTAGAGGGGAATCCCCCCTGTATAACTCAAAATATCATTAAAGAAATCATGAACCGATTGAAAATCACCCGTCCTTACATATGCGGCATAGTCATCTTTAAAGTCTAAAGCTCCAGGCCGAGCAATAGCAACAACAGCTGATAACTGCTCAAGATTTTGGGGAGCTATTGTTTGGCAAACTTTGAAATTGGTTTCAGCTTCAATTTGGAAAAGCCCCTGCGGAGAGCGGAGAGATTTGAGAGCGGCATAAATTGAGGGATGATGCGGGTCAATATCAGCCACCTTCACACCTATCTGCTTACTGACATCATTCACTACTGAAAGAGTTCTTAAGCCAAGGATATCAAATTTAACGCTCAAACTAGCTACATCATTCATGTCATAGCCCGAAACCAAGGAGTCATCGTTGGTGTATTGAAGCGGCATTATATCTTCTAACTCATAAAAGGAAATAGAAATACCAGAAGGATGTACTCCTGTATTTTTATTTAAGCCTTGAAGTTTTTTGGCAATATCAAAAGCTTTAGAGTATTTGTCTGCAAACCCTTTAAAAGAAGTACTCTCTTCGTAAGCCTCCTCTAAACTAGCTACTATCCCAAAATGTTTAGGAATGGTATCACTAATTTGATTGACTTCTGATTCAGAAAGTTCTTCGACTATTTTGCCGCACTCCTTTATACATAATTTACCACTTAAAGTATTTAGTGTTAATATCTTGGAGGTTTTACCTTTGTATTTTTTCTCAATATAACTTATAACTTCGGCACGACGGTCGTAAGAAATATCATTATCAATATCAGCAAGTAAACTTCCATCTAAGTAAATCTCCCCCTCATGTTCTATTTTTCTAGCACGGCTTTTTGATACAAATCTTTCAAAAAACAAATCATATTTAATAGGGTCGATATTGGTTACACCAATTACATAAAGAACTAAAGACCCAGCGGCACTTCCTCTTCCTGCGCCTGTAGGTATATCGTTCTCTTTGCAAAAATTCAGAATGTCCCAATTAAGTAAAATATAATCGACAAACCCCAGATCTTTAAGGATCGCCAACTCTTCTTTAAGTCTATCGTAGTACTCTTGGGTGTTTTCGTGATTATCAATGCCTTTTTCTTTTACTTTAGTAAAGCAAAGCTTTCTCAAGAACTGGAAGTTATCTTCCAGGTCACTGCAAGAAACCTCGTCGTAATATTTTTTTTCTATTTTGATTTCAGGGAGTTTTACCCCTACAGGGAAAGGGTTTTTATAAGCTGTATATGTATCAAAATTCATAGCTCTAAATCAAATAATTGTTTTTTAAAAATCTTAAAATTCATTTCGACATCGTATAAAGCATCGTGAAGTTTTTTAGGATCATGAGGAATGTTATATTTTTTCAATAAGAAGGCTTGAGAGGTTTTTAAACCCCTTTCTCTGTAATTGAGTAAGCGGTACTGCCAATTTATAAAGTTCCCTCCAGTAAATGGAATGTTTTTGGCAATGGCGGTAGCCAACGATTTTGTATCTATTATGCGGGATATATACTCTTGATTTAAAGGCTTTTTAAAAGAGTGTCCCATTAGCTTACGCCAAACATCAACCATATATACGTCAAATCCCAAGAGATTTTGTCCGACTATTATATTATTCTCATCTAGCAGGTCTTTAGAAAATTCTTCCCAAACTTGATTTGGAGCGCGACCTTTTTTGTGGTACTCTTTTTTTGAAAAACCTGTAACCCTTGCCGCACCCTCAGAAACATTTATGTTAGGCCATTTAATAAATCTGTCATGACGAGAAACTATTTTATCTCCTTGCACTACTAACCAAGCAACTTGCCAAGGTCTAGATTTAATTAAATTTAAACCTTCGGTCTCTGTGTCGAAAATCACGTATCGCTGTTTTTTATCAAATCTTAAATTGTTTTCAGTCATGGCTATTCTTTAAAAAAGAGTTAAGACAAAATTCATCACTTCCAAAATGGTCTAAGTTTGGACAGCTTAATGTGGCGGCTCTCCCAAATTTTCTGCCACAAATTATTTTGTACGTTTGTAAGGCTTCAACGTCACCTTCTTCTTTATAAAAGATACTTTTAACTAACTGGGTGGAATATTT
>Ga0098044_1001569_pt1 | contig 11944 bp, 14 predicted proteins | sample 10_taG_FD_75053 | JGI IMG/M metagenome (GOLD analysis project Ga0098044, IMG submission 75053) | Marine viral communities from the Subarctic Pacific Ocean - 10_ETSP_OMZ_AT15264 metaG | ecosystem: Environmental > Aquatic > Marine > Oceanic | place: Pacific Ocean | collected 2015-01-16 | reverse complement strand
TATCGCTTTGCGCAATGCGCTTGCCGATATCTGAAGAACTCATTCGCCCGGCACCAGTTTGTTGCCAAGGGCGCCGCTCTTCAGTTCCAGCGCTTCCGGGACGTCCTTTCCAGAGGCTTCATTGTCGTTGAACTGGGTGCGCGACAGTTCGGCATAGAGCCCGCCGAGGGCGACAAGTTCCTGATGCGTGCCTTCCTCGATTACGCGCCCGCCTTCGATCACATAGATGCGGTCGGCATGCATGATGGTCGAAAGCCGATGCGCGATGACGAGCGTCGTGCGCCCCTTCATCAATGCCGAGAGTGCGTTCTGCACCTGTAGTTCCGATGCGGTGTCGAGCGCGGAAGTCGCCTCGTCGAGCAGCAGGATTGGCGCGTTCTTCAGCATGGCGCGGGCAATGGCGATGCGCTGGCGCTGGCCGCCGGAAAGACGGAAACCGGCTTCGCCCACGGAGGTGTCATAGCCCTTGGGCAGAGCCATTATGAAATCATGCGCGGCTGCGTTGCGCGCCGCATTTTCGATTTCTTCATTGCTCGCGTTGGGGCGGCCATAGGCGATATTGGCGCGTACCGTATCATCGAAGAGGAAGGGGTCTTGTGTAACGAGCGAGCTTGCCTGTCGGAGCGACGCGACAGTCACGTTGCGAATATCCTGTCCATCAATGGAGATAGTGCCCTCGGTCGGGTCATAGAAACGCGGGACCAGATTGAGCGTCGTGCTCTTGCCGCCGCCCGATGGGCCGACCAGCGCAACGGTGTGACCTTTGGGAATATCGATCGAAACATTATCGAGCGCGCGTGTGCCGTCGCCATAAGCAAAGCTCACGTGGTCGAATTTGACCGTACCGTCTCGAACATCCAGTGGTCCGGCGTCCGGGTCTGCAATGATTTCAGGCTCGATGTCGAGAATGGGAAAGACGCGCGTCGCTGCCGCTACACCTTCCTGCATCACAGTCTGGGTGTTGGCGACCGCCTTGAGCGGCTGATAGGCGAGCATCAGAGCAGAAATGAAGGCGACGAGTTCCCCCGATGTGAGCGGTCCCTGAATGACGCTCATGCCGCCGAAATAAATGACGGCGCCGATGCCGACGCCCGAAAGCGCTTCGGTGAGCGGGCTTGCCGCGGCTTTGGCCTTGATGCCCTTCATCATGTGATGCAGCACCGACATGATAGTGTTCTCAACGCGTGCGATCTCGCGGTCTTCCTGGCCATAGGCCTTGACAACGCGGATGCCGCCCAGCGCCTCGGAGATTTGCGCCGAGAGATCGCCTGCGCCTTCAAGCGTTTTGCGGCCAGCCTTACGGGTCTTCTTGCCGAGCTTGCGCATATAGAGAATGCCGAAGGGGATGATGGAGGTCGCCAGAAGCGCAAGCTTCCAGTTCAGATAGAATACCGAGCTCATCAAGGCGACAACGGTCAGAAGGTTTTGCGTAAAATCAATGACGGACATGGTGACGGCATCGCGCACGCGCGAGCTGTCATTCATGAAACTCGAAATGAAACGGCCCGAGTGCGTGCCGGATACCCAGGCAAGGTCCGCCTTGACGATGCGGGCGAACATGCGGGCCTGAATGGAAGAAATGATCTTCTGACCGATCAGGTTTTTCGTAATGTTGGTCCCATAGGAGGCAAGGCCCTTGAAGGCGCTCGCACCCACAGTGGCGCAGGCCACCAGAATGAGCATGGTCTGGTTCTTGTCCTGCAGCACGTCATCGAACACGAATTTGATGAGCAGCGGCAGCACGCCGGTCGAGGCAGCAACCACGGAACTGGCGACGAGCGAAAGCAACACCAGCTTCCAGTTGGGAAGCAGATAGTCGCGGGTCGTCCTTTTGAGGACGTCGATCGTCTTGAGGTCAGCAGGCTGCGCCGCCTGCGCGTGGCGGCGTTCGTCCTTGGCCCCGCTGGCGGTTCCCGGTAGCGTCGTTTCGGTCAACTGCAACCTCTCGTCTGATGCGGCGAGACCATATCACGCCGGTATTTCACGCGCCACCTCGTCGGGACGGGCAGGGGAAATGGTAAATACATATTTCTGTTAATGTTTTGGCGTTTTCGCCAATCGCTTTTCAGGGATTAATGCGCCAGATTGCGAAGCTGAGCCATGTCGCAAAAAGGCTCCAGAAAAAATACGGCATAAGCAGAAAGGCGCCCAGCCTGCTGTGCCCGCAGAACAGGTAGATGGTGAGCGCAATCGCCGCGTCAAGAACGATATTTGTCAAGACCGCCAGCCCCAGAGCATGCAGCCCGAAGAAGACGAGGCTCCACGAGAAGTTGAGCATGAGCTGCATGATGAAAACCGATATCGCCGCGCCCGCTGCGTTCAGGCTGCCCGCCGCCCGCCAGACCAGCCAGCCGGCAAGCCCCATGAGGAAGAACAGGACATTCCACACGATAGGGAAGACCCAGGCTTCCGGCGTGATTTCCGGTTTGAGGATATCGACATACCAGGTGTTGACGCTCTGGCTGGTGACATAGCCGCCAGCCGCCGCACAACCGAAGACAACGCCGAGGAAGACGAACAACATCAGTATGGATTGCACGAGATCGGGTCCACCCTCACCCTGGGGGAGGAGACCAGATATCTGATTGTCCCTATCCTCTTTCATGCTTCCTGATTTTTTCTGCCATGATTTCAGTCATGATCTTCGTCGTTTGTCGGGTCCATCAGCCGGTGCAGATGAACGATGAAATAGCGGACATGCGCATTGTCCACCGTGCGCTGCGCTGCCGCCTTCCAGGCTCTGTGTGCGCTCTGATAGTCGGGAAAGACGCCGACGATATCGATCGCATTCGTGTCGCGGAATTCGGTCCCGCTGATGTCCTTCAATTCGCCGCCAATAACCAGATGGAGTAATTGCTTGGTCATTCTTGCCCGTCCATTGATTGCGGAAATTTCCGCGCAATACTCTCCCCGCAAGTATTATAGCACCCAATACCTTTAACGGGTCTGTAACTTGAACCTTTCAGGCAGGTAGTTTCAGTGATCCGACGCGGGCAAAAAGGGCGTCGTAGAGTTCCGGGCCGGCCGCCAGCATGCTGCGATGGCGTGGTATCTCCCGATTGTAAATAGGGGTTTTACCATCGTGGCTCGTAAAGCGCCCGCCAGCCTCGTGGAGAATGAGATCGGCCGCGGCCAGATCCCAGTCATTCTTGGTGTTCAGCGCCAGCGCGGCGTCTGCCTGATTGCAGGCGACCAGTGCAATTCGATAGGCCACCGAATTGCGCTCGATAATTTCCATTGCCGGCCATGGTTCGGGCTAGGCGGGATGTTTGAACATCGGACCATGCGCCGCCATGCGCGCGCCTTCGATCTCCCGGCGATGGCCCGTTTCGATGGGCTTGCCCGACAGAAGAGCGCCTTCCCCGGTCTCGGCTTCAAAAAACTCATCCGTCGCGGGATTAAACAGCGCTGCCAGCACGGGACGGCCCTCCTCGACGAGTGCGACCGATATGGTGAAATGGGGCTTTCCCTTTGCGAAGGCGCGCGTCCCATCGATGGGGTCGACCACCCAGACGCGGGCTTTTTGCAAACGATGCGCGTCATCTTCTGTTTCTTCCGATAGCCAGCCATAGGCGGGCCGCGCATCGGCGAGCGCCTTGTGCAGATGATCATTCACCGCGATGTCGGCTTCGGTGACGATGCTGTCGCCGTCCTTCATCCATGTCTTGAGCTTCGTCTGATAGAAACTCAGCGCAATGGCACCGGCCTCGCGCACCGCTTCGTTCAGAAGTTGGCGATCGTCTCTCCGTTGGGTCAGTGCGTCAGGTCCCGGCAATGGTCATGCTTTCGACGCGAATGGTGGGGGCATTGGTCCCCTGACGGAACTTCAGATCATTCGCGGGCGTGAGATTGAGGAACATGTCCTTCAGATTGCCCGCGATGGTGATTTCGCTGACCGGGTAGGTGAGCTTGCCATCCTCGATCCAGAAGCCTGAAGCGCCGCGGCTGTAGTCGCCGGTAACGCCATTGACGCCCATGCCGATCATTTCGGTGACATAGAAACCAGATTTGATATCGGCGATGAGGTCTTCGGGCGAAAGCTTGCCCGGCGTCATATAGAGATTGGTTGTGGAAGGCGAGGGCGGGCCGCCCGTGCCGCGCGCGGCATGGCCCGTCGTTGTCAGACCAAGCTGCCGGGCTGATGACGTGTCGAGCAGCCAAGTCGTCAGTTCGCCGTCTTCGATGAGGCTCATTCGGCGATTGGCGACCCCTTCGCCATCGAATGGCTTGGAGCGAAGGCCGCGTGCGCGATGCGGGTCGTCGACGATTTCGATGCCCGGCGCAAAAACGCGCTTGCCCATGGCGTTTTGCAGAAAGCTTGTCTTGCGTGCGATGGCCGCGCCGGAAATGGCACCTGCGAAATGGCCGAGCAACCCGGCTGAAACGCGCGGATCATAAACGACGGGCACGCTCTGCGATTTGACCTTGCGCGGACCCATGCGCCGCACTGCCCGCTCGCCCGCCGAACGACCGATGGCCTCGGCGGTCTCAAGGTCTTCCAGATGGCGCGCGCTGGAATAATCATAGTCGCGCTCCATGCCCGTGCCTTCGCCTGCAAGCACCGAACAGGAGACGGAAAAACTCGTGCCCGAATAGGAACCGGAAAATCCTTCGCTGGTGACAAGCGCGATCCCTGAGCGTCCCCAGCTCGCGCCGGCCCCGCCCGAGTTCGTCACACCTCCGATGGCGAGCGCCGCGCCTTCCGCTTCGGCTGCGGAGCGGCCAAGTTCTTCCGCGCTCGGCACATGCGCCGCGTCGTCGATGTCGAGTTCGGGAAAGGATGTTGCGAGCAGCGCTTCGTCGGCCAACCCCGCATAGGGGTCTTCCGGCGCAATCCGCGCCATCGCCACGACGCGTTCGATGAGCGGTTCCAGAGAGCGCTCAGAGAGATCGGTCGTCGAGACGGTCGCCTGCCGCTTGCCAATGAAAACCCGCAAGCCCACATCGCGCCCTTCCGAGCGCTCCACATCTTCCAGCTTTCCAAGCCGCCAGGATACGCCAAGCGACTGGCCTTCCAGCACGATGGCCTCGGCGGCTTCCGCGCCCGCCTTTTTCGCCCGTTCGACGAGCATGGCGGCATCGTCCAATACGCTGTTTGAAGGTGTGGCTTTGCTTCTGGATTCGGACATGGAGAAAATGTTTCGTTTCGTGCCGGATGGGGAATGGGAGGGATATGGGGTCTGCAAAAGCAAAACCCCAGCCCTTTATACAGGCCGGGGTTCGGATGCGATACCGCCCTGAGGCGCGAGGCCGGACCAGGCCGGTGTGAAAGACCTTACATCAAGGCATAGTAAAGGCAGCCAAGACCGGCGATCAGTTGGGCCGCCCATGTCAGCACAGTGCCGACAAGGCGCGGCGGCGAAGACTTGTTGGCCGCCGTCGTCAGGCCGATGGCGTGGAGGACGCGGCCGACGGTGAGAAAGAGACCGGCGGCATGGATCACATAGATCGAACCGGAGAGAAGATGCAGGCCAATGAGGCCAACCAGCACGATGGGCGTATACTCAACATTGGTGATATGGGCGCGATTGGCGTTATAGAGGCCGGTGTCTTCGCCCGTTCCCGTCATCACCTTGCTGCGCACGCGCTCGGCGGAGACGCGATAGGCGAGAAACAGGTTAATCAGCAGATTGATGCCGACGTAAACGCCGACGATTTCGAGTGAATAGCTCAGCATGGAGCCCTCCCCTGATGGTCGCGCCCTGATGGCCGTGAAGGACCGTTCGTGACGTGATTCGTTATATGCGCCAAAAAGCTACCATGTCGCGCCGCGCTTTGACATGCTGGCACATGGGGCGGAAGTGGACAGGAGACCGGGAGCTTATAGGTGCAACTGCGTAATTCATCCGAACGTTATGGCCTCGTCGCCATCGCTCTCCATTGGACCGTTGCGGCGCTCTTCCTGAGCCAGGTGGCGATCGGCTTCTATATGACCGACCTGCCGCTCACCGATCCGCGCACCTTCCCGCTTTACCAGACCCACAAATCGATTGGCTTTGTCATCTTCATATTGGTGGTGATCCGACTGGTCTGGCGGGTCACGGGCCAGACCCCGCCGCCTCCCACCTCGCTGCCGCGTTGGCAGGCGAACGCCGCGATAGCCGTTCATTCCTTGCTTTATGCGGCCTTGCTCCTCATGCCGCTCCTTGGTTGGGTCGTCGTCTCGGCATCGCCGCTCGGCATTCCGACATTAATTTTCGGCAAGCTTGTAATCCCTCACATCCCATTCGTCGTAAAGAGTCCGGACAGGCAGATGATTGGGTCGGTTGCTTCATGGGCGCATTGGGCGCTCGCCTGGGCAGCCTCGATTGCCGTCGGTGGTCACATTGCAGCCGCACTCCTTCATCACATTGTCGAAAAAGACACGATACTCAAGCGCATGCTCCCCGCCCGCGCACATTTTCAATCGGAACCTCCCGCATGATCCGCATTGTCGCCGCCGCCTTTCTTTGTCTGACTTTTGCATTGCCAGCTTTCGCCGCCACCAGATGGAAGGTTGCACCCGATGCGAAGGCGATCACCTGGCAGGCGACGCAAGCAGGCGGAAGTTTTGAAGGCGCCTGTTCCATCTTCGATGCCGATGTCGCTTTCGATCCCGCCGATCTTGCCACCTCTTCCGTCACCGTACGGATCGACATGGCAAAATGCTTGACAGGCGAGGCAACGAAAGATACCTATCTGCCGCAAGTGCCCTGGTTCGATGTGGCAAGCTTTCCCCAAGCGACCTTCGAGGCGAAGAAGTTCAGGCACATCAAGGGTGATGACTATGTGGCTGACGGCAGCCTGACGCTCAAAGGCGTGACGAAGCCTGTCTCCTTGCCTTTCACGCTCGCCATCGATGGAAAGACAGCCCATGTCACCGGCGAGACGACATTGCAGCGTCTCGCCTTCGGTGTCGGTGATGGCGCGCAGCTTTCCGCGCCCAGCGTCGCCGGGCCGGATGTCCTCGTCAAAATCGATCTGAAGGCGACGAAGGAATGAGGGGGCTCAAGCATTTCACTGTCGCGTTAGCGGCCCTTTTCCTGCTCGGCGGGTGCACGGTCTTCCGGGTAGCAACCCACGAAGTCACCGGCAACTCCGTTAAACTGGTGAGCGGCACCTACAAGCTCGACCCCCAACATTGGAGCCTGCTCTTCGATGTCGATCACTTCGGTTATTCGCGCGTCGTTATTCGCTTCGACAAAGTGGAAGCGAAGCTCGACGTCGATGCCAAAGAAATAGGCAAGAGCCGGGCGCTGGTCACAATCGATGCAGCAAGCGTCGACAGCAACGACCCTGAACTCGACAAGATCATCAAGGGGCCGGAAATGTTCGACGTAGCGCGTTTCCCGAAGATCACCTTCGAAAGCGTGTCGATCAAACCGACGGGCGAAAAGACCGCAACCCTGCTCGGCAACCTGACCGTTCACGGGCAGACACATCCCGTCACCCTCAATGTCACCTTCAATGGCGGTTCGCCCAACCCGCTGACGGGTGACGACACACTGGGATTTTCGGCGCAAGGAAATTTCGATCGCAGCAAATGGGGCCTCTCCTCCTGGTGGCCCGCCGTCGGCAACGACGTACACGTTGCCATCCAGGCAGAATTTGTGCGACTGCGAAAAGAATAGACGTTACGCTGACCTCGCCCCGAAACAGGGAGGTGATGGCGCGAGAAATAGTTGAAACTTGCGCAATGCCTCTCCATCTCTTTAGGCAGGGGGGCGGATAGCCCAAGTACAAGGGAGAGAAAGATTGGATTCCCGGTCCTGCAACTGTGCGCGCGCTTTCAGAGCGTATGTGAGATAGGGGAGCCATGTTGTTTGATGGCACGCCGGTCTGGGCGTGGAGTATTTTCTTCCTCATCGTCGTCGTCCTGCTCGTTCTCGATCTTGGCGTCCTGAACAAGCGCGACCACGAAATCGGCGTCGGCGAAAGCCTCTGGCTATCAGTCTTCTATATTGTCGCCTCCTGCATTTTCGGGCTCGGCGTGGGCAAATTCCTCGGCCATGAAAAGGCGCTGGAATTCTTCACCGGCTACGCCATCGAAAAATCCCTCTCGCTCGACAATATGTTCGTGATCTCGCTGATCTTCACGACATTCGCTGTGCCGCGTCTCTATCAGCACCGGATTCTCTTCTGGGGCATCATCGGCGTCGTGCTAATGCGCGGCGTCATGATCGGAATCGGCGCCGTTCTCATCGCCAAGTTCCATTGGATACTCTACATCTTCGGCGCCTTCCTCATCGTCACCGGTCTTCGCATGCTCAAGTCGGGCGATCATGGCCACGAGGATGAATCCGCCATCAAATGTCATCCCGTGGTGAAGTTCCTGCAGAGCCACATCCGCATGACGGATGAGTTCCACGGCCACAAGTTTTTCGTGCGCCTGAAACATCCGCGCAAGGGTCGCCTTGTCCTCTATGCGACGCCCGCTCTTCTGGCGCTGGTCGTCGTCGAGATCGCCGACATTATCTTCGCGGTCGACAGCATTCCCGCCGTCTTCGCCGTGACGCAGGATCCCTTCATCGTCTACACGAGCAATATCTTTGCGGTCCTCGGCCTCCGCGCGCTGTACTTTGCGCTTGCCGCCGTTATCTATCGCTTCACCTACCTGAAGTATGCGCTCGCCGCCGTGCTGATCTTCATCGGTGGCAAGATTTTCTACGCCGAGCTCATCGACAAGGTCCCCGCGCTCGTCTCCCTCAGCGTCACCTTCGGGCTTCTGGCGATCGGCGTTCTGGTGTCTCTCCTGAAAACGCGGAAACACGTGTGATATCCGCGTCTTCCTTCATCACCACAATGGGCAGCGGTCCGTCGAGCGGTGCATAGACAGGCCGCGGTTCGAAAGAAAAATGCCCCGGGTCCGCGCTCAGCCAGACGATGGGCCGTCGTCTTGATTGCCGCTCCCGCCAGCGATAGGGCGTCTCGGACCAGAGCCGAATAGTCTCGTCGAGATTGTCGAGAACCAGATCGCCTTCCGTCATTGCCGCGATCAGCACGGCATGACCTTTGCCATCGGCGGTCGTTGCGGTGGCGATCAACAGCACGTCGGACGGCCAACCGGCCGCGATCAACCGCCGTCGTTTCTCCATCGCCATGTCTTCGCAGTCGCCGCCTCTGGCGTCGGGATAGGACCAGACATCGCCGATGCCATAATTCTCTTCGTCGCTGATTTCCGGCAGCGCATTCACCGCTGCATTGACGCGCGTGAGTTCCTTCCAGCGTTCGGCCGTGAGGCGCAGGCGTTGAGGATCGTCGCTCCCGCCTTCGCAGTCGTGCGCATGATGTAAGCAGAAGTCCACATAGGCGAAAGGCGGCATGACCTGTTGCGCCACAGGCATATAGGCCGATCTGATCGGTGGCGGCGGCAGGCTTTTCAGCGCCGCAAATTCACTCTGCGCGCAACCTCCGGTCGCCAATATCAAACCCGATAGAAATCCCCATCTCAAAACAAACCGCAAAAGCAAGCTGCACCTCGCCTGACAAAGCGCCCATTGTCAGGGTCGATGCAAGAGGTGAGGACAATCTTAAATTGTGCCGGGGATATGTCCGGTACGGATCATTTCCAGATGGGCTTGCCCGTGCCCGGTAATCCGAGTTTCGACCATTTCTTCGTCACCTCGTCGATGACGTTCTCGTCCATGCGGATCTGGCGGCCCCATTCGCGTTTGGTCTCGGGCACCCATTTGTTGGTGGCGTCGAGGCCGATCTTGCCGCCGAGCCCGCTCTCGGGCGAAGCGAAGTCGAGATAGTCGATGGGTGTGTTCTCGATCAGCGTCACGTCGCGCACCGGGTCCATGCGGGTCGAGATCGCCCACATCACGTCCTTCCAGTCGCGCGCGTCGATGTCGTCGTCTACGACGATCACCCATTTCGTATACATGAACTGGCGGAGATAGGACCACGCGCCCATCATCACGCGTTTGGCGTGACCCGGATAGGCCTTCTTCATCGAGATAACAGCGATGCGATAGGAGCAGCCTTCCGGCGGCAACCAGAAATCGACGATCTCCGGGAACTGCTGCTGCAACAGCGGAATGAAAACCTCGTTCAAGGCTTCGCCGAGCACCGAGGGCTCATCCGGCGGACGGCCCGTGAAGGTCGAAAGATAGATCGGCTTCTTCCGCATGGTAATGGCGGTGATGGTGAAGACCGGGAATTTCTCGACCGAATTATAATAGCCCGTGTGGTCGCCATAGGGACCTTCGTCGGCATAGTCGTCGAGCGAGACGAAGCCTTCGAGCACGATTTCCGCTTGCGCCGGCACTTTCAGCGGCACGGTCTTGCAATCGACGAGTTCCACTTTCTCGCCGCGCAGCAGGCCTGCGAATTGATATTCCGAAAGTGTGTCGGGCACCGGCGTCACGGCGGCGAGGATCGTGCCGGGATCGGCGCCCAGCACGCAAGCGACCGGCAGCGGTTCCTTCTTCTCGCCTTTCCAGCGCGCGTGATGCTGTGCGCCGCCGCGATGCGCGAGCCAGCGCATGATCGTCTTGTTCTTGCCCAGCACCTGCATGCGATAAATGCCGAGATTGAAATCATCTTCGCGTGCCCCCGACGGACCCTTGGTCACGACCAGCGGCCATGTGATGAGCGGCGCAGGCTCGTCCGGCCAACAGGTCTGGATCGGCAGGTTGTTGAGATCAATGTCGTCGCCCGTCAGCACGACTTCTTGACATGGCGCGGAAGAAACCGTCTTCGGCTTCATCGCCATCACGGTCTTCAGAAGCGGCAGCATGGAGAAAGCTTCCTTGAAGCCCCCCGGCGGTTCGGGCTGGCGCAGGAAGGCGAGCATCTCGCCCACCTCGCGCATGTCGCGCGCATTGCGGCGTTCCTCGCCATCCATCGTTACGCCCAGCGCCACGCGCTCCACCGTGCCGAAGAGATTGACCAGCACCGGCATGGGCGAGGGGCGACCGTCCGCCATGGTGACATTCTCGAAGAGCACCGCAGGCCCTTTTTCAGCCAGCAGCCGCGTCTGGATTTCCGTCAGTTCCAGCACCGAGGAGACCGGCTCTTTGACGCGCAGCAATTCGCCTTCGCCTTCAAGCTTGTCGAGAAAGTCGCGCAGCGATGAATAGGACAAGGAAACCTCGTTTGGCCGGAACAATCGGATCGTGGGGCGGAGAATGCCGCAAAGCCTCGCGCTTGCCAAATCGGCACAGCAAATCAGGTCCGGATAAGGAGCCATTAACCTTTTGGCGAGATTTCGTTAATCGCCTGCAAACCTTGTCTCCCTATTCTTGGGCCCTGACGAGCAAAAGCTGGGGACAAGAATGGTTCAGGCCATCAAGAAACAAATGCCGCGCAAGCGCTGGATCAGTGGCGAGATGGACGCCGATCCCTTCATGCTGCCGCAGCGTATCACCATCCCCGCCAACGAAATCATGTATCGCCTTTTCGGCTTCATCCGCTATGCCGTGGTGCACAGGGACGGCGTCAAGGTGACGGACTCATCTCCCATCCTCGGGCCCTTCGTCTGGGACGAGCCCATGTCCGCCTTCCGTGGTGTGGCGCTGCGCGTTGCCTGGCGCGACCATCGCGGTGGCCAGCCGGCCATTCTCGTGCAGCTCGTTCACCGCGAGGACGAACGCCGCTCGATTGCATTGCATGTGTCATTTGATGGGGCCGATGTCGCTGCCCGTTGGCGCTCCTGGGGCCGCGTCCTCAGCCTGCCGCTCCTGCTCGAAGATCGTGAAGGCGAATTGCAGATGGCCGAACGTCGTCTCGGCTCGCTGAAGATCGACACGCCTCAGCCGCATGCAGGCGCCAATCCGCTTTCCGCCCGCCGTCCCATGACCTTCGGCATGACAGGCCGTCCGCGCGTCTGGCAGACACGCCTCATGACCGGCACGCGGCCTGCGGCTTACTGATTTTACAGCGGCAGTTTAGTTTCTCAGCATCGCACTATTTATCGTCATGGCCGGGCTTGACCCGGCCATCCACGTCTTTAGGGCATTGC
>Ga0098044_1001567_pt1 | contig 11951 bp, 7 predicted proteins | sample 10_taG_FD_75053 | JGI IMG/M metagenome (GOLD analysis project Ga0098044, IMG submission 75053) | Marine viral communities from the Subarctic Pacific Ocean - 10_ETSP_OMZ_AT15264 metaG | ecosystem: Environmental > Aquatic > Marine > Oceanic | place: Pacific Ocean | collected 2015-01-16 | reverse complement strand
GCCAGTTTGAACTGGGTGTTCTGGAAATCGAAAATCGTACCGCCGAACGCCTTGCGGCCCTTCACATATTCGACGGTCTCGTGAATTGCACGCTCAATCATGCCGACGCCCTGAAGGCCGATTATGTGGCGCTCCTGCGGCAGTTTCTGCATCAGCTGGATGAAGCCCTTGCCCTCGACTTCGCCAAGAAGGTTGGAAGCTGGCACACGCACTTCATCGAAGAACAGCTCCGATGTATCCGCAGCATGCTGGCCAACCTTTTCAAGGTTCCGGCCGCGGCGGAAGCCTTCCACCTTGTCTGTCTCGACAACGGCAATCGAAATGCCCTTGGCGCCCTGGGTCGGGTCCGTCTTCACGCAAACGAGGATCAGGTTTGCGGTCTGGCCATTCGAGATGAAGGTCTTCGAGCCATTGATGACATATTCGTCGCCATCGCGCTTGGCGGTCGTTTTCATGCCCTGCAGGTCAGAGCCTGCACCGGGCTCCGTCATCGCAATGGCGGTTACGAGTTCGCCCGAACAAATGCCGGGCAGCCAACGCCGCTTTTGTTCTTCGGTGCCATAGGCGACGATATAGGGTGCAATAATCGCATTGTGCAGGGTTATGCCGAATCCGTCGACACCCTTCCACTGCTGTTGTTCGATGATGATGGCTTCATGACGGAAATCACCACCCGCGCCGCCATATTCTTCGGGCACGGATGCGCCGAGCAGGCCCATTTCGCCAGCCTTTTTCCAGATTTCCATCGGAACAATACCGTCCTTGCGCCACTGGGGCACATGCGGCACGCATTCCTTTTCGAAGAACTGGCCAACAGCGTCAGAGAAAATCTCAAGCTCTTCGTCCTGGCGCCAATTGGCCTTCGGGACATCTAGTGGGCTGGCCTGCATTCGTCTTCCTCCGCTATGGGCGGCTTTTGCTTGCCGCTTACGTTCACGTAAACATGTAAGCGTCGCTCCGAGGAATTCCCAGCCCTCTCCCAACGTCAGAACGAGCGGAATCGCATAATTTTTTTGTGTGATAGCGCGTGAAACCCACTTATTTGGGCCACGCGCCATCAAAATCGGACTGGCGCGCTAAAACGCCTCCGCTGGCAACGCCATCATCGACTTCGCGCCGGTCTTCACCTTGGCCAGGTGTGCAGCACCATCCGGCACCATCCGGTCCACAAAATAATAGCCGGTTGTGAGCTTCTCTTCATAGAAGGGATCGCCCGCCGCCTTCTTCTCCAGCGCAATCTTGGCCATTTTCGCCCACATGAATGCCAAGCCTGTGAGGCCAAACAGGTGCAGGTAATCGTGGCTGGAAGCGCCCGCATTGTTGAAATCGGTCATGCCATTTTGCATCAGCCAGGTTGTGGCCTCCTGCAACTGGGCCTTCAGTGTCGTCAGGCCCTCGATAAACGGGGCCATATCGGCATCGCCATCGGCTGAATTGATGAATTCGTCAACTTCACCAAAGAAGCTGAAGACAGCCCGGCCACCATTGGACGCCAGCTTGCGGCCAACGAGGTCGAGCTCCTGCACGCCATTGGTGCCTTCGTAAATAAGAGTGATACGGCAATCGCGGACGATCTGCTCCAGACCCCATTCACGCGTAAAGCCAGAGCCGCCGTGAAGTTGCAGCGCCTGATTGGCTTTCTCAAAGCCCATATGGGTCAGGTATGCTTTGATGACCGGCGTCAGAAGGGCCATATAGTCGCCCGCCTTTTCCCGCACTTTTTCATCTGGAGATTTGTGCTGAAGGTCACCCTGGAAGGCCGTCCAGTAAGTCAGCGCGCGCGCGCCTTCGAGGAATGCCTTCTGGTCCATCAACATGCGGCGCACGTCCGGATGAACGATGATCGGATCGGCAGGCTTTTCAGGTGCCTTTGGCCCGGTCAGGGAACGCCCCTGAAGACGGTCCTTCGCAAAATCGACTGCATTCTGATAGGCGACGACGGCTTGGGACAGACCCTGCAGGCCCACGCCGAGGCGCGCCTCATTCATCATGACGAACATGGTGCGCATGCCTTTATGCTCTTCCCCAACAAGAAAGCCTGTCGCGCCGTCATAATTCATGACGCAGGTCGCATTCCCGTGAATGCCCATTTTTTCTTCGAGGCCACCGCAGGAACAGGCATTGCGCTCGCCCAGCGAGCCATCTTCACCCACCATGTATTTCGGCACAACGAACAGGGAAACGCCTTTGATGCCTTCTGGCGCGCCTTCGATGCGGGCGAGCACGAGGTGGATGATGTTCTCCGTCAGATCCTGCTCGCCGCCGGAAATCCAGATCTTCTGGCCTGTGATCTTGTAGGAGCCATCGCTCTGCGGCACGGCTTTTGTTTTCATCAGGCCCAGATCCGTGCCGCAATGCGGCTCGGTGAGGTTCATCGTACCGGCCCATTCGGCCGACGCCATCTTCGGCCCGTACTTGGCCTTGAGTTCATCGGAGCCACCCGCCATCAGCGCTTGATAGGCACCGTGCGTCAGCCCCGGATACATCCCGAACGCCATGTTCGACGATGATACCATTTCAGTCCAAGCAATGTTTACAACGTGCGGAAGCCCCTGACCGCCCATGGACGGATCGGCCGACAACAAAGGCCAGCCGTTTTCAACGAGTTGTTTATAAGCTTCTGGAAAGCCATCCGGGGTTTTTACACTGGCGTCATCGCCGCGCACACACCCTTGCTGGTCGCCCACAGCGTTGAGCGGAAACAGGACTTCCTTGGCGAATTTGCCTCCCTCCTCGAGGATGGCATTCACCAGGTCCGGCGTGGCCTCTTCGAAACCCGGCAGGTTTGAATAGTTCTGGATCTGCAACAGGTCCTGCAGGATGAATTGCATGTCGCGGATCGGCGCGTCGTAACGTGGCATTTTGTATTTCCTGTCAATAAAGCACGAAAATCGCAGATATCTGCGGCGCGCTTGTACAAATTAATTTGCCCCACCGTAGCATCTGCTGGGTGGGGCACAATTTGGTCGATGCAGATTCAGACTTCGTCGAGCTGCCTGCGGGCAATTTCGTCATATGCCGCAAGCTGTCGCTTGTTCTCATCAGACGGGCCGGTATTCGCAATTTGCGTTTCCAGCCATGAGATGCCCTTGCGCAACTCCGTCAGGGCGGTGTCGATGTCGCCTCTCTGAATTTCCAGCTCCTTCACTTGCTTGCGGAACTTGTCAAGCGACATTCGCATCTGAGCGCGCTGTCCGTCATCGAGCACGTAAAGGTCTAGGATTTCACGGATATCGGCAAGCGGCAGGCCGAGACGCTTTAGCCTCACGATGATGGTGAGCCGCGCGCGATCCCGATTGGAATAGACCCGGGTCATGCCATCCCGAGCGGGATGGAGCATGTCCTTGTCCTCGTAGAAACGCAGCGCCCGCGGCGTAACGCCAAACTCGCGAGCAAGCTCGGAAATTGTGTAGGTGCGGGAATCCGCAGCGGAAATCTTGGAGAGCTTGTTGTTCATCATTCCGCAAATCTAGATCAAGGCTTACGCGAACGTCAACGTAAACTTTTTTGGCATTCTTCGTTTCCCCGCAGATTCCCTTGGTAGAGTTACCGGATTTGGAGGTTTTCTTTACCTTTAACCTGCCCTTAATCCGGCTCCTGTCATCACCGATGCTGAATCTGAATGATTTTGCCCGAAGCATTAACAATCGCGGGCAAAATGAGTGCTTAGGAGAGTGGGGATGAGCCAGACGGGGCCCTGGAGCGTCAAAGGAATTGACCAGCGCGCGCGCGACGCCGCTCGCGAGGCAGCGCATGCTGAAGGCATCACCTTGGGGGAATATCTGAACCGGCTACTTATGTCGGTCGATGCCCCCCGGCCAAACGAAGTTGCGTATCCTTTCCAGAATCGCCGACCAACGGCAAACGCGGCGAACGACACGCTCGACACGTTGACGCGCCGCATTGAGGCAACAGAAGCGCGCTCCACACTTGCCATAACGGGTATGGACCACACGATCCTCGGCCTGGTGGCTCGCCTGGAAGAGGCCGAGCAAAATTCTGCTGCCGTAGCGGGCCATGTGGATAGCCTGATCGAAGAACTGAAGGACACACATTCCGCTTTGCAGGCAAAAGTGCAGAAGCTTGAAGCCGACGACACGACCCGCGAAAATCTCGAAGCGCTGAAATCACTCGAACAGGCGCTAGGCAAACTTGCCAGCCATGTCTTCGAAGAAAGCGAACTGGCTCAGAATGAGGCCCAAGCCATTCAGGGCCGGGTCGAGACAGGCTTCACCGAGCTGACCGACCGCGTTGAAAACATGGAAGTGAAGGTCGAACAGACCCTGTCCGATGCGGCCTCTCGCGTCGAGCGCGCCGTGGACCAAGCAGAGTTGCGCGCCGAGGGCACAGCCCGCGAGCTTGCCGATCGTCTATCCAATCTGGAAACGCATGTGAACTTGCGTCTGTCTGAGGTCGACAAGAGCGATGCACGTCTGGAAAGTGTCGAGACGAAGATTACGAAATCCGTGGCGACTGTCGAAACCACACTGGCTCAAACACAGGACCGGTTGAACCGAGCAGAAACCACAACGGATGCGGCCCTGCTCAGCCTTGAGTCCACATTCAACAATCTTGACGCCAAGATCGAGACCCTGTCGAAAACGGTCGAGCCTGATTTGGCGGACCGCCTTCGGGCAGAGTTTGAATCGCGCTTCGACGAAATCATGACGACTGTCCGCAGTACCGTCGACACGGCCCGCGCAGAACTGGCCGAAGAAATATCTCGTGCGGCCTCGGGCGCCAGTGAGGAAGCCGTTGCCGAACTTCAGACCGGTCTGAACGAAGTTCGCGAAAAACTGGTCGCAGGCGAAGATCGTCAGACTCAGGACATGAACAAGGTCTCGTCCGAGATCGGACGGATTGGTGACCTGGTCGGCACACGGATGGAAGAATTTGGCGCAAACCTCGACAAGCGGGTCAATGCAAGTGAGCAGCGTAGCGCCGAGGCAATTTCCCAGATTGGGGATCAGGTTGCGACCGTCGCCAACCGCCTGCAAGCGCGCCAGGACAAGGCCCTGCAGACCCTCGCTACCGAGATTGATGAGAACCGCAAGCGCGCAGACCTGAAGCTCTCCGAAGCGATATCAAGTGTCACCGATAAACTCGAGCAGGCGCAAACCCAGACCAGCGCATCCCTCTCGCCAATCCAGAAGGCGATGGCGTCACTCGCGACGCGATTGGAAATGCTCGAAGACACCGCTGCGCCCTCCAAGTCCGGTGCAGTCGAGCCAACTGATTTGGCAACCATGAATGCGCTGAACGAGACTGATCGCCTGCTCGAAGAATTCCAGGAAGAGGAAGACGCATCGTCTGATCTTCTCTCGGATGAATATGATGCAGTGTTTGAGCCCGGCCTGCCCGAGGACATTGCAGATGACGATACCAGCGACGCATTCCTCACAGACTGGACCGAAACAGAGGAAGTCGAAGAAGTCGAGATAGAAGCTGGGACGAACGCCAAGTCAAATGCTTATGAAGAAGACTACGATCTCGTCGAGGACGAATTCGAAGTTGACGCAGATCCGGACAATGCAGAAGACGATTTCTACGACGCATTCGCCGATGCTGATGAAGCTCCTTCCCCAGTCGGATTTGATGCACTTGCCGAGCTTGAGGACTACGGGGACAATTCTGCCGAGCCACGTGAATCGGATATTTTCGAAGACGATGAATTCGACACGGAAGTCGATCCGGCCGGAGAAACATTCGCCGACCCTGAGTTTACAGAGGCGCTAGAAGACGAGCCTGAGGCCGCCTCGCCGGCTGCGAACTATATCGACATGGCTCGCCGCGCTGCGATTGCGGCGTCGTCGGGTCGCAAGGATTCTTCCCCATCGCTTGCACCTCCAAGTGATCAGGCTGACAAAGGCTTGCGCTTCGGAAACGGAAAGCTCCCACTCTATGCTGCGGCCTCAGCCGTTATCATCACGGGCGCCACTGTGGGCGGGTACCTTTATCTGCGCGGTAAGCAGGCCCCGACTTCGGTAACCGAACTGGCCGCGCCCGTCGATGGGGCGGCTGCGAGTCTAATTGAAACAGAATTGCCACCCGCAGAAGCCGCCGAGTCATCCGATGATGCCCTTCTGTTCGAAGATGATGTCGCGCCGCCAACTGACTTGGAGACTGCGGCCGCAGACAAGAGCGGCGAGGTTGCACCATCTGAAGAGCCATCCGACCCGATGGCTGAACTGATTGAACCAACGCCAATGATCGCGACCGCGCGTATTGAGCCGACCACGAGCTACCCGCCGATCCCGAAAGTCGACACGCTGGCAAATGCCGCAGCATCCGGGAACGGCATCGCGCAATTCCAACTAGCGCAACAGCAGCTTGCCGATGGCAACTTGAAAGGCGGCGCAGTCCTGATGCGGCAGGCCGCAGAGAAGGGCCTGCCAATTGCTCAGTACACGCTTTCAAAATTGCACGAAAAAGGTACGGGTGTACCGAAGGATCTGACACTGGCCCGGGAATGGACGGAACGGGCTGCAAACGGTGGCAACGTGAAAGCAATGCATGACCTTGCCGTCTTCATGGCTGAGGGCGAGGGCGGCGAGCAAACCTATGCCGGTGCCGTTGGATGGTTTCGAAAAGGCGCGGAGTTCGGCATTGTCGATAGCCAATACAATCTCGGCGTACTGTACGAGCAAGGCCTCGGCATCAGCCCAAATCTGACCGAAGCCCTTTACTGGTTCATGGTCGCTGCCAAGAATGGCGACGCAGGCGCACCGGCAAAAGTCATGGAAATTTCCAAGCGCGTCTCACCAGAAGCGGTGAACCATGCCCGTGTACAGTCTGAAGACTGGACCGCCTCCCGCGCCAACGCAGCAGCCAATGGCCGGTTCGGCGCGCAATCATGGAACATCGGGAATGCGGCTCAAGTACGCGCGACACAGCAGGCCCTGACCGTACTTGGCTACAACATTGGCTCCGCCGATGGAGCCCTTGGGCCGGATACAGCGACCGCCATTCGCGACTATCAAACCGCTCAGTCTCTCGTCGTCACAGGAACCATCACGCCGGAACTGATCGAAAGTCTGAACGCTCGCGCCAAGTCTTAGTGTTATGGCCGTGTAAAAGCGCGCGGCCGTTCACTCTCATCCAGGCTGAGATAACGGTCACGCAGTCGCGTTTGGCGGGACTCGAGTGACTGCTGCTCGCCGGCAATGATGACAGCGATGGGTGCAGACGCGACCTCCAAAGGATCCCCGTCCCAACCAACCACATCCGCGGGTGCGCCGGGCGCGAGGCGACCATACCCCGTCAGGCCGAACATGTCCGCCGGGGCGGTGGTCAACGCCGCCAAAGCATCATCGAAGCTCAGTCCGTTGGCGACTGCATTGCCGGCAAGCTGTGTCGCAAGCCGTGCCTGATGGCTGCTATCCCCAACATTGGCAATGGCAAATGTAACGCCTGCTGCGGCCAGTCGCGCTGCATTTTCAGATGTCGCTGCCAGTTTCTCAAACGAGCCCGGAAGATTGGAAAACGCATTGATGATCACCGGGATATCCATCTCGGCCAGCCGTGGCGCCACACGCCACGCTTCGTCCGCGCCGACAATCACGATCTTCAGTGACGGCTCCTCCTCGGCCAGATCCATCACGGCATTCAAGTCACTGGCACGACTCGCTTCAATCAAGATTAACTGCTGGCCCCGTGCGGCGGGCGACAGCGCTTGTGCATCAATCCGGTTCAGAACCGCACCATCATTCTGCGTGATGTAGCGCGCTGGATAGCTGCGCGCATCATCCAGCGCCGCCCGCAGCAGCGTCATGGCAGACTGCCGCGAGCCGCCAGCAAGACCCGCGCCTGCTTCACCGAGCTTGATGAAGGTAAATGCCTTCTCATCCAGCTCCGTATCGAGATCACCGCTCGTATCAGCTACGAAACCCTGCCCGGCAAATAGCGCATTGCCGGTGTTGGGTACAACCACCAGGCGCGTAAAACCTTCGATCCGGGTGACATCAATCGCAGTGGCGTCCGGATTGAACCCATCGGCTGCATTCAGCGCGGCTGAAAACGGAGACATCGCCGCCGCCGTGTCATTCGTAGAATCTTCCGCGCCAACTTCAACCAGGCCTGTTCGGGCAAAGGAGGCGATCAGACCAGGCGTGACCCATTCAGCGGAAATCTCGGTGGCGCCACCTGGCACTTCAGTATCTGCCCCGCCGACCGTGACAATCCGGTCGTCCTCGATGACAACAACACCGTTTTCGATCATGCCTTGAGCGGTGCCGGTCCAGACCGTTTCACCGCGAATGACGAACGTATCGGCGTACGCGGGCGCCGCTGCGAGACCCAAGGCGGCAACGCTTGTAAGTAGTGTACGGATCATTTGCGATCTCCTTCACCAGGTTGGCCTATTTCAAAATCCATCACAGGATTGGTCTCGGGATGGTCGCGGTCAAACATCAGCGCGCCGTCAATAAAGACTTGGTCTGCCTTGGCGTAGACGCTGAACGGGTCATCGGACCAGACGACGACATCCGCCATCTTGCCGGGCTTCAGGCTGCCCGTACGATCGTCAATGCCCAATGACTTGGCCGGGTTCAGCGAAAGCCACGTCCAAGCGACCTCTTTCGGAATATCGATACCTGCCCTCAAACCATCAGACCATGCCTTGGCGGCTTCCTGGTTGAGACGTTGAATACCGACATCACTGTCCGAATGGACGATGGCACACGCGCCGGCCTTGTGGACCATCGGGATGTTCTCACGGACGCCATCATAGGCTTCCATCTTGAAGCCCCACCAATCGGCCCACATGGAAGAACACGCACCATATTCGGCCAGCTTGTCGGCAATCTTGTAGCTCTCAACGGCGTGGTGAAAGGCGGTGACCTTGTAGCCAAACTCCTTCGACATATCCATGATTTGCGCCATCTCATCGGCGCGGTAGCAATGCATGTGCACGAGGATGTCGCCATTCAGCACACCCGCGAGCGTGTCCAGTTCGAGATCACGCGCAGGTGGTTCACCGCCTTCGTCCTCGTACTTCTCCCATTTGCGCTTGTATTCTGCAGCCTTGATCCAAGCTTGCCGGTACCCTGCCACATTGCCCATCCGAGAATAAGGGGCGCCACCAGGAAAACGCCCGCCGCCATAGCCATACACGCGCTTGGGATTCTCGCCGCAGGCCATCTTCAGCGTATAGGGCGCGTCCGGAAATTTCATGCCCTGAACGGTCCGGCTCGGCACGTTCTTGAGGATCACGCCGCGCCCGCCGAACAAGTTTGCGCTGCCCGGTAGCACCTGAAGCGAGGTGATGCCTCCGGCTATCGCCCGCGTGAAGCCTGGATCTTGCGGCCAGACACCGTGCTCCGACCACACTTCCGCTGTGACCGGCGCAGAAATTTCGTTGCCATCGCCGTGCGCGGTCACACCGGGCGAGGGATAGACGCCGAGATGGCTGTGATTGTCGATAATGCCCGGAGTCACCCAGCGACCTGTCGCATCAATGGTCTCGGCACCATCCGGGGCTTCGATATCGGCGCCTAGTGCGACGATCTTGCCATCCTGCAACAGCAGGCTGCCATCTTCGATCAGGTTACCTTCGCCATCGAGGATTGTGGCATTGGTGATCAGGACAGGCGCATTCGGATAGGGCGCATATGTGGAGGGATAGGGATTGCGGTCGAACGCGTCTTCCGACGACGCAGCCTTGTCGGCATCGTCGCCTCCACCGCACGCTGAAAGCAGGAGTGCCGCAGCGCAAACAGCTGCCAGCCCATAAAGTATTCGCATTTCATTTCGCCCCGTGTCCGCAGAAAGGTTTGGCGCATACTGCTGACATTTCTCCCGGCTTCAAGGCCTGAGCCGGAAACACGCGTGAAATTCTTGCCTGCCCGGCCGGATTTGCCGCAATTTGTTTCTACTGTTCCGGTTGAGACGGGTCTTTCTTGTCTCGGCCGAACACCAAGCGCATCAGCCAGTTTGGCGCAAACCGTTCGACCCGGGGATGCCTTGCCAACACGCTCTCCATCCACCGCCTGCCCCACATCGCGTTCCGCCCCAGCAGCACGACACCAAGAATGGCAATCGGCAAGCCAACAGGAATGATCGGCGTGACGAAAGCGATTGGAATGGCCACCACGATCATGATCAGACCGGTAAGCGCCAAAATCTGGCGGAACGCTACGTTCACACCATTGCGCAGCCCCGCCGCAGGCTTTGAGGAAGCTGCGGTCTGTTCCGTTTTCATGTGGGTTTCGTCATCGGCCATTAAGCTGAATATGGGAAAAGAAGCGGGCGCCGCCAGCGATATCGTCATGATGTGGTCAAAGTCTGGTGTCTGCGTTACCTGATTGCTACAGATTGCCCGCTCGTTCCGCGCGCAGGGCGGGATGAAGTGTTGCGTGAGGCCCGGAATGAAACTGCAGTCTGTTCAGGTCCTGCGTGGAGTGGCGGCCCTCCTGGTCGTTCTCTATCACACCAGAGCCCACGAAACTCGCGGCATCGCCCATAATGGTGGCGGCGAGTTGGCTTGGCTTGGCGGCATTGTGACGAATGGTTTCGCCGGGGTCGACCTGTTCTTCGTGATCTCCGGCTTCATCATGGTCGCCGTGACCTACGAATTGAAGCCCGGTATCCAGACAGCTCTGAACTTCGTGTTCCGTCGGCTGACCCGGGTCTATCCGGTCTGGTGGCTGTTTGCCGGTATCACCACAGTCGGTCTGCTCGGCTATTTCCAGTTGGGCAATATGGTCGAAACGTTGCAAGTCACGTCGCGTCCGGAGCCAGACTGGATCTATATCATCAAGTCCTTCCTGCTGATTCCACAGGAAAAGGAGCCGGTACTTGTGGTGGGGTGGACGCTGATCCATGAAGTCTATTTCTATCTCGCGTTCAGCCTCGTCTTGCTGCTTCGCAGATCCTGGTGGCCCTATGCGTTGCTTGGCTGGGGAGCTGCAGTCATCGCAGGATGGATGTCTGGACTGTCCGGCCCGATCGTTACCGATTTCCTGTCGCTGTTTTTCTCGCCCATGACCATGGAATTTCTGTTCGGCGCCGCCACAGCAATGCTCGTCGCGTCCGGAGTTGCGTGGCGAGGTGGGATCGTGATGCTGGTCGCCACGCTATGGATGGTGGCGTCCCTGTGCCTGCAGGGGCCCCAAACCGATTACACACTTCAATGGGGCCGCGTCATGATGTTCGGCTTGCCGAGTGCCGCGCTCATCTACGGACTCGTCACGCTGGAACTTGAAGATCGTTTGGCATGGCTTGTCCCGGCGGGTGTCGGTGCTTTGCTGACTATCGCGGTTTTCCAGCTCTACGGACTGGGAGAAACAGCCCCTCTATCCGTGCGGGTCAATGCCACTATTGTTGCAGTTCTGGTGGGCGGCTTGGGCACACTTGCTACATTTTGGACAGGTTGGCTGGCTGGTCAGACCAAACCTCGCAGCGTGCGCGCCCTGTTTCCAGCCTTGCGCAAAATACTCGCTGCGATGGTCCGGCTCGGGGACGCCTCTTATTCGCTCTACCTCGTGCACACGATCGTCATCGTGGCCCTACGGGTCCTGTTCGGACGCCTCGGAGACATTCCCGTTCTCGCGCCTGTTTTCCAGCTCGGCCATCCCGGCCTGCTCGACAATGTCGCGTTTGCGCTTGCCTGCGTGACCGGATCGATTATCGCCTCGCTGCTCAGCTACACCTATTTTGAACGGCCAGTGGGCGCGCTCTTCCGAAAGTCACGCCCAACAGTGCAGAACGCTTCCTGATCCTTATTCCGCCGCGACGGAACTCGTTTCTGGCGGCGTCCACTTGAGCACAGGCTTGCGCGCTGCCTGCGTCTCGTCCAGGCGACGCATCGGGGCGAGATAGGGCGCGCCCTTCATCGTTTCATCGCCCTGTGCAGCACGCCGGGCAATCGCCTCCAGCGAGTCACAAAAGCGATCCAGCTCGGCTTTCGATTCTGACTCGGTCGGCTCAATCAGCATCGCCCCATGCACGACCAG
>Ga0098044_1001561_pt1 | contig 11981 bp, 9 predicted proteins | sample 10_taG_FD_75053 | JGI IMG/M metagenome (GOLD analysis project Ga0098044, IMG submission 75053) | Marine viral communities from the Subarctic Pacific Ocean - 10_ETSP_OMZ_AT15264 metaG | ecosystem: Environmental > Aquatic > Marine > Oceanic | place: Pacific Ocean | collected 2015-01-16 | reverse complement strand
CGCAATAATTACAGGTGAACGAAGTCCAAGGAGACTCGTACAGCCCGTCCTGCTTGAATATCTCAGCAACTCTGCTTATAGATATCCCTAGCTCCTGTGCGATGCTTGTAGCGGTTCTAGCGGGGTCTTTTAGCTTCATCTTATTGACTTGTCTACGTCGCCACTTATGAAGCTTCATTAAAAGTCGTCTACAGAAGCATTTTCATGTTCATACGATTTTACAGAATTAGTTACTTCGGTTTTCCATTTAGCTGCTAACTTAGCTGCATCTACAGTTTGATTAGCTGGAAAAAGAATGGCTGAAGATGCTGCTACAATCCTAGTCCATTGTGCATCTGTGAATGATACCGTTACATCGGGCATTATAATTTCTCCTTTAAGTCTTTGACTTCTTCTCTAAGTTTTTTAAGTTCTTCCAACATAAGAATTGAAAGTTGTTTATACTTTACTGCTTCGGGTCTATTTTTATCATCATAAACAGTTAGTTCAGGTAATATTTCATGAACTTCTTCTGCTATGTATCCAAAATCGGATTTTCCGTTACTTTTCCAATCAAACGAAACCGGGCGTAAATCATAAATATTCTCTGTATTTATATCTAAGTCTGCTATATTATCTTTGTAGCGTCTAGAAGAGCTTACTTTAGTAAGTAACCCAGTAGAGGAATTTATGTTAGCTTCAATGTCGCTAGCCACGGTTGCGGTTACCGAAATACCACTTGAACTAACAGTAGCTCGTAAAGTACCGCCAGCAGAAAACCCTATAACGTCGGAGCCTGAAAGATACATACCAGTATTAACATCGCTCCAAAAAGAGTGGGAGGGGTATGCGGCACTTCCGTCACCCCCGTTCAGGTAATAACTATATGTTGCGAATAAGGGATTATGGTATCCAATATATGCACGATTCATGACATTACTAGTTCCGCCATAATCTACACTAGGTTCAAAAATAAGGCTACTGCCATCTGGTGTAGTAGCGGTATTAACTTCATTCAGCATAGTCCAAAAGGCAGACCCCGACGTTGATGCTGCTGGAGTTGCAGCAGTTTGACCACTGAGGAAAGCTAGGGTATCAGCACTTCCCCCTCCACCATCTTTTTCATACCTAAATAGTCCATAAGCAGTAGTAGGAATGACTGTATCTACTATGGGTTTATCAAAGCCTAAAAATAATCCTTTAGGTAAATATCCAAAATTATCAGATAATATGGATAAATCATTTGTTATTCCAGTTCCAGCCATATATAACTCCTATACCCTACACTTGATTTCCGAAATTTTTACTACTAGTCATTAATATTTTAGCCGGACCAGCGGTAGTGCCAGATCCTGCAACCCCGTCCCCAGCCATTACGTAAGCTATTACAAGCTTACTGGTACCCAACACCTCCACCGGAACAACAAAAGTTCCATCATATGTAAAGGTGTCTTTCAGAGTTACGGTGACCCCAGAGTTATGCGGATTCGCCTTAGTTCTAGTTTTACCAGCCCTCGCCCGTGTACAACCACTAAAGGTATCGACAGATTGAGTACCCAACAGAATTAGTTCGTTCTCTATTTCAACTAAATCACCCGCAGAAAACCCAGTTGAGTCGTCTAACACAACCGCAGTTCCTACGGCAGTAATACCACCATCAAGGGTGTCAGTGGTGCTACCAGATGGCGTTCCAGTAGGCTCCATTGCGGCGATTTTGATAAGATTCGGCTGGGCTGATCCCATATCTACATACATTACATAAGGTAGCGTCGCTCCATCATACGTAGTGAGAGAGAATTGACCATTAAGATAAGAAGCGTTATCTGATTGTCCGCTAAGGAGTGCTTGGGAGCTTCCGTCTGCAAATGTTACAGAGCCTACCTGCCACTCTACTGAAGTTCTTACGTTACTTCCGTCTTGAGGTTTGAGATGGATAGCCACTTCAGCACCGCCAGCTCCTGCTAGTGCAGCAACTATTCTTCCGGTAGCCCCTGGATTTCGCTCTCCTGAACTAACGGCGATACGAGCCACTGAATCAGATGAGGAAGTTGTATAGTCATTTCCTTCAGTCACACTAACAACCTCAATAATGCTGTCCATTCTCCCTGGACCTTGTTCATACTGTATCCTCTTAACAGTCATATTGTCATTTATATTAGCAGTAGTTGTATTGGTTACTTTAATTTGCTGCCCCGCCCTAACTTGATACCAAGTAGAGCTTTGTTTATGTTCAGGATACCCGATTATGGTAAAGGAGCCTTCTACCAACCCTTCGATCTTAAACCCCTTACGTAATACAGCCGCAGCAGCCTCTATCGCCTTTAGCCTACCCGCTTTTGCTGCGGCTGTATCTACAAAATCATATCCCTGTACAGTTTTTTCTATTATCATTCCCGTCTTCAAAAACGGGGTGGTGGTTACATTTGCATAAGGTTGGGAACCAGTAGTTGGTCCAGCTTGTTGTGTTACCGTTTCGCCAGAAAACCACAAAGGGGGCATATTTGCAGTACCGACAGCATCCTCTCCGTCCACATGGGAAACTAATATAGCTCCATCTTCAACATATTGAACTCTCCCAACCAGGCTTCCTGAACCTACAAGCCTAGATCCCCCCTGATTGCTCTCCTCTCCGCTATCCTCATTATTGGCATAGAAGGGAGCGTTGGTTACCGTTCCATGAGTCCATCGTTGAAGAAATATCTGTCTAGGTACCCCACCTGCATCCGTCCATACGGCGTTACAATGGGTAACTACTTGCCTTCCAGGTTCGTTAAAGGCGGAACCCGCCATCATTGGGTGCGCTGTATCGGTAGGGGCGGTTAATCCATACTGAACGGTCAATCCATTAGAGGCTGGATCAGATGGGACAGTTCCTAATTTATGATAGTTAAAATCTAAATCACTATCCAAGTAAAAAGCAAATCCTCTATTTTCATCGTCTATTGAGGTGGCTCCCCAAGGATCTTGTTGAGCCTCGTCGGTTATCGCACGTAAAGCAGTTTTCCCACTACTTTTAAACGTTGAAGCTCTAGAATTTGTATCTGCCGAAGCGAGAAACTTCGATCCGTTTGTGATATCTATATTAGCGGCTGTGGCGGTGTGATCCCCTATAATCGCCGACAATAATCCGTTTGTATCTCCTCTACCATTCTGGGAATATTCTTTGTCACGCATAGTTCGTTTAGCTAGTTCTTGAAGATTATCTCTTGCGTTGAACTCGATAACCTGACCATATTTAGGATGGGTTGGAATATTTATATCTTCTATCTTCCCCCGGAATAAGATTAAATTAGTAGCAGCTCCCCCAGTACCGGAAGTTTCCACGATTTCTACTTCGTCATATGGGGAATATCTCGTGGATATTGCTCCATTCGGATTCGCAATCACCACATTTAATAGCATAGGTTGATATAACGCATCAACTATTCTAAAAGAAACAAGACTAGTTTCTGTCGAAGCAAAACTACCACCATATTTTAATACTGCTACCACTAAATTTTAATCTCCCTATCCTGAATTGACCATCTCATTATTTCTTCTTTGACAACAAATATAGTTCCAGCATCATTGCTTCAGCAAAAGCTCTATCCGCAGGATCTATGCTGCCTAAGGACGACGAATCAGTCGCATCCCAAACGGTATCGGGACCAATTGGAACCATGAAAGGAGGGGGTGCTTTGGGACCGTGAACAACAGTATTTACCAGCTCCTGCGCTACAGCTTTACTCTCAACTGTTTTCCCCCCTGAAAACAAATTAGTAACAGCTCCTACTGGGTCCCACTCGTCTGGTAAAAACTCAGTAAGCATTTCTTCTAGATTAAATTCCGGTACATGGTTTATCCACGAGTTATACCACTTGTCCATCGACTCCTTCCCAAAATCCTCTGCATCCTCATCGGATAGTCCTACTATATCGCCATCGTTAACGGCTGTTTGTACATGGAACTGATTAATGGGACCTTCTGGGGGATTTGCGGGTGCGTCAGGATCGTCGTCCATCCACGTAGGCTTACCATACACAGCCTCCTCCAATTTGTCGGCGGGGATTTCCATCGCCTCTATATATGAGTCCTGTACCGCTGTCACCTCCTCTTGTGTAGGAAGCTTAAATTGGGCTTCAAATCCAGCTGCATATGAGTCCCTTACCTCGGCAATCCGCTCTTCTGAAGGAAGCTCCAACTGAGCTTCTATCCCATCTACATACGACTGGTGTACATCTCGCACCTCCTCGTCTGTAGGCATCTTATCGTCAATGTTTTTCTGAATGCGCTCCCTCTCTTCGTCTACATCTGCTTGGTTAATTGGCTCATCTACCAAAATAGCGTGGTCAGTAGCAGTCCCATCTAAAAAAGCATCTCTCTCGGTGTCTGTAACGAGTGGACCCTTATCTGATCCGATAGTTTTTGCTAATAATTCTTCTCTACCGGAACCATCTGAGTTTAGCTCTGCCCCCTTCTTTTCAAATATTTCCAGGATCTTGTCACCAGCACCCCTAGCAATACCATAAATATAATCCCAAATTGGTTCCCAAATTTTCTTGAAGGTTTCCGGCATGTTCTTAATGAAGTCTCCAACAGTCCTCACTATATCTGCCAACCAATTGATTCCTTTAGATATAAATGGGATAAATGGGGATAACAAGATATCTATCAAAGAACCTATAATTCCGAACATGGATTTAGTGATGCCCTGCATTATTTTAGAGCCAGCTAACAAAGCATAAAAGCCCACGGTTGCGCCCTTCTTTACCAGGGCTTTCCAATTTTTAGATAGTCCTTTTACCCAAACCCTAATTTTCTGAAAGAACGATAATTGGTTCCCAGGTTTATTTTCTGACTCTGGGATGTCGGAGCTTTCTAAGATGGAGGCAGTTATACCTATTACGCCGTTAGCAACCATTCTATGCCCTCTTTACCGATAGGAAATTTAGGGTGTATACCCAATAAATTGCTTCTTTAGAGGATCTCAGGACAGCACTAAAATTAGATATCATACCTACATAATCAGTAGTTCCTGCCGTTTCATCTCCAGAAGTACCCGGAATACTTATAGTAACCGTATTAGTATAATGATCGGTAACCACATCTTCTAATTGGTTCTTATCACAAATCACATTAGTTCCATCAGAACCTGGAGTTGTAGGAAGAATGCCCCTAAGAGTTATGTTTGGGTCGAAGTACCCCATATCTATCTGAAGGGGGTTTGCCCCCGGCATAGGAGAATGTAGCGGAGAACGTCGAATATTCAAAGTAAATTCTTCTACTTGTAAAGAATACGTAGTCTCTGACCCCCCAGAGGGGGTAAACGTAATTGTTACATCTAATGTTGCTGCCATTTAGTCTCCTCCACTAAGGTCCGTCAACAGCGGGATTTGGTACAACAGCGTCAGTGGCACCAGCGGTAGCAAATGCTGCATTGAAGTCTGTATTACCAGGAACACCCCCAGTCGCCTGAGTAGTCACCAGCTCCGCCCAATTTAACAGAAATTGTCTCCAGCCTGATAAACCTTCCATTCCTACATCTCTCCCCGGATAAACACCATGCTCCACCGCCCATTCGGGATTCGCAGTAGCGTAATTCATCGTGGCACCAATGTCTGCGGTGGATTTACCATAGACTGCCTCAAGTAGCATTTTAGCTAGAACAACTGCCCCAACTGCTCCCCCAACTATCAGTATTCCTAGTAATGCGGGAACCAGTGCTGCCCCTATACCTAGCAAATAACCCCCAGCTGTTGCAAATAGTTGCGTAAGCCCCAGGTAACCTAGAAGTTTAAGGGTAGTCCACCTTGCAGCGGTTTTAATTCCACCCGCTCCAAACATAATCGTACTCCATGCCCAGCCCGCTACGACCTTAACTGCGGACGCTCCCCACTTCGCAAAACCTAACATATTTCGAAGAATGCTCTTCGTAAAGATAGCGGCTTTAGAAAACATTTTACCCAACAGTGCTGAAGCAGCTAGTAAGGGTCGTTGAGCCACCGTTGGCAACATATTCCACAGAGCTCTTCCAGTGTACGCTGTGAACTGCGGAATTATATTAAACAGACCTTTTCCAGCCCATGATGCGAACCTAAAACCTTGTCTAACTCCTGTAGCTACCCACGATAAGAGCTTAAAGGGAGCTTTGACGAGAAATTTACCTAGTCCTAAGGCTCCTTTTAGGGCTTTTTTTAGTATAAACGTTCCTGTCCCTATAAATTGCCTCATAACCCACATACCCGCCATAGGAGTTGCTACGATAGAGGCGAATAAAGCTGCGATTAATGCGACACCTGTTACGTTTTTAAGTCCTTCCTTAAAAATTCCCCATAAGCCGCCCTTCTCGTTCCAGGTGTCTATCCACCATTGCTTAAGTCCTGCCCAAGCATCTGACCAAGCCGCCTCACCCGTTATCAATTTTCTAACCCACATTACTACTGTAGATAAAATAACAAGACCTCTAACAAGTAACGGGGCTATGGGACCTATAATTACGTCCATAAAGGTTCCGAATATCCGCATAATGGATTGCATGGTGCCACTAATTATTTTAGAGGACGCTAACAATCCCCCAATTCCCAGAATAGCCATCATCTTTCTAGAAGATTTCCAAATATCTTTAATCCAATTTTGGTTATCCTCTTGATCTTTTGAGGGTTTGCCCATAGAAGAACTACCCGTTCCTGTTATGGGGGAAGAACTGTTGCCTACTACCTCAGCAATTATGTTAATCGTGCCACTAACGTCGGTTGGCATTAGATTGAGCCTCTTGATCCTCTTGTCGTTTTTTGTCTCTAGCCCGTAAGAAAGCTAATAGCGATATCATCTCTCCTTCGTGCAACTCTTGTATTAGATCGTGGGGTAACCCTGCTTCTAATAATCTAAGGGTGATAGCCCAATGGCTTACATGCCGTATTTCGTCAATATTTAAAGCGGAAGCGTTGCCTCTAAAATAAGACACCACCCTTACGCTAAATTTTCACTTTTTTCCGCTATACCTTGATCTGTTGCAGACGGAACTAGCTTCTCTAAAGCTTGCCCTAAGGTAAGATTTACTTTAGCTAAAAATGTATCGTTAGTACCCCCCCATGGAGCCGCAGTAACAACATACTTCAACACTTCATTGATGTATCGTTGTCCATCAAAGGCTACGCCGCCTTCTGCGGTATAATTAGTACACTGAGATACTATAGCATTCTTTTTAGCCCACGATAGGGGCCGCATAGAAATCTCAATTTTTTCCTCTTCTTCTTCATATGGCAAGTCTAAAATAACCTGCTCTACTTCTCTAGTTAATAGATACTTTTCGTAACTCATACTTCGCTCCTTATTTGCTAATTTTTACTTACGGGTAAACTGGTTCAGAATCTACTATCGTTGCAGACATATTTCTAAATAAGACATCTACCTCAGTCGAAACTGGGTTATCGGTAGATACACTAGTGTTTGCTGACCTTATAAATGCTCCTTGGTTATTCCCGCCCGTTCCTGACGCTCCGTCTTGGTTTGCAGGGACGTTTATGGTTATAGTATCGCTAGTTCCACGGGTAAACACTAGATCAATATCAAATCCTGCTGTACCTGACCCATAATCACCTTCTGTTAAAAGTTCTTTGAAAAGGGTTCTAGTAGTATCTGTCGCTCCTGCGGCAGAATCCGGCAAAACAACCGTGGCTGTCATACTGTATTCACGACGACCTTCATATATCTCCGATGGTGTTCGTTCTGATCCATCATTTCTGATAAAGTATCTTGGCTCAAGGTTGTTATTAATATTGATAGTAAAATTAGTGACCCTAGCAAAGGTTACTCCAAATAATTGGATACTGCCCTGAGAGAAGTAATATGGCTCAGTACCAGGGTACTCTACCGTAACAGCGGATAATCCCGCATCATATTTATTATTCGGCGCAGTCACCGCACTACTGTCATATTGGTTATGTTGAATATCTATAAACGGAGCGGAGTCCCAACTCATTCTAAGGGTTCCGCCCTCTTCAGCAGTTAGGGTAGCCTGTCCGATCTTTCCGCCTATGTAACGTCTAAGCCAATCATTAGTGGCTGTTTCGCTAGAATCTCTGTTTCTCACCTGCCAAGTTACAGGAGATAATGCCACTGTTTCTGTGACATAATGAGTGAAGGGAGCTACTACCTGTTTACACGCTACTGAGGCATCATGTGCAATTAGGAATGGGTAGTCCACCCAAATTCGGTCTTGTGTAGTAGATTCAGTATTAAGGTCAATTTGCGTAATCTTTCTAATTTCCTCTTTTCCGCTACCATCAGCTTCTATTTGAATATACTCATCATCTGCGTAGTTAGAAGCATCCACAAGCAGAACAAAATAATCACCTGCGCTCACCGCTTCTGCTGCTGTAGAGGTTCCGACATCGCTACCAGGGGTAGACCCTTTGGAAGCCACTTTCCCGATTGGGAATCGTAGAGGGTATCCGTTTAGGAGTTCAAAGTTAGATAGGGTTCCTGAAAAACTCTGCTGACCCTTGAAGGCTGTATAGAAGTTTCGTTTGGACTCAGTTCCTAAGAAGTAACGGGGTTCAATTTCCATTGCGGGATCGGGGAGTTCTATAGTTTCCCATACACCTGGTGTGAATCGGATGTGATCCATAGTTACATCACCGTCCGAATCCTCAGAAATTCCTAATCCTTGAATTACGCCAGAATCGGTGTCAGCTTCTTTTACAGTACAGTTATCCAAGTGCGGATAACCTAAAGGAGCAGATAAAGTAATAACACCTGCTGATGTACCTGCTCCCGTGAAGGAAACAATTCGTCTAATTTCACTATTTAGGGTTACATCATCTGCACCAGCGTGAGTATCAGCGTCGTTACCAATTATTACATAAGTGGTTCCTGCCGTTAAATCATCCATATTATCGCCATCTACAGAGATGGTTCGGCTTCCAGCGGCTACACTGGCAGACAAGGCTCCTGAAAATCCCGATGAAGCTTCTAGAGTCGCCTCTAAGGGCGCAAAATATCCACCTAACGCTACTTCCGAAGCGAAAGAAAAGTCTACTTGGTCGTTACGATATACTGCCAATTTTTTAATCTCCTATCAATCATGGGATAATCCCTATTGTTATTATACGTCTTATGTCTCCAATAAGACCGCTCTATTTTCTAATTCAACCTGCACCTGCGCTCCCCAAACCTGTTCGTTTTCTTCAATACCTATCTCATCCATACCTAAATAGACGATTCTTTGGAAATTGGTCATTCCATGACGTTTATTGTGCAGGATACGTCTTATCTCTTCTGCCAAGTCGTAAAGCCTATCTCGACCGTCAGAGGCGTTAGTAGTCCAAAGTTCTAATAGGACGTTGTAAACTCTATGCCCATATGTATGGTTTCCTACGGGCGTTTCCCTAAAATAAGGAGAATCCGCCCTAACAGTAAGCAAGTCTCCCGCATTTACCAAGTCGTGTCTAATCTGAGTGTCATTATGATTTATGACTCTCATTGTTGGTTCTGTTACATTACTAGCATTCCATTGTGCATCTAGTAGAGCTTTTACGTCGTCTTGTGCGACTAAAGATGCCATTATTTATCTCCTATTTTATCTCGCTTACTTCATCAACACTAAATTGTTCTACTGCTGCACTATCTATTAGTATTTCTTGCTCGCCTGAGTGCTGTCCATTAAACGCATTGAAATTTATAAGCACATCTTCTACTTCTAAATCGGATTTGGAGAACATAACTCCTTTCCCTCCCGGAGGTGGGCTACCAAAGGATTTAGCCGTACCCTTACCAGTGGAAAATCCTGAAATTCCGTCATTGGGCATAAGAATCACTTGATCTTCTATCTTCCCTAGTTGTTGAGCATTTTTTACAGCTTGAAGGACATTCGTAGCTACGTTGGTTCCCTCCTTAGACCCTGAATACGAAGATTTATCCGCTAATCCCCTATATACAGGTTTTACCCTACCAGCAGCTTTACTAGTAAGTTTAGCTTTGGTATATTGTTGTGAAAGGGCAACGTAGGGAATGATAGCCATCGCATTATTTATACCCTCTTCCCATCCGTTTACAATATCCGGCCACTTTGCTTGCATAGTAGTTTGCCAGAAAGAGTGTTCTTCACCCTTCCTATGTTTAGCAACCCCCTTCAGTGTAAACAAAGCGGCTCTTATGGCTATATTATGTTTAGCGTTGTTTGTACCCCCATGTAACCATCCACTGAAAGCCGGACCGAATACGTCTTTTATTCCGTTCTCCTTTAGGAAAGCTTGAACAAGTTTGACATTTTCATATGCATGTTCACCCCCGGACAAGAAGTTGGTGGAAAGAGCCTTCGTAGCTAACTCCTGAACTTCAGCGGTTCTAGTTTGATTAATCGCCCCCCAAATTCTTGTTTCTGGGGTAGATGTCCCACCCATTGTATAAGGCCCTTCGTTCAGCGTTTTATGAGCCCCGTTAGCTTCTTTAAGATGTGCTGAATGTGGTTGGGTTTTACTGTGCCAACCAGAGTAACCATCATGTTTATGTTGACCCGGATGACCCCCTTCTTCGACACCCTCACCTATTTTACTAATGATGTCATCTCTACGAGCCTTTAGAGTTGCCTTCATCCCCTCTTTGTCAGGAACCTGAGAAGCGTCCACTATTGCATCAATATGGGAATCTTTGACGCTTTTTAGTACTTGCGCTCCTGCTTTCAAGTTCTCTTCGGTTATATTTTGAAATACTTTATGAGCTACTTTACCTAAATCAGGGTCCCGCATACTCTCTAATTCTTTTACGTCACTAGTAAAAGCTTTAGCACCTCCCGCACCCCCGAACTTTAAAGCCCCACCACTATCTATTTTGACAATTTGATTGCCTGATTTCTGCATGTTATCGTGTTGGGGACCTACTACATCCCAATTTGCCAACCATGCGTCAATGACAAAGGAATTCATAATCCCAGGTTCATTAGCCATATCAGATATTTTTATTTTTTCCAGAGTTTCATCCCAACTGGATTTTATAGCGGTTTTTCCTTCAAAATCAATAAGGGAGGGTGATAAGGTTCTTATTCCGCATAATTCGTATAATTGACTAGCTAACGCCTCGGATTTAACTTGTTGGTCGTTACCAGAGCTGCTGAACTTAATGTAAAATTTATCCCCAGTTTGTTGATGTTTAAATACCCCGCCTTCTTGGTAACCCATAGCCCCGTCAACTTTCGTCAAAACCTCATCCCAGTTACCAGGTTCTGAGCCTAATGGAGGTAAAGTTAGTTCTATGGTTTCTTCGGGTTCTTGTCCGGGTTTATAAATAGCTCCCTCATGCGCTATCACTACTCCAGTTTGACCAGCACCTACAGTTTCATCACCTACTAATATTGTCCCTGAAGCTATTTTAGTTGTTGAACCATCTTCATACTCTATAGTATAATTTTGTCCGGCTTTAGTTTTATGCGTCTTTACAATTGTGGCACTAACAAGGTTCCCATCATATTGTTTTACAGTAAGTTTAGTTCCCTTGTCTAGGCCATGTTTATTTTCTAGAGGAGTGGCTCCCGTTGGTTCTGGTACGTGTTGTACTGCTGTTCCGTCGGGTAACCCTACAATTTTTAATCCATTCTCAGCATCCGAATCTAACTCCGACATCTCTGAAGCAAATTGGTTTTTATATACTGCTCCATCTTTTCCTTCTATGTCCACATGTATACCAGGTTTTTTCAAAGTTCCCAAAGCCCCTTGTGGGGTGGGAACTACAGTAATGGTGTTACCAGTCGAAGAAAGAAAAGATACTCCTACAGGAAGATCCATAAAGTTATCTGAGTGAACCTTACCACCCAACTGGAATCCTTTATTCTTCACGTAAGACGCTACATCGGGAAGAGACTGTACGGTAAATGTTTCAGGATTCTGAACAAGCGATTCCCATGACGTTTGGTTAACTGTAGAAGAACCTTCCGAAGTATAGTCAAGCATTCCACCATGGTATGAGCCGGGATCCGATTTATTATCTTTTATATGTATAATTGCGCCATTGGAGGCAATAAGAACTGT
>Ga0098044_1001559_pt1 | contig 11998 bp, 18 predicted proteins | sample 10_taG_FD_75053 | JGI IMG/M metagenome (GOLD analysis project Ga0098044, IMG submission 75053) | Marine viral communities from the Subarctic Pacific Ocean - 10_ETSP_OMZ_AT15264 metaG | ecosystem: Environmental > Aquatic > Marine > Oceanic | place: Pacific Ocean | collected 2015-01-16 | reverse complement strand
TTAATATTGTTAAACTGCTTATAGATTTCATAAAGAAAAATATTTGCAGCTTGCGATGTATTTAAGCAATACCCTACTCCAGGCATGGGCACAAACACTGTTGTTGCTCTGAGGGAAATTTCCTCTGGCACCCCGGAACGTTCATTACCGACCACCAGATGAAAATTGCCAGAAAGAGTGAAATTAAAGCCAAAAATGGATGTTGCGGAATCAGATATTTCTGCAGCGACAATCGGCATATTAGTTTTTTCAACATATTCAACATATTTGTGAGGATTAGAAAAACCCTGAAGTTCTACATAATTCTGTAAAGAGCCAGAAAGTGGCTTTAAGATGCTGCTATCTGGAATAGAACCAATCACATTAATTTTTCTAACTCCAAAGCAAGCAGCTGCTCTTATTAAAAAACCAAGATTTTGATCTACTTCAAAGTTTACGGTACAAATCTCTAAAGGAAGAAACTCAGCTTTTTTAAGCTTTTTTTCATATCTCTGAGATCTCGTAAGCTCTCTTGACCTTTTCACTGTTATATTATATCACAAATAAAAGTTTTTTTCACGAAGTCGCTATAAATAATTCTAAATCTATTGATGCAGTGTTCGCTTTTGCCTTTAAACTCGTAAAATTAACATATGATCCAAAAGAATCTCCCTCTCCAGAACCAGATATTTTTGAATTTGTAAAAATATAAGATTGGCCAGCGTCTAATCTTACATCGTATCTATTAAAATCTGCGGGGGCTGCAGAAGAAGATATAAAAGACAATCTAACAAAATTCTTATTGTCTAGATTAGTTACCCTAGCGTATTTAAGACTAGTAATATCATAGGTTCCAGCGCCAACGGAACCAGAAAGATTCAATAGAGTAGTAGTATCAGCTACTGGAACTGTAACAATTCTTTGAGATACATCGTTTACTCCACCTATGATTACAGAATTTTTATTTCCATAATTTTGATTATTTAATTTAATTTCTTCGCGAACTACAACTGTTAGTTTTGAAGCGTTTACGGTAGATGCCATTTTAAACTCCTACAATCTAATTATTCAGGAGCAAATCTATATTTAGGATCTACTTCAAACATTTGCGGCTCTATGACCTTATCAAATGATTTAAGCCACTCTATTTCTGAATTTGCAAATTCTGAATTAGCAAAAACTTTATACCAACAGCTAACGCTAGGATCCCATCGGTATCTTCTTTTTTTCAACTCAGAGTTTTTTTCTCTAGGAGAATTCATTGCAAAAACCCTAAATTCTGGACTTTCAGCTGCTTTTAATAATTCTTCAATTTTATTATTTTTTCTTAAAACATGAATCATTGCGTCGACATCATTGTGTGCTTGATGTGAATCATAAAAGAACCCTGACCATGCGCATAAAACTTCTAAAGATTTTGATGGCCTGCAAAAATCTCTCCAAAAAACTTGGCTCATTGAACATGCCCAAATAGTTTCTGTTGCAGGTAAGTTCAATCTTTTAAACTGAGACTCTACCATTCCTCTGTCAAAATTAGCATTATGGCAAACTACAAAATCTGCTTTTTTCAAAGTAGCATATAACCAATCCCAATCAATTTTTTCTCCCCTCAATTGATCATCGCTAATATTTGTTAATTTTTTAATTTCATCGGAAAGCTGAAATCCTGGATCATTAAAATAAGTCTTGCTCTTAGCAAGAGCAGATATTTTATAAGTTTTTTTATTTACTAAAACTGGGCGTAAAGAAAGTTGTATGATTTTATCAGAATCAAAACGTAATCCAGTTGTTTCAACATCTAAAAAAATTAAAACTAAATCTTCAGCAGATCTCTCACAATCTGGAGGATCTAATTTTTTCATTTTATTTAAAACAACGGTCTCATTATCACTTGATAAATGTTTCAATTTAATTTTTCTTTCTACTAATTTTATTCGTGAAGTGGCATTAAGTCGTTTGTATAAAAAACAGCCTCAGTGTCATCATCGAATTTAATTAAAGCTCGAGTTCGAGAGCCTGCTGTCCCGCCTACATGCCAGGTAGTGCTTTTATTTCTTTCAAGAGAAATAACTGTTGCTTTACGTCTCATGTCGCTAAAAAGCGTGACTCTATCACCAGGTTTAATCATAAAAATATAGTATAAAAGAAAAATTAAATGTACATCAAAAAACTTATTATTCTAAGGAAGAAGTTAAAAATCGGTATGCTTCTCCAACACAATCAGTTACGATAAATAAATCTAAATCACTTTCGGAAATTACTCCATATTCTACCAGAGCATCAAAATTAAGAAAATCATCCCAAAACTGCTTGCCCAATAAAACTGTAGGTATATTTTTCTGTATTTTTCCGCATTGTCGCAAAGTCAAAAGCTCAAAAAGTTCATCCATAGTTCCAAACCCCCCTGGACAAACTATAAGTGCTTTACAGAAATATAAAAACCAGTATTTACGTGTGAAAAAATAATGAAACTCAAAATCCAAATCTTTAGAAATATATGGATTTAATTCAGATTCAAAAGGTAATGATATTCCTAAGCCTATACTTCTTTTTTTATCTGCTCTATAAGCTCCCCGATTTGCAGCTTCCATAAGACCAGGGCCGGCTCCAGTTACAATATGATAATTTTTTTTCTCAGTCCTAGCCCACGAAGTAAGCTTGTTAGCTAAATCGTCAGTCATGTCGTAATATTTGGATAACTTAAGAGCTCTTTCAGCTTTTTTTACTTCAGTCTTTTTTTCTTCTTCATCTTTAATACAGTTAGCAGCACTTAGATTTTTTTGAGCTTCTTGAGATGAAATAGCTCTCGCAGATCCAAAAAATGCTATAGTATCTTTTACATTATTTTTTTCAAACCTTGCTTTAGGTTCTTCATATTCACACAAAATTCTTATTGGTCGTGCGTCTTTACTATTTAAAAATTTTAAATTTTTGTAAGATTTTTTAGGCATTTACAGCTCCACTTGGCATATTATGTTATTAAATATTTAATGCTGAGCCCAATAGCCTATTAATGTTTAGATCGTCTATACCAAATTTCCACTTCTTTTGGCATTTTTTTTGATTTCTTTTTCTTTTTAAATCTTTTATTTTTTCTTTTAATACAAAGATTGTGTAGTTTTTGTTTAGCTTCAGTCAGCGTACTGCATTTATAATAATTACCTCTGCCCACTACATAAAAAGAGTATTTACCTCTATGAATTCTATACTTGCCTTTAACATCAACTTCGGTATTTTCTATCAAAATAGAAGAATATTTAGCATGACTATGATTCATTAAGTACCTCGTACACGTCTTTGTTTAAGATCACTGCACCTTGATATGCTAAAAATATATCGCTAACGCTATGGCTATCTTTTAGCATAGAACAAACTACTGGAAATTCATATCCCAAATTTACAAAGTGTCTAACCCTCATAATCAAAACTTCAATATAATTTTTATTGTCCATATTTTTTAAATTTTTATTCCAGCAAGATCTAACCATTTTTTATTCTCTAAAACAATCTTATTAAGCTGGTCTTGGTCTAAAGTAACTTTTTTGCGAAGAGTTCCGCATTGAGTGTTTTTAAGTCCTATTTTTTTAGAAACTTTGTTCCACATATAACAACGATTATCAGTGGCTTTTACTCGCTTATAACATTTTCCAGTACCATAAGCAGCAAAAAGATTTATTGGCGCGCCTTTAGGGCAAACTGTTCGCAAGTGTCTAAACATATAAAGTGCCTGTTCAGCAGCTAAATCAGTGCTTTCGCAAAGCTGTTTTTCAGTAAAAACCGGTACCCACCTTGAATAGCTTCTAGTATATTTTTTTCCACCTATGAAAATTTCTTTTTCAATTTTTTTCACTCTACTAAAAGCCCATGGTTTCATCATTTGAAAGCTTGTTATAGATCTTCCGGCGTCGCCTTTTCTTTTGCATGTTTGTACATCTTCTCTAAAGCCACTCTCTCCCCATGCAGTAGTAACTAAAATTGTAGCAGACGCATATTTGTGAGCAGGCCCATTGAATAGCTTAAATTCTGGATGGTTCTCTATAGCCATCGACATTGATTTTGCTAGTTTATATAATCTCCCATGCTCTTTTTCAACATTCACGTGACGCTGGCCTTTATGCATGATGGCAAGCATCGTTACAAAAACAAAAGTAGTAAAACTCATAATAATTTCTCTATATATTTTTAAATATTTTTTAAGCTTTTGGTTTTCAAAGCTTTATTTTAGTGCTAGTATTTACACAAATTAAATCTTAAAAAGATTCAATCGCAGAATTAATTGATCTGTTTAATGCCTGCTCATTATAGCCAAACAATATATCAACAATTATTAAATCTTTATTTAAAATATAAAAAGTTGGTAAATTAGAAACATTCCATGCGTTTGAATTTGCCAATACTCGATCTCCGGCTAAAACTGGAGAATTAATAGAAAATCTCAAAGCCCAAATCTCTAAAATATTAAGAGGCGGCGGGGAGTTACCTTGATTATCTTGAAGTAATATAGTAACATAATTAAAATTGACTAATTCACTTTTTTCACTCACTACGGATGGTATACTTCTAGCTGCTAGTTGACATGGATAACACCAAGTGGTACTAAAATCTAAAACAACAACTGAACCATAATGATGGTATAAATTCCATGGTTGACCGTTTTGCGCTATTAAACTAAAATCGCATGCATGGTCTCCAATCTCAAAACCGCACTCAGTCCAATGAATAGAATTTTTTGGTTGTGAGTATGTAGTACAAGAAATACAACTAAAAGTTAATAATAAAACTAATAATAAAAATCTTGGTGGCATGTAATTCATTAATTAAATATTATGCACCATCTAGATTTTTTCAATTATTCGTCTTCGACTTCTTCAAAATCAGCATCAACGACATCTTCTTCTGGATGTGATTCGTTATCTTGGTTTTCAGTATCATTAGACTTTTTATAAAGATCAGCGCTTAAAGAATGAAGCTTGGATTGCAGATCTTCAAAAGCTTGAGAGAGATTTTCTCCTGTTTCTAATGCAGCTTTAGCTTCTTGCAACGCTGTTTGTACTGTGGATAAAGTAGATTCAGGTATATCGTTTTCATTATCCTTAATCATCTTGTTGGTTTGATAAACTAGGCTATCTAGTTTATTTCTAGACTCTACTTCTTCCATTCGTTTTTGATCTTCTTCAGCTGCAGATTCTGCATCTTTAACCATATTTTCAATATCAGAATCAGACAAACCGGATTGGTCTTCAATTCTAATACTTTGCTCTTTTCCAGTTGCTTTGTCTGACGCGCTGACGCTTAATATACCATTAGCATCAATGTCAAAACTAACTTCAATTTGTGGTATTCCTCTAGGCGCTGGCGGGATTCCGGAGAGTTGAAATTTTCCTAATGGCCTGTTGTCAGAAGCAAACTTTCTCTCACCCTGTAATACGTGTACGTCTACTGAAGATTGATTGTCTGTAGCAGTGCTAAAAGTCTCAGATTTAGTACAAGGAATTGTGGAATTTCTTGATATTAATACAGTTGTAACTCCGCCTAACGTTTCAATTCCCAAAGACAACGGAGTTACATCTAACAGTAACATATCAGTAACGTCTCCAGAAAAAACGCCTCCCTGTACAGCAGCGCCAAGAGCAACTACTTCATCTGGATTAACGGAATTATTAGATGATTTTCCAAAAAACTCCTCAACCGACTTTTTAACCAAAGGGATTCTAGTAGAACCCCCGACCATAATAACTTCATCTATTTCAGATTTTAAAAGATTTGCATCTTTAAGCGCATTTTTTACTGGAGTTAAAGTTTTCTCAACAAAAGAATCGACCATTTGTTCAAACTTTGATCTAGTTAAGCTCGATGTAAGATGCTTTGGTCCAGTAGCATCAGCAGTAATAAATGGAAGATTAATTTCTGTTTGTTGCGCAGAAGATAATTCTATTTTAGCTTTTTCTGCAGCTTCTTTCACTCTTTGCAGGGCTGATGAATCTTGAGATATATCCACACCAGTTTCAGATTTAAAATTAGCAAGTAAATGATCGATTATAAACTGGTCTACATCATCACCACCAAGGTGAGTATCGCCATTAGTACTCAAGACTTCGATTACGCCTTCAGAAATTTCTAATATAGAGATATCAAAAGTTCCACCGCCAAGATCATATACAGCAATTTTTTGTTCACCGTTCTTATCCATACCATAAGCTAAAGCAGCTGCTGTTGGTTCATTAATAATTCTTTTTACTTCTAATCCAGCTATCTTACCAGCATCTTTAGTGGCTTGGCGCTGAGAATCATTAAAATAAGCCGGAACTGTTATAACAGCTTCAGTGACTGAAGACCCTAAATAGCTTTCAGCTTCTCTTTTTAGCTTTGATAGAACCTGAGCAGAAATCTCAGGTGGAGCTAAATTTTTATCATATACAGATACCCTACAGTCTCCAGAGTTTCCTCTAATTACTTTATAAGGAACTTTAGATACTTCTTTTTTAGATTCGTCGAAACGCATTCCCATGAATCTCTTAATAGAATATATTGTGTGTTCGGGATTAACTACAGACTGACGGCGCGCCGAGGCGCCAACCAGTCTTTCACCATCTTTTGAATAGCTAACCACAGAAGGTGTTGTTCTACTTCCTTCTTGGTTAGTTATAACCTTAGGTTTGTCTCCCTCCATTACAGCAACACAAGAATTTGTGGTGCCCAAATCAATTCCAATAATTTTACTCATTAAATTATATTCTCCTTTTTTAAAATCCTAGTTTCAAGTTTAAGCGGTTTACTTAATATCAATTGAAACTGGCTGGGTTTCTGGTCGCTTAGGCACCACAATGGTAAGTAAACCATTCTCAAACTTAGCAGAAGCGTCTGCAATATTAAGATTATTATCATAGTTTATAAAAGTCTTTTGAAAGCTTCTACGCGCGATGCGCCTTTCGTTTTGAGATTCAGCGCTAGAATTAGCTGAAACTGTAATGCTTTTCTTTTCTGGTAAAATATTTACACTAAGATCTTCTTTAGAAAAACCAGCAAGCGCAAATTCCATAATAGTAGATCCGTCATCGCCATGATAGATATCTACAAGCGGATACCCTTGTGTAGATTGCCGTAAATAGTTAGAAAATTCACTCGTAAACATGTCTCCAAAGAGATCATCAATTACGGTTCGCCCTAAAAGTCCCGGGCGTCTATAAGTGGATAATTGTTGTGTAGTGCTCATATTTTCTCCTTTTAATAATAAGCGAGTTAACTACGGAAAAGATAATCCCAAATAGGCAATTAGCTTGACCTAAGTGTAAAGTAATCACTATATTTTAAATGTACACGGCTTTTTTAAAAATTATTCAAATTTTTCTACGCATATTTTATGTTTTCGAAAACACTCCATCATACAAGAACTATAGTTTTTTTTATCTAAAACTTGCAAGCATTTTTTAGAGCAAGAACCAAATTTATGATGACACTTATGTCTTTCTTTGTTCTGGTCCGGTCTATGATTTCCGTGCGCTGACGCTGAAGAAGTAATAGTAAAAAAAACTATTGTTATTATTTTTCTTAATAAGGCTTCTAGCTTTTTTTGATATATGAAACTAAACATAAATTGCCCTGTGAGTTTCCGGATATTATTTCTTTTTTTTCTAAATTTTTAATACAGTTTTCTATTTGTTTTGAAGACAGATGGTAAAAAATAGATAAGTTTTTTATTAAAACATCGCGGTTAATTGAATCGGAAAAATTAAATAAACAATTAATAATTGCTGATTCTATGAGTTTATTTTTTTTCATAATTTTTGGAGCCATCTCCCGGATTCGAACCGGGGACCGATGGTTTACAAAACCATTGCTCTACCAGCTGAGCTAAGATGGCATAAAATATTGTATTAAATTATTAACTTATTTACACTAACTTCTAAAACTATATTTTAGTAATTAAAGAAACCGAATAAGTTGTATGTATTCCTTTAACATATACGTTGGCAACGGGATGGCCTACCCAAGAGTTTTCATTTAAGTCTAAAAATAACCCTATTTCTGGATATTTTTTTATATTTTCAGAAAATAAATCTGATGGAGATATTTTTACTAGATCTCCAAATTCTAGTTTAAACATTTTTGGTTTTATCATTTAGCAGACCCCAAACTTAAAGAAGCATAAGTTCCGCCATATTCTAAACTAAAATTACCAAAAATAAAACTAGTGGACTCGGCGGGATTCGAACCCGCGTCCAAAATAACGTAAATGTCAAGTCATTCACAAGCTTAGCTAATTTATTCTCAAACTAGCAAAATATCTCGAAAAACAGGTTGACTCTATCGAGAATCAAAGCCACGCCTGCTATGAACAGGATAACCAATTTTGATCTTGTTTATTTCGGTGGGATCAGCCACTTATCCTAAATTGATTAGATGGCTTTAGGAAGCCACCCCGATTAAGCCGCTAGGGCGTATTCGAAATTATTGTTGTCGTTTGCAACTATGTTTTGTAACGCTGTCAAACCATTTGTTACCGCTGGTTGCTTGCACTCTAAATTCTTATCATCTTGTCGAAACCAAATCGAGCCCTAAAAATAAACATAAAATTATCAATTAAATAGAAAATAATTATATTTTAGAATATGGTTTGTACATGAAAAATAATAAATTATCTATTAATGGAAAAATGCTGAGCGTAGAATTAGCTAATACGCCATTTAAAAGATCGATTGGTCTAATGCACAGAAAATATTTAGATTCAGAAAGTGGAATGCTTTTCATTTTTCCAGAAAATAAAAAATTGTCGTTTTGGATGAAAGATACCCATATTCCCCTTTCTATTGCATATATAAATGTAGATGGTATTATAACTAGCATAGAAAATTTGGCGCCATATGATAACTCAAGCATAAAATCTCAAACTCCATGTAGATACGCTCTAGAAGTTAACCAAGGGTGGTTTGAAAAAAACAAAATTAATGTTGGCGATAAAATTAAGTGGGCTCATGAGCGAAAAGAAATTTAAAGTATTGGGTTATATTAAACCTACTTCCAGTTTTCACACTATTGAAGAGTGGCAAAAAATAGCTAATAGGCTATTATATTTGCAGTCTAAAGGCATGGATACTAGAAGTGGAGAAATCAGTTGTAAAAATGCTAATTTTTGTAATAAAAAAGACTACAGCGAATTCATTAAAATATTGGCCAAAAATTTTGGATATCTTCTTTATTCAGAAGTTCCAAAAAGAGAGCTTTTAACTCAAAAAAATGTATTAGACTTTATAGAAGACTTAGTGAATCATCGTATATGGGGATTAGAAAAAGAGTTCGAAAATTATTTTCCAGATATTTCAAAACTAAGATTCGCTTATTTTTACTCTAGAGGAGATCTCGAGCCCTATGTTCTTTTAGATGAAGAATATACAGAACAAATCTATGGGTCTTCGTGGAATCCAAAAATAGTTAACCACTACACAACGCCAAATGGATTGAAGAACTTAAAAGAATCTTTAGAGTCTGGCCAAGAATATGATATATCTTCTTTCACGTATATTGAAAAGCCATTTTTTAGAAAAAAATCAACAATATGCGTAACTTTAATTGGAAATGTAAGAGCAGCGTTTAGAAGTGATATAAAATCTTTTGCTACAGACAGCGGAAGAAGAGCATGCAACTTATACCGACTAGAGTATCCAGGAAAAAATATCAATAATATTTGTTTTGATTTAGACAGATGTGACGCTGAAAGAACAAACCTCTGGAATGAATTTATAGTAACTCCAGTTAAAATTATCGAAATTAAATAAATTTTATGGCATGCCGGCCATTAAATCATTCATTCTAGAATATGCATGCACTCTTTTATGTCTTGGCGCATTATAGTTTTTTATCATGGTCCAATTAATCCAGCATTTTAATTTCTCTTTACTGGCAACATTATCATAATAATCTAAAGCTACGCAATATTCAAACAATTTATTAGATCGCCATTCCACCGAGGGATTTCTGCTTATGAAAATCTTGCAACTAAACATGGAAAATATAAAAAAGCACGATAATAACTTTAAAAAAAACGTGCGAATTGATTTCACAGAATTTTCCTAAGATTTTCTATTGCATCTTTTTGATTTTTATCAATTTCTGTAGGAATCTCTATATCAATTTTAACAAACTGATTTCCTTTTTTTCCTGATTCAATTTTAACACCAGCTTCTGACATTTTTAAAACTGTTCCAGGCTTGCAGCCTTTTGGAATACTAAGAATCGATTTACCAAAAATAGTTGGCACGTCTAATTTTGCTCCTAACACTGCGTCTGGAAATGAAACATTTAAATTAGAGTAAATATCTAAACCTTTTCTTTTAAAATTTTTATAAATTCTAGGTGAAACAATTTCAACATAAACATCTCCAGGGATAGCGTCATCATAAATTTTATGGCCAGCTGCGGAAAGTCTCACTTTTTGACCTGCCTCAATACCTTTAGGAATTTTTATTTTAGTTATTTTTTTATTTTCGACAGAACCTCTTCCACGACATGAAGTGCAAGAGGGAGGCATCTGCTTTCCAGTGCCGCTACACCGGCTGCAAGTAAGTTGAATTACCATGCCTAATTTTTGACGTACTATTCTACCAGAACCTTTACAGTTGGTGCAAGTAGAAAGACTTAGTTTAGAATCAAAGCCTAGCCCAGAGCAAGAATTACAATAAACCATTATTTTATAAACTACTTCTTTTTCAAAACCATTTACACAATCCATAAACCCTATTTCTAAGCTTAAATAAAGCTCAGGGTTTAATTTTTTTCTGGTTGAGTTGACGTTCTGAGATCTACCAAATGGCGCGCCAAAAAAATCATTAAACATTTCACCAAATGCTCAAATGGATTTCTGCCATGTGGATGACTATAGCTAGAAAAACCTATAGACGGATTATCATATTCAGCACGCTTGGTTTTATTAGACAAAACTTCGTAAGCTGATGAAATCTTTTTAAATTTATTTTCTGCAGCTTTATTTCCCTGGTTTTTATCTGGATGATATTTTAAAGCTAGCTTTTTGTATGCTTTTTTAATTTGTTCTTGGGATGCATTTTTTGGTACTCCCAAAATATCATAAAAATTTTCTTTCATGAAATTCTCTCTAAATACTTAACGGGAACACCTTTATAAAACTTGTTCCCTAGTATTAAATCTACACTAATAGTAAGGGAATTAAAAATAAGAGGGGCATGATTAGCATAAATTTGCATTATTTGATGTACTTGATTTTCATACGGATTACTAGAAACTAAAAAAAAATCTTCTTTATTTTTTATAATTAAAATTGATTTAAATAGCTCTTGAGATATTTCTTTTTCTTTTACTAAAGAAAAATCTATTTTTACTAAATCGCCTTTGCGAATAGCCATATTATACCCTCAACTCTTCCCAAGCGCCGTCCCAATTAGTATAACGAATCTTTTTAATTCCTGATTTTTTTATTTCACTTTCACAAATTTTGCATGGCTTCGCCATAGTCCATCCATAATCACATTTCTTGAACCTTATTACTTCTATTTCATCGCCTGGTTTAGCGAATCTTAAAACATTCATTTCTGCATGCATATGAGAAGCCCAACTACCATCAGCGTATTGGCGTTTAAATCTAGGATGTGTTTTTTCAGTATTTTCTCTAATAGAGATTACTTTGCCATTTCTTTTTAAAATAGCAGCAACATGAAAAGGTAAGCCATTTGCAATTGCTTTCAATTTAGCAATATGATAAATTTTTTTAAATTTCTTCATACAAATTAATTGTATTAATGAAATGTTTTATTGTTCAATAAATTATTCGCAAACGTTCAAATTTTCTATAGAGTTAATAAAATCATCGTTTGATAAGGATTTACTGCCGTTAACTACTAAAGAAGGAACTGTGTGCGTACTTAAGCTATTGATGTTTCTCGTTTTATATGACCTTGTTATTTCAGTATCGCCAGCTATTATAAAGTTTAAAGTTGATAATATAATAAAGACTGATAGCAGAACAGGTATGTTCAAGTATTTCATTTAT
>Ga0098044_1001554_pt1 | contig 12018 bp, 9 predicted proteins | sample 10_taG_FD_75053 | JGI IMG/M metagenome (GOLD analysis project Ga0098044, IMG submission 75053) | Marine viral communities from the Subarctic Pacific Ocean - 10_ETSP_OMZ_AT15264 metaG | ecosystem: Environmental > Aquatic > Marine > Oceanic | place: Pacific Ocean | collected 2015-01-16 | reverse complement strand
TCTATAGGCATGACTGAGGTTCAAGATGACTTTGAATTAATTTGTTTTGATATGGTTTCGGAACCCTCAACACCAAATGCATTTGTGTATCCCAAGGAACAAAATAAGATGTATGAAAATAAAATCAACGAAGCAAAAAGAAATATTGTTGATGATCTGTTTAAGAAAATTCTAGAGGATTAAATGAAAAAGAACGAACTAAAGAAATTATTAAAGCCGCTAATTAAAGAGTGTATCAAAGAAGTAATCTTTGAAGAAGGCGCTCTTTCTACCATTATAAGTGAAGTTATGAAAGGAACTGCTGGTTCTCAAAGAATTGTTGAGACAAAGATACAACAGTCAAAACAAGACCACACTAAGCATGAAAGAAAATTAGAAGAAATGAAACAGCACAAAAGAAAACTTTTAGACTCAATTGGATCCGATGCATACAACGGCGTAAATCTATTTGAAGGAACAACTCCTGCGCCATCCGCGTCACCAAGTCGCGGACAAGGGCCTCTAGATAGTGTTGCACCGAGTGACCCTGGTGTTGATATCTCATCAATATTTTCTGGTCATTCTGCTAACATTTGGCAAAAACTATCAGGAAAGGATTAATGGCTACAAATTTAACAGTTAGACCCCGCAGAAATGAAAGCGGCGATCGGATGATAAAACGTTTCACAAGAAAAATAAAAAAGATGGGATTGCTAGAAGAGGTGAAAGACCGAAGGTACCATAAAAAGAAATCCGATATAAAACGCAGAGCTAGACAAAAAGCCATCGCGCGGAGAAAGAAAAAAGAACAAAAAGAAAAGAATTCTACTAATTAATGTAGTTCCGGAGAGATAAAATATGTCAAATTTTACATATACAGTTGGCTTAAATAACGTGGGTTCATATCAAGTTGCGGGTTCACCCTATCTTACAGCATCAACAATAACAGAAGAAGCAAAGCAATTTAGTTTCCCTAGGGTCACAAAAAATATTTTAATCCACAACACAGGATCAGCCGATATTTATTTTTATTTTGTAGCCTCTCCATCAGTTAAACTAAAATTACCGTCAGCAAAAAAGATGGACATAGATGTCAAATGTTCCTCGCTATATGTTTCAGGATCAACTCAAAGCGGAATACAGGTCATGGCTGAACTTACAAACATACCGGCTGATCGAATGTTCTCGCTTGCTGGCTTGGAGGGAATCTAATGGCTAATAATATTTACAATCCCGGACTTTATCATGTCGGATCATACCAAGCATCTGGGCGTCCATTTGGGGCAACGGGGTCATTAAATGATAATAGAGAAATTCTTACCTTTCCTTATGTAACAAAAGAAATTGTTGTTCTAAACACCGATGCGGGCTCTGATGATCTTTATGTTTACTTTCACACTGGAAGTGCTGATTCAAATAAGTTTTTAATAACAGCGGGAGAGCAAGCAACATTTCCTGTTAAGTGTAAGCAAATTATCTTGAGTTCGTCTGTTTCTCCAAGTTATACACTTTATGCTTCATTGACGGCGATAACTTCAAGCTACATGTATGATTTAACCGGCTCTGGTGTAACGGAGTAATAATGAGTGATAAATTTAAATATACAGTTGGTTTGCAAAATGTCGGTTCTCACTTAGCAGCCGGCTCTCCATATGTTACGTCGTCAACAATCACACAGGGTACCGAAGAGCAAATCAATTTTCCTAGAGTAACTAATAATATTACTGTTAAAGTTGACGGTCAAGATTTTAATAGTTTGAGAGTTAGCGGAAGTACCTTTGTATCCAGCTCTAGTGATTTGTACAGTGGCAACGGAAGTGGAGATTATTCAATAAGTTTTTGGTTTAAAGCAGAACAGACGGTTGCTGAAAATCGTGTTGTTGTTGCACTGTCCGACAGCCCTGCGAGGTCGTGTATTAGAGAAAAAGGCAACGCCTTGCAGTTTTTAACAATGCATACAGATAACTCCACCCTTGCTGTACAGGTTGCTTCATATTTTCCCGGACAAAGCGGTGTGTGGAATTTCTTAACTTTTGTCGGCAACCAAAACGGTGCCGATGTGGAAGCATCAGCTTCAATGAACGCCACCATAACTCAAACAGGTATCGCCGTCGGAAAAACCCTATCTAAATATTTTAATAATAATGTTAGAAAATTCTCAATTGCCGGATATCCCTCCGACCCAGACACCATTGGCAATGAAGTTTTCATAAAAGATATGATTATGTGGAACGGCGCACTTTCGCCGGCTGATATTACTACACTGTACAACGGTGGGAATTATTATAACTTTGAGAACTTTACAACATATGATAAACTAGTTTGGCTTAAACCAGACGATCCGGCTGGGACTTCTTACGATGGACTGTCTACGATTAGTAATTTTGGTTCAGCGGCAGGTAATTTTAACATCGGTGACTATGGCGCCGGTGAGGTAGTAGAAGTCAATGCTTCCGCGCCCTTTGCCGATGCTGGTAGTGGAGACTTAAGGATTCATTATCGCTCAACTGGTTCCCTTCCAAATGTTGCTAATAACAAACACTACTGGACACTCACGACTCGTGACGAAGAGATTAAGATGAATATAAAGACAAAAGAGTTGTATCTATCGGCAGTTGGCGGAGACGCTAGTTTTTCCCTACAAGCAGACCTAACAAACATTCCTTCCGGAAGAATGTATCAACACACAGGATCGGGAGTGGATGAATAATGGCAGAATTTGGATGGGCATATGTAAGCGGCTCTAATCTCCCGAAAGGCGTCGATAAATCAGTTCAAGTAAAACAAGGAGATGAGTTCAACGGGAACTCTAGTTTTACATACGACACCGGTACGAATGAACTGATACTTTCCGGAAACATGCAGATATCCGGATCTTTATATGCTAATGAGTTTGTGACTAACGTAACAAGTAGAAACGTGATCAATCTCTCAGCAACAGGATCTACACAACTTGGAGACACTGCTGATGATATTCATTCCTTTACTGGTACTCTTAATATTGCCGGAGCAGTAAGTTCTTCTTTGAATATTTCTGGTTCGGAATTTTATGGCTCTGGTGCAAACTTGACATCATTAAATGCTAGCAATATAAGTGCCGGCACTTTAAACAACGCTAGATTGCCAGCCGCTATAAACGTTACTAGTCTCGCCGGTGATGGCTCTAGTTTAACGGCCTTGAATGCTAGCAACGTAAGCGCTGGTACCTTAAACAACGCACGGTTGCCGGCAAATATTTCTGTTACCACTGTCTCGGCATCAACTCATGTGTCGGCATCAACTTTTTATGGAGATGGCTCAAACCTAAGCGGTCTATCTTCCACATTAGCACAGGTGACAACAAACGGTTCTACCACAACAAATCAAATTTCTGTCGGTGCCCTGACAGCATCTGTTGGTGGAGCCTTAATAACAGGAAGCCTCATAGTTAGTGCTTCGTCTCACCCTCTGCATCTCTCCGGGTTGCAAGCAGGAAATCGTTTAGATGCAAATAGTTATTTGGCCCTAGATTCTTCCGGAAGAATTATTTTAACCGCATCTGTAACCCCAGACCAATCTAACAGAATACAGAATGCCACAACTGGAAGCTCTAGTGGTGGTGGTCTCGGGGCCGCAGAGGTTGGCGATTATTCCGATGGTCTCTTTACTGATTTTACCACATCCACAACAGTCGGCACAGCGGTTGATAGATTTAATGAAGTTTTGAAAATTCTAGCACCAAGTCCGGCGCCGTCACTATCATCGGCAAAAGCGAATGAATCCAATGGTACGACAGCTAAGTTGTCTTTTGATAGCACCGGTGACTCCATTAGTGGATATCAAAACGCCGATGCAACAACATATCTTAACAGCGAAGATTCATTAGCTTCAATATTTAATGGTGTATCTCAAAATTCAATCTATCAATTTGCAACATCGTCTATTATTGCAAACGCAAAAGCAAACAGTTTTGGCGATGGTACGCATTTTAAATTAGGCATCTACAACAGCCAAGAAATAACTGGAACATTTAATCATGATACAGGACCTAATGCTACAAACGGATTTTTGGCTTATGCTTCTGGTGCTTTCGGAAATGCTGAGACAGGATCGTTGAAATTGGAACTTAACGGTGCCATTATCCACACAGTTAATTTATCCACAATAACAGGATCTGGAAACCCAGCCACTGGATCAGACTCTTATTTAAATTCTTCTGGTTCTGGTTTCATTTTAATGTCTGTAACCGCTTCCTCGTATGATGGTAATGGATCCGAATGGCACATTTTTAAACACCGGACATCTGGGTTCAAAGTAGCTGTTAGTGATCAAGCTTCAGGTAGCAATACATTGGTTGCTTACCATGAAATGGGATCCACAAAGAACTATACCAATGCTATTGTTTGGATTAATGATCCGGATGGCGCAGCTGCAGCACTCTCGGTTTCCAATGCCAGGATAGAAGATATTTTTCTAACCGGCTCAAAGTATGTTTCTGGTATTCAATACAATACAGATTTAACTGCTAGCTACAAAGCCGACATCGTGAATATGTATAAAAACGTGTTTCCCTCAGACTCCAACACAATAACGTTTAGTCCGACAAACTCAACGACCCCATCAGCACAATCAGTTCCGGACATCGGTGCATCAGAAGACTATACTAAAATTTTAGGTATCACTGCTAGTGTTAACTATAACGGTACTTACTTATTAAATGGCACTATGGGTATGAGCTTAAATGCAACACATCCACTGAAATCAAATTTATCTACCGCTGGTGCTGTTACAATAACAGGGATGTTAATAGACGCCGATAATAGTTCTGCAAACTCTAACCTCACTGAAACCTTTGAGGATGAAGATTTTCGAATACCTTCCGGATCTTACGATACCCAAAACTCCGTCACGTCAGTAACATGGGATTCCACAGTTCATCTAACTAGCAGCGGACTATCTGGTTATAGTGATGGAATGGTAATATTCAACAGAAAACTTTACAATCCGGTTGACGCAGACTTGCCAAATAACGGTAACATCTCCACTTTGTCAAATGTTGAAAGTGGGCAACCAAATTATTCCGGACAAAGTGGAATAAGAACATATATCAGAAAAATACAGAATACAAGCGGAGCCACTAAATATGGTCTTAAAATAACCAGCCAAAAGAATGGATTCAAGTTTAATGCCGATACTCAAGCACTTGACACTAACGATGCCCACGTTTACATAAAAATACCGGGCACCACCGGATGGATGAACATATCAGAGAATTTTACGTATGGTGCAATATCTAATGGAGATGGCGCATTGGTAAATGGAGCGTCTAATAATTCAAGCTTATTAGGAACCGGCAATTCTGTTCATTGTGTTACTTTTGGAACGGCGAGTTTGCCCAATAATACCTATGCATTGATCAAAATCGAAACAAGTGGTATGCAAGGGTATGTTTCACAATTGAGTTTCCAATTGGGTGCCTCAGCTGAAACCGCTGTTACTCCGCAAGTACTTTCTGATATTGATGCGAATGAGACCGGTACCGGAGCAAAGCTTTCTTTCGGTTCATCAAACGGAATTTCAGGGTATTCTAATGCCACTGGTGGTGGAATTGGCTCCATGGCTACATTCAATTCCAACGGTGACTACACAGTAAGCGGGAACCGAAGAGGTATTTTCTCTGCTTATACAATAATAAACGGAGAAATAAATGACGCGATATCAGCCGATGGTGGAAATGACTATCCGGCAAAAGCATTCTACAATGCTTACACCGGCTCTCTTGTTTTAGAGGTAAACGGCTCAGAGGTTCACTCTATTCAGCTAGCTAACTTGGCTGCTATTAATACTGCTAACGGCAATGGATCAAGAATAACCGTGAGTAGTGTTTCCTACTCAACAACATCAGATCAAGTTCCGGATTATTTGAAGCCCTACAGAACGGGAACATATAAAGTTGGAACTTCCGAACAGAGATTGGGTTGGAATTATGCTAGATTAATACACAGAACCAATTCCGATGCAACTACAAATTATGTAGAGTGGGTAGTAGACACTGAAGGAGCATCAGACACAGGAACGGTTTCAAGCGCGGTTTTATCCGATTTCAACCACCCGAGTGTTTATTATCAATCTGGTGTCGGATATTTTGCATCTAGACCTTCTGCAAGCTTTGAGTATTTAGGATCAAATTTCTATAGAAATGTGTATAGCAATGCCGGCAATGCTGTGTCTTTTGGAACAACAACTAATTGTTCAATTTCAAATATTAGAATGGTGGGTGTTGGAATCAACACATTTGACTCTGCTGTTTCACAAGCTGGTCTCCCTTCATTAAATAACAATGCGGATTGCGAACAAACAACAATACAAGTGACTGGTACTGTATTATTTGATAATCTCACTAGTATTAGCGGCGGCCTTGGTTTGTTCACAGATCGTGACATTTCAGTCAATTCAACTCTCATACACCCTTTCAAGACCAACAGAACAACAGCTACACGTTCAAAAACCTCTTTCATGGTTCACTCTGGTACAATTGGTAGCACAACACTTGGCAATAATGAATACTTTGGTTTAGAAACTTATCGCATCGTTTCAGGGAATTACGCCAACCAAGCAGCGGTTATTGATGCCAATAACGCATGGAACCCCCAAACTGCTTTAAATGCCAACAACTCTCATGGAGATGGAATGGCTACTGTTAATGGGTATGCTATTTCTCCTCTTAAAATTGGAAAGACTGGAGATACCCGAAACAATGCCGAGGGATCAACAGGAATACAGGCACCCGCAGGAAATCCCAATTATTCTTCATTGACAAACAATACGAGAACATATTATAGATATTTCAGATATACAAACGCAAGTACGGTTGCTAGCTTTACATTGACCCTATATGGTGATGCAACTTTGGTAGGTAAATCTGGAACCTATGCCGGTGCACTGGGGGCAAATAAAAATTGCTTTGTGGAGTGTAAGATCGCGTATGATCCAAATTATTCTGGGGCCGATGATCAATCAACCGGCTGGGCTGACTGTGCAAAAATATTTGATGCGGCAAACCAACCTAATAATGATGGGGCCGGAATTAGGTCCGGTGATATGTCCGGAGAAGACCAATCAATTGACAATAACGGATTGGCCGTCTCACTGACATTAGGCACTAGAAGAATTAAACAAAACCAATATTTTATTATTAAGGTTTCAGCTCACAAAGATTGGACTGGGTATCTCTCTAGAATACAGGTGGCGTACTAATGGGAAAGACAAATACAACAGCAACGCAATTTGCAGCAAAGAAACTCTTAGGTAAAACTCAAGTAAGACCTTCTCTTACTGATGCCCAAGAAGCATATCCATCAAATGTCTCTGTGCCGGGCGCAGGTGTCTTTGCCGAGAGTATTCCAAGAGTGCCCGGCACAGATATGTTTACAATGTATAGTGCCTCTGCTGGTGGACCTGCAACAGTAGAAAAAGTTTATTTTGATTGTGTAGCAATATCAGATAGTTACTATGATGCAGATGCTGCTTCTAGTGATGGTGGGGATGAATCACAAAATGCTGGTAATCATGCATATTATTTAAAACTCCCCTCAAACTACCAAACAACATCCTCTAATCCCAACAGGGGCACGGGAAGCTTTGTCAACGATAAAAGATTATATTTGTCAAAAGGAGGGCTCCAATTGGTTCCTCCATTCACTACAGATGCTGGTCTTCCGGGAGCGTCCGGAAACAATTATTATTATGTAGAATTATATACTGGGGATCCAACCAATCCATCTAACAAGATTTCATCTACTTCTGCTATTGACTGGCAATTTGATTATTATTCTGGAATTGTTTTTATACAGGACTATGATTCAACAAAAATACCGGTCACGGCATCTGCTTACTTATATGTAGGGCAGTACCTAGAAGAGAAGATATCGGATTTATCAGCCTCGGTCTCTGCGGCTGGTAGTTCTATAATTATTAAAGATGAGGGATCTAATTTAACAACAGAAGTATCCTCAATAAATTTTGTTGGAAACATTGTAACGGCAACAAATGATAGCAATGAAGTGACAGTAACAATCAATACCGGCTCTTCACATGAAAGTAATATCAATTTTTCACGAAGAGCAGTCACCGGTCACATAACTGCATCTACTGGGAATATTCTCTTGGGAGTGTCCGCTTCAAGCGCCGTTGATATCAGATTACCGTCGGCGGCTGCCTATGATGCTGGTCAATTCTTCACTGTTAAAGATGAGAGTGGCGCTGCAAACATTAAAAAAATTACAATACAAACTAGTGGATCTCAAACTATTGACGGTAGAACCTCAATTATCCTGGAGTCGCCCTATGCTGCAGTGAATATTTACTCCGATGGAACCTCAAAATTCTTCATATATTAAGATCTTTTGTGAACAATATTAACTATTTAGTACGGAAGGCCCTTGGGGGTCTTTTGCTATAATATCTTGGAGGATTTTTTTATGGCTTATAAATTTCAATTAGGTTCCGCTATACTTAGTGGTTCCGTACATGTAGCAGACGGTTACGCGTTAAGCGGGTCTGCTGTTTCTGATGAGCTCGCTGCAACTGTTGTTGGCGAGATTGATGATGGAGAGATTGCTCTCTCTAAATTAGAGTCTTTGGCTAGTGCTCGCATTATTGTTGGGGATGCTTCTAACATTCCAACAGCTATGGCAATGTCTGGTGATATTGCTATCGCTAACAATGGTGCTACTACTATTCAAGCGGCTGCTGTTCATCATGGTATGCTTAACGATGACATTATCTCTGGTAAAGCAGAATTGGCTCACGCTGATATTGCTGATGCGGATGAGATGATGATCTCTGATGGTGGAGTAATCAAAAGAGTTGGTGTTGACAGTCTTCGTGACCATTACTTCGGTGTTGTTAGCGGTGACGCTACAATTGCTGATGGTGGTGCTTTAACTATCGCTGCTGGCGCTGTTGAAAACGCCATGCTTGCTGGTTCTATCGCTAATGCTAAATTAGCTAATAGTACTATTTCTGGAAAGGCTTTGGGTACTAACCTTGATAATCTTTCTGTTGGTGGGACTTCAGGTCTTGCTATGAGCGCTTATAATGGTTCGGCTGCTGTAAGTGATCTTGCTGTTGTTCTTAAGGCAAACTCTGGTTTGGCTAAAGACGCTAACGGTGTTGCTGTTGTATTAGACAGTGCTGGTGGTCTTGAATTTAACGGTTCTGATGGTATTCGTTTAGAAGCTGCAGTTGCTGGTAGCGGTCTTTCTCACAATGCTGGTGTTTTGGCTGTTCAAGTATCTGGAGCAGTTAAGCTTGCTTCTGATAAAGTTGGTCTTACTGGCTCTATCGCTGGTAACGGTCTTGCTTTTGCTGGTGGTGCTGATAGTATTAGTTCTCTTACAATAGATGCTAACCCTGATTCATTCGTTGTTGATGGTCTTGGATTGCAATTGGCTGCTAACGTTGCTGGTAACGGTCTTGCACTTAACACTGGTGTTCTTTCTGTTGGTGTTGATGGTTCTTCTATTGAGTTGAACTCTGATGCGCTTCGCGTTAAGGCTCTTGGTATTACTAATGCAATGCTAGCTGGTTCTATTGCCAATGCTAAATTAGCTAACAGTACTATCTCTGGTAAGGCTCTTGGTGCAAACTTAGATGCACTTGCTGTAGATGATTCTTCTATCGAATACAGTGCTGGTTCTGCTTTCAATGGTTCTGCTGCTTCAACTATCCGTGTTAAGGCTTCTGGTATCACTAACGCTATGTTAGGTGGTTCAATTGCAAACGCAAAGTTATCTAACTCTGCTGTAACTTTGACTCAAGGTGCTGGTATGGCTGCTATGGGATCTGTTTCCCTGGGTGGTTCTGTAACTGTAGCTGTTGACGGTGTTCTTGAAGATCTTGATACTTTAGGACCTGCTGGTAGTGATGGACAATTCATCGTTGCGACTGGTGCTGGTGCATTTGCATATGAAAGTGGAAACACTGCTCGTACCTCTTTGGGCTTAGGAACTGGTAATGATGTTACGTTTACTGACTTAACTCTTACTGGTGACTTGACTGTTGCTGGTGCATTAACTTATGTTAACACCACAAACCTTGCAATCAAAGATGCTTTGATTACTATCGGTTCAGGTTCAGCTGCTTTTGCTGCTGATCATGGTATGGAATTCGGCGCTATGAATGGTGGCTGGGCTTCTCTTAAGACTCACGGCGATCTTGATGGTTCTGGTGTAGATGGATTTTTATTCTCTCATCCAATCAAGGCAAGTAAATTCTATGGTGATGTAGAAGGTGCTTCTATTGAGACAGTACAGACTCTTACTAATGCTGGAACAATTGACACAGCTAACGGAACTCAAATTCTTTTGAACAACAGTTCTGCTGCTGCGTTTACTCTTCCTGCTGCTAGTGCGGTTGGTGGTCTTGTTATCAAGATCAAGAGAATCCATGCAAGTGGTGTTCCAACGATTCAACGCGATGGGTCGGATACAATTGACGGTGAAACTTCAGTTATCCTTGATTCAGAATTCGCTGCGATCAGCCTTATCTCAAACGGATCAGATAAGTACTTCATTATCTAATTCACAGAAACAAGATTTATCTTGGGGGTTCCGACTTTTGTCGGGCCCTTTTTTTTGTTTTGGAAATATTTACTATGAGGAAGAGGAGAAAAAAATGTTACCATTTTTATTTGGTTTAGCATTGGCTGGGGAGCCGATAGCAGAAATGACCGTGGAAGCAAGTAAAGACATTGAAATTTACGTTGCGCCAACCAGTGTTGTCAACAAGACAGAGATACCATATCAACTTGATGAAACCGCAGTTTTTGGACATGCGATTAATGATGTCAAGTGGATTAAAGGAAAGACACAATATGGATATGCAAGAATTGATGAAGAGGTATTGGTGTATAATGCTGATACAATTAAATTCGCTTGGCCGGATTGTGATTATGATACTAAACCTAGAGAATGTGCCTATCAAAACGGACACTATATTTTAGAAAGTTATATTACATTTGATAAACAGCAGGTGGTAATTCGCTTGGTGCTTTTTGATGAGAATCTAGTGGCGGTGGCACATGCAACCCAAACAAATACTAGAATCGTTAATATTATAAAAAGAGAAAAGGTGACGCGTCAAGTCGGCGGTGGAGTACCCACAGGAGTACAGAGGCAGTGCGGGCCCACTAGTTGTTCAACACGACCAATAAGAGGAGCCTCATCAACCTATGCTCAAACAATTAAAGAAGATTTAGAACCTTCGGTTGTAATTATTGAACCGAGATTACTAAATAAAGATATAAAGCAAGCGTCCATGTTTTTATGGACTTCACTAAGGATTAACTAAACATGGCATACAAATTTTCCAAAGGATCACAAAAAATTGGAGATCTTAAATCAAAAGACGACAGCAATGGCGATACACTAATTGACCTAGGGGATGATGAGATTGCTTTTGAAACAAGCGGTTCTGTTAGAGCCGTGATTAATAACTCTGGTGTGTCAGTAACTGGCGGCACTCTTGATGTTTCCGGAAATGTAAAATTAGATTCCTCAGTAGGTCGTATTGGTGTAGGCATGCATTTGGGTGGCTTAACTGATGGCGGTTCCACACCGACATATGTCAATGGAGGAGATAACCCCAACTATAGAATTCATGTAATCGGAGACGCAACTAATGGTGCTGCGTTTGCCACCGAAACATACGCAAATGCAACCGGTGGACCAAAATTCAGATTTATTAAAGGGAGGGGCACTCCAAGTTCTCCGGCCGGAATAAGCGCCAATGATGAAGTTGGTAGAATAGAATTTTATTCACACACTGGATCAAATACTATGAAATTGTCCGCTATGATTGCATGTTTTGCTGACGCTGATGGTGATGGAAAACTGAGCTTTAGATCTACACACAATGGTGCTGATAATGAAGCTTTCTATCTTTATGATAACCGTGTATATTTTACTGATCAAGTTAGAATTGGAAATGTTATAGCTCCAACGGTAAATGGTGGTACGAACATCGGCGGCGCAACAGCTCGGTTTGATGATATCCATG